>Ga0265294_10003849_pt1 | contig 18948 bp, 18 predicted proteins | sample MunlanPumphouse3_FD_192504 | JGI IMG/M metagenome (GOLD analysis project Ga0265294, IMG submission 192504) | Groundwater microbial communities from a municipal landfill in Southern Ontario, Canada - Pumphouse #3 | ecosystem: Environmental > Aquatic > Deep subsurface > Groundwater | place...
CTCGATGCTGGTGGGCTTGATCCGCAGCACGTCCGCTGATCGTATCCATGAGGAACCGGCCGAATATGAGACCGACGACCGGCGGTTAGCGGATTAGGATTACGATTAGGATTACGATTAAGATTACGATTAAGCAGGGTATCCACCAACAGAACTGCCATGCGCCCCAGTCCTGCCTATCGCGGAACCGCTTATTGACGTATCCCCACAAACCTGCTATTTTCCGGCTATTCGTTTGAGTGTTCGGTTACTGTGTGCCGTGAATGGTAAGACGCGAGAAAAGGAGATTGATACATGATTCGCACGACTCGGCCCCCGATCCGAATCGGTGTCGTTGGCTTGGGACGGGCTGGACTCGAGATGCACTGCCCTGAGTTGGCGCAGATTCCGGAGCTGTTCAAAATCATCGCCGTGTGCGATCCCGTCAAGGAGCGCCGTGACCTGGCTTTGGAGCGCCTGCCCGATGCCCGCGCCTACCGCCGTTATGAGGATCTGCTGGCCGATCCCGATGTCGAACTGGTCGACCTCGCCACGCGGTCCGACGAGCATGCCGCACACGTCCTGCAGGCTTTGAAAACCCGCAAGTGGGTCCATGTCGAGCGGCCTTTCTGCTGCGACTACGACCAGGCGATGATCTTGCGCGCAGCCGCGATCAAAGCCGGCAACCGCCTGCTGGTGCGCCACAACTACCGCTACGAGCCGTCCTTCTTGCAGGTCAAGGAAGTCATCGACTCCGGCGCGCTGGGCGAGATCTACGACATCAAAATCCGCCGCGGCGCGTATGAGCGGCGCGACGACTGGCAGACGGTCAAACGCTGCGGCGGCGGCACCGCGCTCACTTGGGGGCCGGCCTTCCTCGACCAGGCGCTCGACCTGCTGCATGCGCCGCCGGTCAAGGTGTGGTCGGACTTCAAACGCGTGGCGTCCGTCGGCGACGCCGAGGACTTCATGCGCGTGATCCTGCGCAACATGGCAGGCCTGACCGTTGACTTGGAGATCTCGGGCGGGCGCATCACCCCGGTGCCGCAGTTCATCGTGACCGGCACCAAAGGCGAGTTTACGCTTTTCCCAGGCGCGGCCGAAGGCACACTGCGCCATTTGGACCGCAAGCAGAAGCTGCCGCGCCGGCGCTCCAGTGTGCGCACCCCGCCGCTGGGCAGTTTCGGCACGCCCGAGACGCTGCGCTGGGTCGAAACCCAGATCCCGGTGGCGCCCAAGGCTGATTGCGGCATGACGCTGATCTGGGACCATGTCTTTAACGCGATCCGTGAGAACAAGCCCTTCCCGATCCCGCTGGACCAAGCGATCGAGACCATGCGCATTCTGACGCTGATCAAAAAAGAGAGCGCGTTCGCCTGACGGGTGCGCCTCTTAAAGGAGGATTTAGGAATTTGGAGTTAGGAATTGAATGCGAAACTCCTAAATCCTAACTTCTCCTTCGGTTGGCCGCGCAGTCGATGACGCGCGTGTCCGTCACGATCCAGTCCATCGCGATGTCATGCGCGTCCTGCGGCAGCGGCTCGTCTTGCACCTGCCAATCGTAGCAGACCGCGATCTTCAGCGCCGTGGACGACGCGCGGCCGAGGATGTCGTCGTAATAGCCGGCCCCGTAACCAAGGCGCCCGCCGCGCGTGTCAAACGCCAGTCCGGGAACGATGAAAGCATGGACGTCCCATGTCATCACGGGGACACGGACCGCCGGCTCGCGGATGCCGTGATGGCCGGCGACCAGACGCGTCACGGGGTCAATCGCGTACAGCTTATACGCTTTTTCGGAGGTGCTCCAGGCCGGCACGCACACCTCGCGCCCGGCCGCCCAGATCTCTCGTGCGAGGTAACGCGTCGGGATCTCGTGCCGTGTGCTGAGATAGATGCAGGTCCGCCATGTGCGCAGCAGCAGATTGACCGGCGGGCCGGCCACCCGGTCGCAGATGGCATGTCCGGCCGAGCGCCGCATATCGGGGCTCACGGCATGGCGTTTCTCGCGCATCGCCGTTCGGATGGCCTGCTTGGCTTCCGCGGAATCCGTCACCTCCGGCATCTTCGCGACCGCTCCTTCCCGCTGCTTAAAACAGCCCCTTGACCTTACCGGTGGCGGTGTCGATGTCAATGCGGCGGAACGCCGCGTTGGAAGCCGTCCCCGGCATGAGCTTGATGTCGCCCGTGACCGGCACCACCAGCCCCGCGCCCTGATAGAGCAGCAGGTCGCGCACCGGCAGCGTCCAGCCGCGCGGGCGTCCGGTCAGGGCAGGATCATGCGAGAGACTGTACTGCGTCTTGGCCATGCACACCGGCAGGCACGCAACGGCCGGATCGGCCTCGAATGCGTCGAGCTTGGCCTGGGCTTCGGCGGAGTAGGACACGCCGTCGCCGCCGTAAACCTCCTCGGTGATCGCCGCGATGCGGTCCGACAGCGGCTCGTCGAGATCCGAAAGAAAAGCGAAGCGGCTGGACTCTTCACACGCTTCCACCACAGCTTCGGCCAGTTCGGTCGCGCCTTCGCCGCCGCGCAGCCAGTGGTCGGAGACCGCGAAACGCGCTCCCGCGGCCTCGGCCACCCGTCGCACCAGCTCGCATTCGGCGGGCGTATCGGTGTGGAAGCTGTTGAGGCAGACCACCGGCCGGATGCCGGAGCGCTTGACGATGCCGATGTGCGCCAGCAGATTGTCGCACCCCTTTTCCAACAGCTCCAGGTTCTCGCCGGTGTAGGCCGGATCGAGCGGACGTCCGGCCTGCACCGCAGGGCCGCCGCCATGCAGCTTGAGCGCGCGCACGGTGGCCACGATCACCACCGCGTCGGGCTTGAGACCGGAACAGCGGCACTTGATGTTCCAGAACTTCTCGTAGCCGATGTCGGAAGCAAAGCCGCTCTCGGTAACCAGATAGTCGCAGAGCTTGGAGGCCAGACGGTCGGCGATGACGGAGCTCTGGCCGATGGCGATGTTCGCGAAGGGTCCGGCGTGAACCAGCATCGGCTGGCCCTCGAGCGTCTGCATCAGCGTGGGATTGACCGCGCGCGTCAGCCAGGCGGCCATCGCGCCGTCCACCTCGAGGTCGGCGGCGGTGACCGGCCGACCGGCTGTGGAGTACGCCACGATGATGCGGCCGAGGCGCGCGCGCAGATCGGCGAGGTCTGCGGCCATCGCCAGGATCGCCATGACCTCAGAGGCCACGGTGATGGAGAAGCCCGAGGCCATCTGGAAGCCGTCCATGCGGCCGCCGCGGCCGATCTCGATGTTGCGCAGCGACTGGGCGCAGAAGTCCATGACCCAGCGCATCTGCACGCGGGCGGGGTCGATGTCAAGCCGGGTGAGGCGGCTCTGCGCCAGACGCGCGTCGTCGTAATTGCGCTCGTGCTGCATGCGCGCGGTCAGAGCGACCATCGCCAGGTTGTTGGCGTTGGTGATCGCGTCGATGTCGCCGGTGAGGCCGAGCGAGAGCGGCGCGAGCGGCACGACCTGCGCGAGGCCGCCGCCGGCGGCCGAGCCCTTGATGTTGAAGGTCGGGCCGCCGCTGGGCTGGCGCACGGTGCCGAGCGCGCGCCGGCCGAGCCGGCCCAGGCCCTGCACCAGGCCGAGCGTGGTGGTGGTTTTGCCCTCGCCCAGCGGTGTCGGCGTGATCGCGGTGACGTCGATGTATTTGGCGCGGCGCGGCGGATCGCCCAAGCGCGCGTGCACGGCGGTCGCGTCGATTTTTGCGAGCAGGCGGCCATACGGGATGATCTCATCCGGGAGCAAGCCCAGCTCGGCGGCCAGGTCGGCGGCCGGGCGCAGGGTCGGTTCAACGGCCTCGGCGATTTCCCAATCGGCGAGTTGTGTAGGGTCTAGTTTCATTGTTATGCACCACGTTGAAGGTTGATATTCATGACAGAGCGTGATCAGCTAATCGATGGAATCCAGGGTGTCGTTTTTCCAATTTTGTGTTTTGTCAGCGTTCAACATGCCGCCACACCTCTTTTTCACCCGAAGGCTTTCCGACACACTGCTCGTCACTTTTCCCACCCGGGAGGGAGCGGCGGGCGGGCGAGCGGCGCGTGAGGATCTGCGGGCGGTTTGACGCGGGTGAAGCGCAGCTCCGATCGGAAGAGGTCGGGATTCGTGTTGTTGGCCTTGATGGCGCTCAGCAGCGCGGCGGCGGTCTGTGCCGGTTTCACGACCTCGGGGTTGATCAGACGCGCGACCAGTGTGTCGCCCTCGATGCCGTAGGCGGCATACTGGTAGGGATGGGCGCTGAAGTCGGCGCGGGCGTTGGCGGAGCCGAACCAGCGGAGCTGCACGAGCGCAAACTCCGTGCCTTGGCAGAGGCAGGCGCGCGCGTAGAGGGTGTCCGGCGTGCCGGAGGGATAGGCGACCAGATATTCGTCGGCCGCGAGGGCCAGCACCGACAGCCGCACATCTTTGCCGTCCAGTGTGGTTTGCCACTGGCCGACCAGCGCTTTGTCGATCGGGGTCTCGGGTTTTTCCGCGAGAGGCACCGTATAGTCGCATCCTGCCAGCAAGACGGCGGCTAACCAACTGAACACGGGGCGCAGCGTTGCAGGTTTCATAGCCTTACTCCTTGGGGAACAGTATATCAGCGGGACGTTCTTTCAACCACTGGATTTTGTCCTCCTCGTCGCGGCGGATCACCTCGACATAGTATTTCTTGCCCCGCACGAAGAGTCCGTGCACGGCGTCCGCGCCCTCGGCATCCGCCACGGCCCGGACGATCTCGATCATCGGCCGCGTGATGGTCAGGCCGGGCAGGAAGACCGGAATGCCCGGCGGATAGGGCACGAGCAACTGGCTGCTGACGCGGCCCTCCGTCCGGTCCAGCTCGATCAGCTCGCCGTCGCACAGGGCGGCGTCGCGCGGCAGCACGGTGGCCTGGCCGTTCACGGCGTCCGCCACGCTGCTGTCGAAGGCGTCGCGTTCGGGCCGGCCGATCGCCTCTTTCATCAGCATGATGGCGCGGTAGAGGTATTCGAAATGGTCTTCGACCGTGCCCATCGTGACCAGAAACAGCAGCGTGACCGGCGTTGATTTCTCCCATTGGATCTTGGCGGCGCGCAGCAGGTTCTTGAAGCGGCGGCACGCCTCGGAGGTTTTGAAGGAGAGCATGATCTTGAGCGGATCGTGCAGGAAACCTTCACGCTCATAGGCGGGGGCGTCGGCCGCGCCCACCACTTCGCGCAGGCCCGCAAAGCACGCCTCCTCGGGCAGCCCGCAGTCGCGCGCGACGCGCGCCTTGAAGGTTTTGACCCAGCGCAGACGCTCTTCGATCAGCTTGAGCCCCTCCAGCCGCATCTGCACGCCGGCGCAGTCGAGGGTGGCCATCATGGGATAATGCGGCGAGGTGGAGTGCCAGTAGCGCAGCACCTCGTGCAGGTCGTGGCTGAACTTCTCGTAGGAGCCGCGGCCGTTGATGGCGAAGCGCGTGAGCAGCCAGCGCCACTCGGCCGACTCGCTCTCGAAAAGCTGTTTGAACCGCAGTGAGACATGGATCATCGAGGACTGACTGAAGGCGGCCAGCGTCTTGTGGGTGGACTGCACGGCGAAATGGGCGCTGGAGGTCTCGTGGATGGCGTTGTATCGCACGCGGCGGCCGTTCGCGGCCACCGCCGTGTAGTAAGGATGGAAGCTGAGATACGGCGCCCACGCTTCATCTGCATAGAAGAGGATGCCGTGGCGCTCGCAGAGCCGGGCGATTTCCCAGACCGGATAGAGGATCCCCTCGTAGGTGCAGGTCGTGAGCACCAGCATGCGCGGCTTGGCGTGCTCGGAGTAGTGCGCCGCGATGGCGCGCCGCAGGTCGTCCATGGCGACCGGCGCCCAGACACCGAGATGGGCATTGAAGCGGGCTGGCAAATAGTTGGGGATGGCGCCGGCCATCACGACGGCATGATGGACCGACTTGTGGCAGTTACGGTCGAGCAGCACCGTCTCGCCGGGCCGGAGCAGCGTCATCAACATGGCCTTGTTGGAGGTGGTTGAGCCATTGGTGATGTAACAGCTCTGCGCCGAGCCGAAGATTTCGGAGGTGAGGCGCTGGGCATCGGCCAGCGGCGTGCGCGATTCCGGCGTGGAGAGGTCGCCCAGGCTGTGGACCGAAACGCTGAGATCGGCGCGGAAGGTCATGGCCCCGTATTCGTGGCGGAACCCCTGCAGGAAGAGCGACCGGCTGAAGGCGTGGCCGGCGTTGTGGCCCGGCGTGTGCCAGGAGGTGCCGGCCTCGTCCATCACATAGTGGCGCAGGGCATGCCAAAAGCGCGGCTCCCACAGGGCGCGGAACAGGTGGCGCACGCGGGGCAGATGGGCCTGGATCTCGGTGAAGACCTCACGCGGCTTGAGCACCCAGCGGCGCGACGGCACCCGGACCCGCTCTGCGCCCGACGACGTCAGCACAACTTTGGGGATTGGCGGGAAATAGGTGTAAAGCCATTGGGTCAGCGGCATGCCCTCGAGGTTCAAGGCATGCAACGGCAGACGCCGCGCCGGCTGCTCCGGGTCAACGAACACATCATCCAGCAGGAAAAGGATACACGTTTTCCCGTCATCCGTCAGCATGCCCTCCACCGTCTCGTCCGAGAAAAGCCCACGTTGAAGCTGTTCGGGCGTGGCGACCGGCACAATCCGCAACGGCGGCCAGTCGATCGGGTCGTCCGAAGGGAACGTCTCGTTGCAGAAACTGCGGAAAGTGTCTGACAAGCCGTGGGTCAGCGCTTGGAGGCGCGTGTGTTCAAACGGCGCGCCCTGGAGATAAAAAACGGTTAATTCATTCATAGTTTCGGCGGTGTGTTATAGAGTACGGCAAAGGCGGAAGGTCTGCCAGCGCAAAACGAAGAAAAATGAAGAAAAAATGAAAAAACCATTGCGTATTTTCCTACGCTTCTCTATGATTGCACATAGAAAACTGAGCGTTAAGGGTGAAGTATGGAAAAACAATTTGAGCAGAATATTGTGTCCGAGTCGCCAAAAGAAGAGCCTCGCAAACGAATTCTGCTCGTAGACGACCATCCGTTGGTCAGAGAAGGACTGACAACGCTGATGCGCACGACCCCTGACCTGGCGGTTTTCGGCGAAGCGGAGAATTTTGAAGAGGCCTGCCTGTTTCTTGAAGCGAACACGCCGGACCTGGCGTTGATCGACCTGGCCTTGCCCGGCAAAGACGGCATCGACTTGATCAAAGAGCTGCGCGACACGTATCCCGACCTGCGCATGCTGGCCCTCTCCATGCACGAGGAGTCGGTCTATGCCGAGCGGGTGCTGCGCGCCGGCGCCCACGGCTACGTCATGAAGCACATGCCCGGCATCCAGATCATCGAAGCGATCCGCACGGTGCTGCGCGGCGAGGTCTTCGTGAGCCCGGCGATCGCGTCGCGAATGCTGCGCCAACTGGTCGACCGCGAAAACCGCACGCGGACGCGTGAGGGCATCGACACCTTGAGCAATCGCGAGCTCCAAGTCTTCCTCTGCATCGGCAATGGATTTTCGTCCAAAGAGATCGCCAACCGGCTGCAATTGAATATCAAGACGATTCAGACCTACCGCGAGCACATCAAGCATAAACTGCGCCTGCGCAATTCAACTGACCTCGTGCACTTCGCTACGCAGTGGGCCAAAGACAACACGCCGGGGAGCCACGCGCCGGGCGACTGACCGCACCGGGGCGATTTAAAGCAAAACCTTTTCGACGATTGCGGCCGCATCGGCCACCAGTTCGGCGCAGGGGCGTTTTTTGTAGTACGCCGCCGTGCGCGCCGACGGCCGGGGGTCGTTTTCCGCCCGCTCCAGCCCCAGCAGCTCGCGGCAGACGATGCTGCCGTGCCGTTCGCGGAAAAGGCCCGCCATGCGCTGAACCGCCTCGTAGGTCGCGCGCTTCGCCTCGGCATCGGGCGTCTCGGCGCCATGCTTCAAACCGGCCAGCACCGCCATCCCGGAGACCGCCCCGCACACCTCGCGCAGCCGGCCGACACCCGCCCCCAACCCGCACGAGACCCGCATCGCGGCGCCCGCCTCCAGACCGAACAGCTCGCTGTAAGCCGCGACCACGGCCTGCGAGCAGGCGCAGCCCTCCTTGAAGAGCGCCACGGCCTTTTCGCTGCGTTCAGACATGCTGTCGCCCGCCTAATCCAACGGCATGGGATTGCAGAGGTTTTCCTCCTTGTCAGCCACCCGGCCACAATTGAAGCAGATGAACTTCGGATCCTTGGCCAGTGTCTTGATCGTCTCAAACTTCGCCTGACTGGCCAGCAAACACAGATGGCCCTCATGATTCCCGGTACAGGTACTACGTGTTTCACTCATGATCGTTCGCTCCCTTGATGAATGGACGGAGGGAAAGATACCACAGGAGCATGCCGCCGGACAAGCCGCGGGGCGCAGGCCGGCAGGGCTGACGCATCTAATTTCTTGTCTTTACGGCCTTTCACCCACGATGTCGGCGCATGGATCACTTTGCCTGTGTCGGGAGTCTGTGAATCAGGTTTCATATCGCGGACGGGGCCGTCCGCGCCCCCGACTCTTCGTTCAAAGCACGCGCTCAACGCAGACGTTGGGAGTAGACATCGGGATCGGGACAGATAAACACTTCGTCGCTTATGCTGAGTTCCACACTGAGTCGGATGCCCTTAGTCCAACTGCTTGGCCGTTGCTCCACAGGCAGTTGCCGACTACGTGTAACCGACTAAGGTTGAAAGTTGTCCCTTGATCATTCCCGGCTCCGCCGGACGGGGCGCATGGCAGTTCTGTTGGGGAGACCTTCTCGTAATCGTAATCGTAATCTTAATCTTAATCTTAATCTTAATCTTAATCTGCTCGTCGCCGATTGTCGGCCTCCTATTCGGCCGGCTGCTCATGAACACGATCAGCGGAGGTGCTGCGGATCAAGCCCGCCAGCATCGAGACGATGGGCACCAACATCACGATGTGTTTCCAGGAGATCTCCAACCCAAGCCGCGCCTCGCCGCGAATCGGGATGGACGCCGCGGCAGTCTCACGCTAAACTGAACCTCATGAATACTCGATATCAGTGCCTCGCCTGCGGCGCGCCGATCCCTCTGGACGACATCAACGTGGCCACCGATGTGGCGCTCTGTCGGGCCTGCGGCCGCACCTCCGCGTTCTCGCTCTTGCAGGCTGCGGTCGATACGGCGTCCAGCATGGGCGAGCCGCCCCGCGGCATCCGCATCGAACGCGACTTTATGGGCGGCGGCACCACCCTGACCTACAAGCGGATGCAGCCGTTCGTGTGGATCCTGATCCCGTTCACCCTTGTCTGGAGCGGCGGTTCCATGGGCGGCATCTACGGCACGCAGATCCTGAAAAGGGCCTTCGACTGGAAGATGTCGCTCTTCGGCCTGCCGTTTCTGTTCGGCACCGTCGTCCTGCTGACCGTCATCCTGCTGGGCTTGTTCGGCAAACGCCGGATCACCCTCCAGCACGGCAGCGGCAGCGTGTTCCACGGGATCGGACGGCTCGGGCGCACCCGGCGATTCACCTACTCCCGCGACGCACGCGTTTCTTTCCGAAAAGCAACGATGCAGCGCAATAACGTGCCGACCGAAGAGATCGTCGTGACCGGCGCCGGCTCGACGTTTGCCCTGTGCGCCACCCTGCCCGACGAGCCCAAACGCTTTGTCGCCGGCTGGCTGCAGCGCGAGATCGCGCGCGGCTCCTGATTCACAGTCTTTAACGGCCCCGGCGAGACCCGGCATTCGCGGCACACGCGGGGGGCATGACCGCGTAAACGTGTTGCGCCCTCACACGCGCTCCTTTAAGATAGCGGGCGAACACTCTGAAAGGGAGAGACGACTGTTATGGCTTGCAAGGGGATGGTAGAGCGCAACCGGACGCTGCGGCAGTGCGCGCGCGGCGTGGGCGTGGTGGCTCTGGTCTTCAGCTTGACTGTCGCCACTCTGCTGGCGGTTGACGCCTCGCGGGTCGGCCCCGTCGAAACGGTCCGTTCCGAGGTGCTGGCTCAGGCGTTGGCCCAGAGCCGTGCCGAAACCGCGACGCCGCAGACGGTGGCGTTTGCCCGCGAGTTAGACCGCCTGGCGCGCCGTGCTTACTTCAACAGCCTCTCGTTCCGTCAGCAAGGCATGGCGCTGCTGGTGCTGGGGTTGCTGCTCACCGCAGGCAGCTTCGGCGTGGCGTGTCGATTAAGCCTGCACATCCCCGACCCGCGTGCGCTCAGCGGCGAGGATCCGGCACGTGCGGACCGCTGGGCCGTGAACGCGGTGCTCGCGGCCGGCGCGTTGCTGCTGATGACGGCAGCGATCATGCAGGTCCGCCAAGGGCGGCAGCCCGGCGGCGGGGCCGCCGATCGGGCGCTGCGCGCCAGCCTCATCAATCCCGCGCTGAAGCCCGGCGAAACGCATGTCTGCCCCTGTCGGCGCGGCACCTCGCAGGCCGCGCTTGCCGCGCAGTGGCCCTTCCTGCGCGGCCCCGAGATGTCGGGACGCACGACGCTCACCAACCTGCCGCTGGCGTGGAACGGCATGACCGGGCAGAACATTCGCTGGAAGAGCAAACTGGCGCGCGGCGGCTCCAGCACGCCCGTCGTGTGGGGCAACCGGCTTTTTCTGACAGCCGGCGACAGCCAGACGCGCAGCGTCATGGCGTATGACACAGCGACCGGCGGCCTGCTCTGGTCTCGCGATGTCCCGGACGGCGCGAAGGGTGGCGAGCCGCTGCCGGAAACCAGCGAGGACACCGGGCTCGCCGCTTCTACGCCCGCCTGCGACGAATCGCGCGTCTACGCCATCTTCGCCAGCGGCGACCTGGCCGCGCTCGATCATGACGGCCAGATCGTCTGGCAGCTTTATCTGGGGCGGCCCCACAACACCTACGGCCACGCCTCGTCGCTCGTCTATTGCGGCGAGATGCTGATCGTGCAGTGGGACCAGGAGGAACGCAGCCGCATCCTGGCCATCGACAAAACCAGCGGCCGCACGCTCTGGGAGACCCCGCGCGAAGCCGGCATGTCTTGGAGCACGCCGCTCATCATGCCGCTGTGTGACAGTTACGTGCTGCTGGTGCACGCGAGCGGACAGACCTGGGGCCTGGAACTGGCAACCGGCAAGAAACTTTGGCAGGTCGAAGCCGTCACCGGCGAGATCGCCCCGTCGCTGGCATGGGAAAAGGATGTCTGGTTGGCCGCGAACTGTTACTCGCGCATGGTGGCTTACCGGATGCCTCAGCAGGGCGAGCCGCAGCAACTCTGGGAGTGGGACGAGGGCAATCTGCCGGACGTCGCCAGCCCGGTGATCCTCGACGGTCTCATCTTTCTGGTCACCGATGCCGGCGAGGTGCTCTGCCATGATCTGGTTGACGGCAAGCAACTGTGGTACAAGGAGTTTGAAGACGGCTTCTACGCCTCCCCAGTCGCTGCAGAGGGGCGCGTCTACATCGTGGACCGCAAAAAAGGTGTCTTCCGGGTCTATGCCGCCGCACGCGAGGTCAAAGAACTGGCCGTAAATCCAATGGGCGAGGCGGTCAGCGCCACGCCGGTGATTGCGGGCGGACAGCTCTTCGTGCGCGGCCACGACCATCTCTGGTGTATCGGCGCCGGCGCGCCGTGACCGCCCCGTTCTCACTCACCCCTTAGGCAAGTCAGGTCGTTGGCATGCGCGAATGTATGGATGTCATGTTGCTGGCGGTGCTCCAAGGCATCGCGGAATTCCTGCCGATCAGCAGTTCCGGGCATCTGGTGCTCGCCCAGAGCCTGCTCAAGATCAACATGCCGGGCGTCCGGCTGGAGGTGGTGCTGCATCTCGGCACCATGGCTTCGATCATGGCCTATTACCGCACGGCGCTGCGGAATCTGGCGTGCGGCGTGCTGCGCGGCCGGCGCGCCAGTTGGACGACACTGGGACACATCATCGTCTCCGCGATTCCGGCCGCCTTCTTTTACTATCTGTGCCATGACAAGGTGGACGCTTTTTACGAGGATCCGCGCGCGGTAAGCGGTTTTCTGGTCTTCACCGGGATCGTCCTGCTGGCCCTGCGCTGGATGCGGTGCGGCGACGGACCGGTAACCGGAGCGCGCGCGCTGCTGACCGGAATCGCTCAGGCTCTGGCCGTCCTGCCCGGCATCAGCCGTTCCGGCATGACCATCGCGGCGGCGCGCATGGCGGGCATCGCGCCGGGCCGGGCCGCGGAATTCTCGTTTCTCATGTGCCTGCCTCTGCTGGCCGGCGCCGCGCTGCTGGACTATCTCGGGTTCACGGCACAACCCGGCGCGGCTGACGGCCTGCCCGGCTGGCTCCTGCTCGCCGGTGCGGCCGTCTCGGCGACAGTGGGTTACGCGGCACTTGCGGTGCTGGTCCGCACGCTGCGCGGCGGACGCTTCTGGCTCTTTGGCGTCTACTGCATCGCGGCGGGCCTCATTACGCTGTTCGCGGCCTGAGCGGCGCGCACTTCGAGAGCGCGAAACTCCACATTGACCGCAGAAGGGCAAAACCCCTATACTGTTGCGTTTAACCATTGGAGGCATTTTCGTGAATGTTGAACTGATTGAAAAAGCGAGGGTCCGGGTCCCCAGCATTCCGGTTCTCGTGAATCTGGTTTCCAAACGCGTCCGTCAGCTCAATATGGGCGAGAGACCTTTCGTGAAACCGCTCTCGGCGGACGAGGACAAATCGGACATTGCGCTGCGCGAAATCGCGGATGGCCTGCTGATCGCCGAGGTCGACTTCGGCGCCATCGCGCGGGCCGAAGCGGCGCATTCACGTTGGTCGGAGTAAGCGCTGCCTGCGCGGCGGCGACGTGAACGGAACATGAGCGGAAAGGACAAAAAAAGAAACGGCGGCAATCTGACGGTGAACCGCAGAGCGACGCACGACTATTTTGTCCTCGAGCGGATGGAAACAGGCATTGAACTGGTCGGCACCGAGGTCAAGGTCGTGCGGAACGGGGAGGCGGGCCTGACCGGCTCTTACGCCCAGGTCAAGAACGGCCAGCTCTTCCTGAACCAAGTGACGATACCGCCGTATGCGTTCGGCAACCGTTTCAATCACGACTCGCTGCGAACCCGGCGCCTGCTGGTTCACAAGCGTGAGATCCGCAAGCTGCAGGCGATGTCGGAGCAGAAAGGGCTGTCGTTGATCCCGCTGCGGCTCTACCTCTCCCCCAAGGGACTGGTCAAGGTGGAGCTGGGCGTTTGCCGCGGCAAGGCGCAAGAGGACAAGCGCGAATCGATCAAACGCCGCGAGGCGGATCTCGAGGCGCGACGCGCGATCTCGAAACATTACAGAGGATGAGTTTTCAGAAGGAGATGCACATGACGCTGCCACTCGGATTCATGGGATGGAATGTCGGGCCGACCGAACTGCTGGTCATCCTGGCCATCATTCTGGTGCTGTTCGGCGGAAAGAAACTGCCTGACTTGGCTCGGTCGCTGGGCCGCAGCCTGGGCGAATTCAAAAAGGGCAAGGATGAGGGCGAGAAACTGGCCAGTGACAAGGTCAAGGAGATCGTCGATGACATCAAGAAGGAAGAGCCCGAGAAGGTTGAAGGCCCCAAGGCCTGACCGCGGCGGCCGTGCATGACCCGCCGGCTCTCCATTCTGCCCGCCACGCTCGCACGCGCCGTGCGGCTGGTCTGGCTCAGCGACCGGCGGCTTGCGCTCTGGCACACGGCGCTGATCGTGCTGCAGGCCCTTTTGCCGCTTGGCTCCCTGGTCGCGCTGAAGCAGGTCATCGACCGCGCCACCCGCCTGTTCAGCAGTGCCAGCCCCGATCCCTTCACGTGGGCCGGCGCTGCCGGCCGCCTGACCTCCGACGCCGAGTTCCGGCTGCTGGCCATCTGGCTCGCGGCCGGCGCACTCTGCTTGGTGTTGGCCGCCGCCGCGCGCCTGTTGGTTGCCTGGGTCTCAGAGTTTCATGCCATTGCGGTGACTGACCGGATCTATGCTCTGCTGCATGGGGCCTTGCTGCGCGCCGACTTCTCTTTTTTCGAAAATCCCGACAGTCAAAACCGCCTCTACATGGCCCGCGAAGAGGCGCTCGACCGCCCGACGCGCCTGCTGGCCGGGCTCGGCCAACTGCTGCACAGCGTGATCGGCATCGGCGGCGTTTTCATCATTCTGGCCGGCTTTACTCCCTGGCTGCCGCTGCTGCTCGGCTGCGCGGCCCTGCCCGTCCTCTTTTTCAAGCTCGACCGCACGCGCCGCTTTTATGACTGGCGCAAAAGCCTCACGCCGCTGGACCGGCAGGCCTCCTACTTTCACGCGGTCATGACCGACAACGCCGGCGCCAAGGAGATCCGTCTCTACGGGCATGGCGACTTTTGCCTCGGCCGTTTCGCCGCCGCCCGCGCCCGGCTGCGCGAAGAGCGCGTGGCGTGGCGCCGCTTCGTGCTGACGCGCGAGGCGCTGGGGCTCTTCATCGGCCTCGCCGTCACCGGCGTGATCCTGCTCTGGATGACCTCGCGCCTACTGGCCGGCGCCGTCACAGTCGGTGCCCTCGTGCTGTGCGTGCAGTCCGTCCAGCGCGGCCAGCACGCCGTAACCGCCCTGCTCAACGCCGTCTCGGCGCTCTTTGAAGACGCCTTGTTCCTCCAAAGCTTCGAAGAACTCCTGCGCCAGCCGGCCCGTGTCGGCACCCCCGAACATCCCGTGCCGGTTCCCGACATCCTGCGCAGCGGCATCACCTTTGAGAATGTCAGCTTCACCTATCCCGGCCGCACCGAGCCGGCGCTGCGCGGGCTCTCCTTCACCCTGCGGCCCGGCGAGCGTGTGGCACTGGCCGGGCCGAACGGGGCCGGCAAGTCCACGCTCGTCAAACTGCTCTGCCGCCTCTACGACCCCGACGGCGGCCGTATCTTGGTCGACGGAACTGACCTCCGGGCGTTCGACCCGCAGGACTGGCGCCGCCGCATCGGCGCGCTGTTCCAGGATTTCAACCACTATCAGCTTACCTTGCGCGACAACATCCGCATCGGCCATCCCGAAACGCCGGAAAACGCTCCGGAGGTCGAACGCGCGGCGCGCGACGCCGGGCTAGGCCCGCTGATCAAGAGCTGGCCGCAGGGCCTCGACACGCGGCTGGGGCGCTGGCTGCACGACGGCATCGAACCCAGCATCGGCCAATGGCAGAAGATCGCGCTGGCCCGCGCGTTCCTGCGCCCCGCGCTGCTCACCATCCTTGACGAGCCGGCCAGCGCGTTGGACAGCGATGCCCAACGCGAGACCTTCGAAGCGCTCGCCCGGCTCAGCCGCGGGCGCATCGCTCTCTTCACCAGCCACCGGCAGCTCACGCCCGGCATGGCGGACCGCCTGCTGATCCTGCGCGACGGCACCCTCGCGGCCGACGGCCCGCCTGCAGATCTTGCGGCCGACCCGCTCGCCAGAGGCTTAATCGACCTCCGGCCCGCGACGGCTTCCGCCGCATCCCTGTGCGCGGCTCCATGAACGGTTCACCGTCGGTCAGAAACCGACGCGCGGCTTGACGCTCTCCTTGCGAATCTCCTGCTCGTCGGCCCAGACCAGTTCGCCGGAGCGCAGGTCCTTGAGCACCATGGAAAACTTATAGTACTGATCCACAGTGCGGCCAACTTGCGTTTTGATCTCGCTCAGGGCGCCGGTCAGATACATCTGCGCCGCGCTCTGCTGCCCCGGCTTGATGGCTTTTTTCTGATCGGTCAGGCCGAGATTGGCCTGGGCATCCATGAACTCGATATCCGTGCCGGACGTCGACTTGTCGACAAAGCGGAACATCCCCGAACGCAGCAACTGCATGCGCAGCGAATCGGTGATGCTCACCATGTCCACATGCTGCGTGGTGCGGTTCTTGAGCGGCTCGACATCCAACACCGGACGGGTGCCGCCGACCGCCTCGCGCACGCCCGGCGCGCTCAGCAGCGACTCTGTCATCTTTTCAACCGTGCGCCGCACATCCTGCGGCTCCAGTTTGGAGCTGATCGGCGCCCGGTCGAGCGCCACCTCGCGCACCGTCGGCGTGCTCGCGCACCCGGTCAGCCACAGGGCCGCCGCAGCCACACCGGTCATCGCCCACATCGCTTGTTTCATGCTCTCCTCGCTTTCGTTATTAAAAATCAATCCGCCGCTTCCAGATCCCGCACGCGCAGCTTCGACGTCACGCACGCCGGGGAGTTTGCCAAGCCCGTCACCGTAACCGTGTCGCGCCCTTCCAGAATCAGGTTGCGATAGGTCTTGGTCGCGGCGTCGACCTCCATGCCGTTGGCATCGAACCACGCGATCCGGTAGTTGAGCCGCAGACGGCGGTGCTTGGACGACTGGAGTGTGATGTGGACGCGCTTGAGCCCGTTCACCTCATCGTAATTCACCTTGAGCATCTGGATCTGATCCCGCAGCCGGGTACTGTCCTCCATCACCAGCGAACTGCCGGTCATGTGGTCGGTTGTCACCGTTGTTCCCGCGGTCTCGACGCAGCCGGTCAACGCGGCCAGCGCGGCCGTCAGCAAGGCGGCGCCGGAGAGAGTGGTCATGCGTTTCATGGAGTCTCCTTTCTTGTCAGGGATTCGTATGATACAACGTTTTCGGTCCGCCCGGAAGCGTGACCGGCGGGAAGCCGGCTTGCAGGCTGCCGCAGACGTGATAGGCGGCCGGCGCGCCTTTGCCGTTCAACGAAGCCGTCGCGACGCGGGCATTGCCGCCCAGATCCGCCACCCACACCAGACGGGTTTCGCCCTCCGCCACCTTGACGGGGAAGCGCGTGACGAACCCGTTGACCTGATTGCGCAGTTCGATCGTATGCTCACCCGGCTGAAACGCGCCGCGGTAAAGGTGCGACACCGTCGGCAGCGTGTACCACGCGCGCGTGTCGGCCTTGTTGATCGCCGAGGCCACCGCCGTCACCAGAAAGACCGCGGCCTGAACGCCGTCGTTTCCGGCATGGCGGGCCACCTCTTGCGCGGCCACGCGCACCGCCGCGCGTGTGACATTGCGCACCACGACGCCGGGCATCTTCTCCTTGAGATCGCGGTACGCCAGCGACTGGACCGACAGCGCGAGTGCGCTCAAGCCGCATGACTGCCCGTTCGCCATGACCTCGACCGCCATCGGCGTGTGAGCCGGATCCTGATAAAACGGGAAATCCACCGAGACCACCGCCGTGCCGACCGGCAGCGGCACTTTCATCGAGTGCCGCTGCGGCACAAACCCTTCCTCCACGATCAGGATCAGCTCGGTGGGCGCGCGCGTCAGCGCGGCGGCATCGGTACCGGCCTGCGCCGCCAACGTCTTGAACGTCTCGGCGTCCTGTGTACGCAGCATCCGCAGGAAATCCTTCTGGACATACGGGTTGCCGGGAATCAGCTCCCAGGCCTTGCGGTAGGCGAGCGCGGCGTTGGCCTGATCGTTGTCCTCTTCGAGCAGCAGGCCGGACAGGTACCACGCCAAGCCGTTCTCATACGAGCTGCGCGTCATCTCGATCACCGGCGCCATCGCCTGCATGCGGCCCTCGACCACGCCGATGCTGTTCGAAGACTGCCCGGAAGCCGCCTGCACCCGCGCGTCCTCCACCTCTTTGCCGTACTTCTCGGCGATCTGGTCCTGAGCGAACACCGCGCGCCGCGCCTCGACCGCCGCCGCGTCGCGCTGACCGAGGAACAGATGATTAAGCATCTGATACTGGAGCGCGTGGATGAACTCATACGCAGGCAGGCGATAAGGCCGCGTGCGGTCGTCCGTGACCGTGCCGGCCATCACCGCCGCGCCGGCATCGCCCAGCTTGAGCGCGGGACCGGTCTCGGTCTTCTCGATCACGGTGTCGATCGCTGCGGCGAAGTTGGTCGAACTTCCCAGGAAATCTCCGGAAAGCATCCGCACGCGGCCCGTCTCGACGAAGCCCAGCTCCTGACTGTAGGTGCTGTGCTTGAGCTTCTCGGACCATGTCAGCGCCACGGCATCATCGCCCGCGCGCAGCCCGGTTAGCGCCCGGTCCACGCCGGGATTGGTCGACACGCAGCCGACCGTCGCAAGCAGCGCGACCAGGCAACCCCTTGAAAGTTGAACGTTCAACACCGCGCCTCCGCTACTGAACGGCATTCTGCTGGACATTGATCTCGCCACCGCGATTCCCGACATCGCGCCAGGCCGACGTGTCGAAGTTGATCTTCACGCCTTTACGCATCACGGCTTCGGCATAGCCGATCGCCACCGCCGCCCGGAAGCCCTCCAGCGAGCGGTAACGCTGCAGGCCGGCGTCGGACAGTTCCAGCGCCACGCGGAAGGTCGCGCCGGGCTGGATGTTGACGGTCTGCTGCCACGGCTGCATCCACTGGCGCGTCACGCGCATCTGGTGCAGGCCCGGCGTCGCCTTGAAGGTCCCGGGAGACGAGCCCACCGTCGCGCCGTCGATCTCCACTGTCACGCCGCCGACCAGGCGCCGCATCTCGTCGAGCAGTTCGTTCGGCGCGCGCACGCCGCCCTCAAGGCCCTGGATCAACTCATCGACCGTCGTGGAGACGCTGAACTCGGCCAATGTCGTGTCGGCGGCCGGCCCGCGGCGCCACGTCGGCGCCTTCTGGGCGATCTCTTCGCCGGTCGCGGTCGCCCACTGGTCGAACAAGTCGTTGTAGTAATTGAGGGCGTCGCCGCCGTCGGTATACTGGCCGGGCACCGGCAGCTTGTTCGTCCAGTTCGAACCGTAGACCGAAGACCCCTGCGCCGCCTCATTGACCTTGGTGCTCATGCGCAGCGTGAAAATGGTCACCGGCTTGTCTCCGGCCGTCCGCGAGGTGTGGCTGGCACCGATGATCGACACCAGCATGATGTAGTCGCAGCCCAGCATCTGCGCGACGCGCACCGTAGACCCTCCGGTAAAGATCCCTTCGACCAGGCCGGAGCGCTCTTCGGCCGTCGTGATCTTGAACCGGTTGAAGCCGTCCGCGATCTCCGCCTTGTCCAGCACGATCAGGCCGGCCCCGGCCAGTTCGGCAGAAATGCGGTCGCGTACGCCGTCCACCTCGTCGTCCATGCCGGCCA
>Ga0265294_10003851_pt1 | contig 18941 bp, 17 predicted proteins | sample MunlanPumphouse3_FD_192504 | JGI IMG/M metagenome (GOLD analysis project Ga0265294, IMG submission 192504) | Groundwater microbial communities from a municipal landfill in Southern Ontario, Canada - Pumphouse #3 | ecosystem: Environmental > Aquatic > Deep subsurface > Groundwater | place...
CGCGGAACTCCTCCCTCTCGATGCTTCTCTTCCCTCTTCCCCTTCGCTTCGCCTGTCACAAATCCAGTGCAAGCCCGACTCCTAAAAGCCTCTTGCGTTGCGCTCTTTCACAAGCGCTCGGGTATAATAACCCAACAATCAAAACACGTCAACAGAAATTTAAAAATATTCATCAAAACTTTTCATCTTTCTTTGCGTTGGATGTTAATATTACCACATATTTTGCTCTTTGTGAACAATCCTATCCTTTTATGTTCCTAATCTGTGTATTCCCCCCCTAATCACTAATCCTTGCTCCATTTAATCTTCAAGTATTCCAGATCGCTGGATAGCCGATTCACTGCGTTTGCAAGTCTTATGGCATCTTTTGCTTCCAGGCCTTTGTCTTTTGCCTTGCTCTTGAGCTTATCAACAACCATTTCCAAATCAAGATGATGTTTGTCAAGCTGCGCAACAGCCTCGGATAGTTCGCGGTAGCAAGGCAGTTGATTCTCGACAACAGGCGTGCAAGAAGGAAAGGACGCCTCGACAAGTAAATCAAAATGATCCAGCATGGCCGGAGCATAAGCCTTCAGCCCCAAATTCTTACTTACATAATAGGCAAAAGCCTGGGCCGTATCCTTCTCTCCATGGTTTACAAATACCATCCTCGGTCCTTTTTTGAATGCCTTTAACCATGAAACCAAACCATCACGATCAGCATGGCCGCTGATACCCTCAAGATTGGCAATCTCACAATTCACATCTATCTGTTCACCAAAGAGAGTCACATGCTTGGCCCCATCAAGGATAGAACGCCCTAATGTCCCTCCGGCTTGATACCCAGAGAAGACAACCGTACTTTCTCTTCGCCAAAGATTGTGTTTCAAATGATGCTTGATACGACCAGCCTCACACATACCGCTGCTGCTGATAATCACACAACTTTCTTTACGGAAGTTCAAGGCCTTGGAATCCTGGGCATCGGTAATAGTCACCAAAGAATCAAAGGTCAGCGGATTGATTCCCCGTTTCACCATGGACATGGCCTCTTTATCAAAATATCCCTCTACGTTTCCAGCAAACACATCGGTTGCCTTTACTGACAAAGGACTATCAACGAACACAGGAATCTGAGGATATTTTGGACAAAGCTTGTCTGCTATGATAATACGGAGGAGATACAGGATTTCCTGCGTACGGCCAACGGCGAACGACGGTATGACCACGTTCCCGCCACGATCAAAGGTGCGAGTGACAATCTCCGCCAACTGCCCGGCCCTCACTTTTGTCGGTACGCTATGGCCTACAGCGCCTTCTGGTAATTTATGGAGTCTGTCCCCATAAGTCGATTCTATGACTACAAAATCTGCATCATCAAGATAATTCGGGTCCTTTATCAAAGGTTGGTCAAAATTACCGACATCACCGCTGAACACCAACTTGCGCATTTTCTGATTCTCATTCAACCATAGTTCAATGGATGCACTCCCCAAAAGATGACCAGCATCAACAAATCGACACCTGATGCCATCAAACAAGGGAATCACTTCCTCATACTCGCAAGTAAAGAAATACCCCATAGAGAGCCGGGCATCCTCAACTGTATAGATTGGCTTGACAGCCGGTTGCCCGCTTCTCATGGCCTTTCGATTCTTCCATTCAGCTTCCATCTCCTGGATATGTCCGCTATCAGCAAGCATGATCTCGCACAAATCCGCAGTCGCCTTTGTACACCAAATCTTCCCCTTAAAACCTTCCTTTACAAGGAGGGGAATCCATCCGCTATGGTCAATGTGGGCATGGGTGAGCAATAAAACATCAATGGCACTTGCCTTGAAAAGAAGTTGATCTCCCATTGTTTTCTCATCATTTCCCTGGGGCATTCCGCAATCAACGAGAATGTTCTTCCCATTACAAGTAACCAAAGAGCAACTCCCTGTAACACTTTGAGCGGCACCAATAAACGAAATCTGCATGTTATTCCTCTTTATATCCTAAGGATACTTTGAAAAACCAATACAGACAAACGAAAAAAAGAAAAAACTTTCTTGCAAGCAAGTCGCACCAAAGAGTATCCTGAAAGTCAAGGAAGGAAGAAAGAAAAACATGGAAGCAAATCTTCAAAAAATTGTTACAATGCGACTTCACAGAACAATTGAAGCACTGAAAGCAAATAACATGGAGGCCTCATACCTCCCCACAAAAGATGATGTCGTGCCGATGCTTAGGACCCTCATGAAAAAGGATTCCTCTTGCGCCGTTGGCGGTTCTGTGACACTTGCGCAATGCAAAGTCCTTGATCTTCTCAACAGCGGTGAATACAAATTCTTCAATCGGTATGAGAAAGGCCTTTCCAAAGAACAGCTACACCAGGTGTTTGTCGACAGCTTTGGAGCTGACAATTTGCTCTGCAGTGCCAATGCGGTCACAGAACATGGGGAACTTTATTGTGTCGACGGAACATCGAACAGGGTCGCAGGCATGCTTTTCGGACCAAGACAGGTTATCGTTATTGTCGGAATCAACAAGATTGTCCCCAATCTGGCTTGCGCAATCAGCAGAGTCAAGGAGATAGCAGCGCCTGCTAACATAATCAGGCTTGACTTTGATACCTATTGTGCAAAGAATGGGAAGTGTCTTAATCCCAGCTGTGATAGCAAAAACTTAATGGCCATCGGGGCAGGAAGTTGTCCTGATACCATCTGCTGCAATTCTGTTATTTTCTCTCATCAAAGGGAGAAAGGAAGAATAAAGGTTTTATTTGTCGGAGAAGAACTCGGTTATTAATCCATTTTGAAGGAGAACATCATGGTTTCAGATTTTATCTATTACACACCCACAAAAGTAGCGTTTGGCAAAGGCTCTCTTATAAAAACAGGTTCTTTGGCAAAAGAATTTGGTGCTACAAAGGTTTTGATTCATTACGGTTCACACCATGCAGTAAAAAGCGGGCTTGTTGACCAGATTGCAAAAAATCTAGAACAAGAGAACATTGCCTATGTAAAATTGGGAGGGGTTGTCCCCAATCCAAGACTATCATTAGTCAAGGAAGGCATTGAACTTTGCAAAAAGGAACATGTCGATTTTCTTCTCGCCCTAGGAGGGGGATCTGTCATTGACAGTTGCAAGGCCATCGGCTACGGACTGTTCAATGGAGGTGACCCCTGGGATTTCTACTGCGGGAAGCGAAAACCTACTGGATGCACTCCAATTGGAGCGGTGCTCACTATTTCAGCAGCAGGTTCGGAGATGAGTGACAGCAGCGTGATTACCAATGAGAATGGTTGGCTAAAACGTGGTATCAACTACGATTTTTGCCGTTGCCGTTTTGCGATAGAGGACCCGAGTTTGACGCTTTCATTACCTCAGTACCAGACTATGTGTGGTTGTACTGATATCATGATGCATACCATGGAGCGGTATTTTATCTCGGGGGATACCATGGCCCTTACTGACAAAATTGCGGAAGGCCTTCTCCGTACAGTCAAGGATTGTGCATTATCATTAATGATAAATCCTGATGATTACGATGCTCGTAGCAATGTGATGTGGGCTTCTTCCCTTTCTCATAATGGACTTACCAGCAAAGGTAATGCCAGCCCGGGAGATTGGGCCTGCCACCAGATAGAGCATGAGCTCGGAGGTTTGTTCGATTGTGCCCATGGTGCTGGGCTTGCGGCAATCTGGCCAACCTGGGCACGGTATGTCTATAAGGCGAATCCTGCTAGATTCGCCCGCTTCGGACATGCTGTGTTCGACCTATGTGACAGTGGCGATGCCGATAGGGATGCTCTGTCGACCATTGGCGAAATGGAAAAATTCTACAAAACCATCAACATGCCTATCAATCTCAAGGAGCTGGGAGTAGCACCAACAGATGAGCAGATTGAGGAAATGGTAACAAAATGCACATTCTTTGGTAAACGAAAAATTGGCAGCTTTATGAGTCTTGGGCATGAGGAAATCAAGCAAATATATGCAAATGCCAGATAGCCCGACTTATGGCATGAACAAAGGAAGGTGCTCTTCTTGCTAAGGGTGCCTTCTTACATATTGCATATCTTTTTGCGCAAGACCCCTCACTTCTTGCAAACTTTGTATTGATGGGAAAAACTTCAATTGGGACTTTGGTTTGATGCTGTATTGTGAAATAGACTTCTGTCATGACAAAACTTCTGACAGAAAAAAGTAATGTAATATGTCAGAAATAAAACATCCCTAGGTCTCCCTAGGGATATCCGTCCGACACCTCTCCACCTTAGTCAAGGAAAAGGCGGTAGACTTCTTCCTTGTCCTGTGCCTGCTCCAGCAATCTTCTAAACAGAGAAGAGGAGCATGTCCTTGCAATTGAGGCAAGAAGCTCGACATGTGCCGAGGCCTCCGTCTCCGGTGCAAGCACTAGAAAGAAAATCCTGCTTTTTTCCCCATCAGGGCTTGCAAAGTCAACGGGAGTCCTACTGATACCGATAACCAACCTTATTTCTTTTATGGACGCCGTCTTGGCATGAGGGATGCAAATCCCTTTACCAATGCCTGTAGAACCAAGTCCCTCTCGCTTCAAAACCGCAGATAGCACAGTGGAACGCTGTTGCTCACTATAATGTTTTGCTTCAGAAAGGAAATCCACCAATTCAGTGATGATTCCCATCTTATCCGTGGAAGTCAAAGGAACCTTTATCAAATCTTTATCAATGACATCAACAATATTCATTCTATGCTCCTTGGCTTTCAAAAGCCTCCCAAATTTCCTCATCGTCACGAACCACCAGGACAGGACACGGGGATGTACGCATCATACGATCTGTCTCTGATGCCAATTCCTCACGCCGACTTCGTATATCAGCAACGCCTCCAAGAACCAGCAGGTCGGCGTTTATTTCCTTAAGTAAGGATGTCATCATTACATGAACCGTCCCCTCAAGCTTGACTGTCTCTATATTCACTTGTTTCTGCTGCGCAAGTTTCTGTGCATGCCTAAGATAACGATCCGCATCGCTCTGCAAATCATTTTGATACTCATCTCGCTCCACATCGACAAAGACACCTGCACGAACAAGCTCACTTAGTGCTCTTGTGTTAATCACATAGACCGCAGTAAGTTTCGCATCGTTCTGTTTGGCAAGTAAAACAGCATACATTACTGCTGACAGGGAACCTTCAGAACCGTCGATATAAACGACTATCTGTTTAAACGGAACTCCCATGAGAACCTCCTTGCTTTATCGTATCATCGACGATATGCGCCGTCACTAACTTTTTATGAGGGTCGGAATGTTCTTTTGTCCGAGCCAGCCGGTCCTTGACCACCTTCATCAGAATGAAATTCTCTCTTTCCTGTTCCTCGATACGACCACGCATCCAGACAATGGTCGCCTCACCATCAGGAATAACAATCTTTTCCAATGCATTTACTTTGCGAATCGTCTTTTTTACTTCACGCGCCAGACGCATGATGGAAACCTTTAGCTCTGCCAGACGCCCCATCAGCTCCAAGGTCTGACGGAACCTGCCTACTGTCAACTCACTAATTATTGACGTTCCCTCACTGCTGAAGTACGGGCTGTGATCAGTAAAGGATGTCTGCACCTTGGGAAGCTGGACCCCCATCACCTTACGGGTTCCCACTTCAATGGAGTAATCGATGTTCACTGCCCCGCTAAGGTTGGCAACCTTCAACCTTCCCATATGCATTATGGAATCAGAAAGGCTGTTTTGGGCATCCTTGAGAGACGCCTGCACACGGTTTTGGTAATCCACCGCCTGATCAACCAAAGTAAGCAGCTCCACCACCAATATGGAACGCTTCTGGTCAAGCAGCTCATGCCCTAACTGTGCGAACTTCAGGTCGTCAACCAACCTGAGCAAGTTGCTCCTGGTCGGAGCCAACATGGTTTTCAAGATACTCTCCTATTGCTTGTCATAATGCTCAGCAATCTCTTCATCGGTAAGTCGCTGCAATTCCTCACTGGGGAGCTTACTCAAAGCCAGCCACCCCAGATCCAAAGTTTGCTCAATGCTCCTATCCTCATCAAAGGCCTGGTTGATAAATTTCTTCTCAAATAAATCACCAAACTCAAGATACTGATGATCAAGAGGGGTCAGCTCCTCTTCTCCAATGACAGAAGCAAGGTTCTGGACCTCTTTCACATGGCTATAGGATGCGAACAACTGGTTAGAAAGATGAGGATGATCAGCCCTTGTCATCCCTTCCCCAATACCATCTTTCATCAGTCGTGAAAGACTAGGAAGCACATTGATAGGGGGATAGATGCCCCTGGCCTGCATCCCACGATCAAATACAATCTGACCTTCGGTGATATATCCAGTAAGGTCAGGTATCGGGTGGCTGATATCGTCGTTAGGCATTGAAAGAATTGGAAGCTGGGTAATCGAACCATTTCTTCCTGATATCTTCCCGGAACGTTCATAGATCTCGGACAAATTGGAATAGAGATACCCGGGATACCCTTTTCGAGAAGGAATCTCTCCTCTCATGGTGGAAATCTCACGCAAGGACTCGCAGTAATTGGTCATGTCGGTCATAATCACCAATACTTGCTTGCCTTTGTCAAAAGCCAGATACTCGGCAAGAGTCAAAGCTGTCTTCGGGGTGATGGTCCTTTCAATAGACGGATCGTCGGCCAAGGACAAGAACAACGCAACATTGTCCAGTACCCCTGATTGCTCAAAACTGTCAATAAAGAAACGAGCCACATCATATTTGACACCCATTGCGGCAAACACGATGCAAAAATCACCGGAAGAACCTCTTACCTTTGCCTGACGGGCTATCTGGGCTGCAAGTTGGTTATGATTCAACCCGTTACCACTAAAAATCGGCAACTTCTGTCCCTGAATCAACGTGGTCATCCCATCAATAACAGAGATACCTGTCTGAATGAAATCACTTGGATATTCCCGTGCTGTAGGATTGATAGGTTCCCCATTGACATCCCTTTCGTTGTTACTATGAGGTATGGCAGCGCCATCACGACTTCGTCCAAGGCCATTCATGACCCGTCCTAGCATCTGCTCGCTTACTCCAAGGGTTAGCGGCTCGCCCATAAAGCGCATGCCAGTATCAGGCAAATCCAACCCATCAGTACCTTCAAACACCTGCACAACGACTGCATCATCCGAAGTATCCAGCACCTGCCCTGCACGGCGGGTCCCATCTGTGTAGGTCACCTCGACCAGTTCCCCATACCCAACAGGATGGGTATTTCGCATATATACCAATGGTCCGTCAATACGGGAAGCCCCTCGATATTCTCGCCCGCTCAGGAGTTTTCTGTCCGCCTGGGCGAGCAATGCATCACGCTTGTTCATCATACACACCTCCCAGTTGGTCAATCGAACGATCCAACCGAAGTTGAAGCTTGTCAATTTCAGAGGCGTTTTCATTACTGATGGATAATCTCATTCGAGCCATCTCCTGAACAACCTTGAGTCTTCTAAGCTTTACCATCGGTACTCCTTTTGCGATTGCCTCACTGCCCTTGTGGTAATACTCAAGGACAATTGAAAGCATCTTCATCTGCTTTGAAATGATACAAAACCGGTCAATCTGGTCAAACGCATTTTGCTGAAGGAAAGCCGTCTTGAACAAAGAACAAACTTCAAGAATGAAATTCTGGCTGTCAGGAAGGGCATCCGGTCCCACCAGCTTGACTATCTGCTGAAGTCTCACCTCTTTTTGCAACAATTCCATAATCTGTTGCCTGTTTGTCGACCACTCATTGTCGCTATGGTCATTCCACCAAGCAGAAACCTCGTCAAGATACTCGCTGTAACTATCAAGCCAGCTAATGGCAGGATAATGCCTGGCACTTGCCAAACCACGATCCAAGCCCCAGAAGCAACGGACAAACCGCTTGGTATGCTGAGTTACAGGCTCGCTGAAATCGCCTCCAGGAGGAGAAACAGCTCCGATGATTGATACAGATCCTTCCTCCCCACCAAGTGCCTTGACATATCCTGCCCGTTCATAGAACTGTGCAATACGAGTCGGTAAATACGCAGGGAACCCTTCTTCAGCAGGCATTTCCTCCATTCGACCACTAAGTTCTCGAAGCGCTTCAGCCCAACGGCTGGTTGAATCGGCCATAACGGCTACCTGATACCCCATATCCCGATAATACTCGGCCATGGTCACCCCAGTATAAATACTTGCTTCACGAGCAGACACAGGCATATTGGAAGTATTCGCAATAAGCACGGTCCTTTCCATAAGAGAACGACCTGTACGAGGATCAATCAGCTGAGGGAATTCCTTCAAGACCTCAGTCATCTCGTTTCCTCGCTCACCGCATCCGATATAAATAATAATATCAGCATCGCACCACTGTGCCACACTATGCTGAATCATTGTCTTTCCAGTCCCGAATCCACCAGGAATAGCGACAGTACCACCCTTTGCCAAAGGAAACAGGGTGTCTATCACACGAAGTCCTGTGATCAGGGGCTGAGTAAGTGGCAAACGTTTAGTAACAGGCCGAGGAATACGAATTGGCCATTTCTGGGACATCGTAAGCGTCTCCTGCTTTCCATTTGAAAGGGCTATGGTAATGATATTCTCAATCACCGTATACTCGCCTTCATCGACAATCTGCACCACTGTACCTTTTTCCATCATAGGCGGAACCATGATGCGATGCTCCACATTTTCAGTTTCCTGAACTGTACCTAACAAACTTCCTGCGCTGACATCCTGTCCCATCTTCACAGAGGGAACGAAATGCCATTTTTTTGCATGATCAATCGCAGGAAAGGTAAGGCCACGCCCAATGAAAGCCCCGCTGGATTCCATCAGTTTTTCAAGCGGCCGTTGAATTCCATCATAAATGGTTCCGATCAGACCAGGTCCTAATTCAGCAGAGAGGCTAGCCCCGCTACCATAGACATTATCCCCCGGGCAAACACCCGTGGCATCCTCATAAACCTGTACCGTCGCCATATCGTCAAAGAGTTTAACCACTTCGCCGATCAATTGCTGTTCGCCAATACGGACCATCTCCATCATCTTCGCATCGGTAACATCCCGAAGTGTAATGACAGGACCGTTAACCCGTTTGACTTTTCCTACTATTCTGCCTTCCATGTATGTTCCTGAACCATTGTCCTAATATCGCGGTCGAACCGTCTTAGACGGATATCAACCTGATTATTGTAAGATACCTTATCATCCAGACTAGACAACACAACACCTGGTTGCCGAATCGAACGACTATCCAAACTCAAAACCACAGAAGAACCTGTTGCATCCTTGACAAGTTGCTGAGCATGTTCAAGCATCATTTTGTCAACCGGGCATTTAGGGCTAAAAGCCACCTTCGCCTCTTTCAAATCAAGACCAACTGCTGCTTCTGCTATCCACTGTTCAAGATATGGTTTGAACTCAGAGCTACCAACAAAGATTGAGAACTTATCCTGCACCCGTTGCATCACCAGCTGATAGTTATCATCGATCCGCTTTAGTGCGGCCTTTCGTTTCGCTGAGGCCATATTTGCATCCAAACGTAACCGAATTTGTTTCAACTTAAGCTCTTGCTCTCGTTTTTCCTCTTCAAGAACAGCATCTACCTTCTTCTGGGCATCAGCCTCAATCTGGGCACATTGCATCTCTGTCTGAGAATGAATCTCATCAGCTTTCTTCTGTGCTTGTCCAACTATTCCATCCAGCAACAGATTGTCTGATTTTTCCATGTGAAACCCTTCCTACAGCGAGACACCGATCGCTTGATTGACCAATGTCCGCAAATCTCTCTGCTTTCCATCTCCCTTGACGGGGGGAATCTCCACCACCAATGGAAACGACTCAGAGAAAAGAAACCTATCGACAGTGCCACGAATCATATCCGCGACATCCTCCGTAATGATAATAATCCCATTCTCTTTATCCTGCAGTGCTTTTGACCAAGCCGACTTGGCTTCATCCACAGTAGTCGCCTGCATGCCAAAAACCCCTACAAGGGAGAACCCTAGTACGGTGTCCTGGTCGCCGATGACAAAATATTGCATCTATCAGACCTTGCCGAGAATCATCAGAGCCGTAATGAACCCAAAGACCACCAGACCTTCTGCCAATGCAATGAAAATCAAAGCCTGAGAAGCAATTTCAGGCCTCTCACTGATTGCACCCATGGCTGCGGAACCGACCTTACCAATAGCCATCCCTGCAGCCAAGGCACCAATACCGAAAGCTATTGCCGCAGATAAACAAACAATTGAGACATTGTAATTAACACTGTTACTACTATCAGTCCCAGCTGCAAACAAGGCACCACTGACAAACAACAGAACAACAGTGGCAATCATAATCATCCGGACTCTCTTCCTAAACGAAAAACTGGTCATATCGACCCTCCTGTAAAAACATTCTATCCTATTTTCCGGAGAAAGAGGAGCGCAGGCCAACCGGCTCGTATGCCACTCCCTTTCCAGTGAAATATCTGCTAAAGAACTCATAGTAATTCAACCTCAGCGACTGAATACCGGCACTCAATCCCTCAAGTACAATCACCAGTAAATTACCAAGAATATAGATTGCAATACCACCAACGCCACCAACCATCTTTGAAAGTTCCCAGAAACTGGTCATCAAACAGACATGAGCAATACCCAAGCCTGCGACACGCATGAATGAAAGGGTGTTGGACATATACCCGCAGAATATCTCAAGGACATCCACCAGCCAGCCCATCACGCTGTTCATAATGACGGTACCCGCACCTTGCTTGGTCCCACCTTCTTTCAATGACATGGCATATTCAAGGAAACCCCGGAGGAAAAGAAGTATCAGACAAATACTGATGACAGGGGAAATCCAAGAAGCGGAGGGAAAACTCTTGTAACCGGTTCCCACAAAACCATAACCAAGATAAAGACCAACAGCGAAGAGCAAACCACCAACGAATCCATTCTTATCCAAGCAAAGCTTGAGCCAAGCCTTCTTTCGAACAAGGTTTACCCAATTGATTACCAAACCTGTATAAATAATGATGATACCATACTTGATGGTGAGTCCAAGAACTCCGTACACACTATCAATTGTACTTGAGGTGGCTCCTCCATATACTGCCGCATCATAGCTAAACCATACGGCAGGAAGCCACTCAAAGCCAAAATAAGAGCCAAACAACACACCACCAATCATCGACACAATACCAAGATAGATAAGCAATTGGCTGATATTTCGACTTATCATCCCCTCTTTCTTCATAGGATCCCTCTTATAGGACAATGTGGCAAGGATGCCATAAAGCAATAAGACAAATCCATGCCCAACATCCGCAAACATCAGGGCAAACATGGAAAGATACGCAATCATCACAAATATTGTAGGGTTTACAGAACCATACTCAGGAGTCCCATAATTGTTCACCATCTTGGCAAAGGGAAGCATGGCCTTGGGAGAAGAGACAGCGACAGGCACTTCCTGCCTTGGCATTGAGTTGGCTTCGGTCCATTCAATAACACATTCACCCTCACTGGAACCATAAATGGCCTTACTCACATTCTCGCTCTGATCCGAAGGAACCCATCCACTGAAAAGGGTGGTATTTCTCGTATAGGAGAAATAAGAACGGATCTGATCACAAAGTTCATTTAACCGCAAATTGCACCAAGCTTTGTCCAAACTCTCCTGATTCTTCTTTACAATAACATCAACCTGATTTTCTATATCCTTCCTGGAATTCTCGGCGATGTCACATTGCTTGTCTATCTGGGAACTAATATCCACCAAGGCACTCTTTTGCAATTCAGGATCACTTGTCTCAGTCCAGCCGAACTTATCCATCAGAGGATTTACCTGAGACGAGTCACGTCGAAGAGTTAAAGTGATATAGGTATTTTCCTTCAGAGCTGTTTTTCTAATCACCGCACCATAACTTGTTAATTTGTCCGACAGCTCATCCATACTTCCATGGGACGGAGAGCCAACACGCAAATCAATATATTCATATTTTTGCTCGGCGATATAGCGTTTCATCTCTCCCAAGCCTAGCAGGATCTGGTTGCTTTGCCGCTGCTGGTCCTTAAGGGTTGAAAGCTGCCGAGAAATTGCATCCAGACTTTCACGATAACTATCCAAATCGGGTTTTTCCAAATCCTTAACGTTAAGTTTTTCAGAGGAAGGAAGACCAAGATGACCCTGCTTCAACATGGCTTCCACTCTATGACGCATATCCTCCAGAGTAGTCCTGCTAACGGATGAGGGACGACTGCCAAGCCGTTCCATCTGCTTAGGATCAAGTTTATCAATATGGACAAAGTCCATAACCCCCTCTTGTAACAAGGCCTTTACCACTGCGTCGCTTTTTTGTTCCAACACAACTGCGGTCAAAAGCTTCATTGGTCTGGTGAACAGGTTCATCCTAACACCTCCCTGATATATGTCTCTGAATAACCATAATATTTCCCGTTAAGAATAGCACGAATCATCGAATCCTCCCCTTTATAAAGGAAGAAATAGGATAAGGCAACACCAATGGTAAACGGATCATAAGCAAGCATAACATGGTATTCCTTGGCCCTGCGGGCTTGCAAGTATTGCTCAAGGCGCAACGTCTCGCGAGCCATCAATTGCTCTGAATGAGAGCCATCTTTACTTTCATTAATAATCTGCTGAATCTCCCCGACCAAATCGGGATAGAACCTTTTGAGCATTATGACAGGATCACGGCTCTCTGCGGGTGCGTCCATGTAGGTACGGGCTTCCTGACTTCCATAGAGCTTTCCCCAAGGAAACAAAGTTGATTCCAAATGCTTGGTCTCCAACTTATGATACCAGCCAAACCTGATAAGATTCAGTATGTTCTTCAAGTCGAAATCAACAAGGAACACATCCATGGCAACTTTCCTATCGGTGGGGGAGAGCAATTGGCAACTCTCCATCAATTGGGTATACCATACTTTATCAAGGGCAACTTCCATATCAAACAAGCCCTGCTCATGAATCATATCCTGGGTATATTTGCTCAGAACCTCATAATAAAAGGTATTCCTGACCGAATTCACCACTCCATCCCAATTTGTAGCGTTAATCAACGCTGCCCAATTAATATCATTGACTATCTTGTCCTTGCACAGATACTCGCTGCGATAACGGATGGAATGCATGCGCACGATGCTACTATACCAAAGGCGAATCCCGTTCTTGAGATTGTCTTCCTCTATCTTTCCTAAAAGTTGAAGCACGAACTGCGAAGGCTGTCCTTCCAGATACTTGGCGACTTCCTGATACATGGCTATCTCACCTTTGAGCAAGACAAACTCCATCTCCTGCAGGTCCCCTGTCTGGTCATAGGCTTTTGCAACCGGAGCAAATCCTGTCTCCCTCAGAAGCGAGACGGCATCAACTATCGAGTCAGCTTTCATCATATCATCAATTAAGTGTGATTGACGGAGCAACCCTATCCTTGCTCTGAGTTTTGCATTGATAAACCCATAACGGCTTGTTGCATCTGGCATGTTACCGTTTATCTCCAAACAAAGCCGACTTACTTACGAGCAATACTATCTTCTGGGCAATATCATCCAAAACTTCAGAAGGCATCATATTGACACTATCCAAAGAAGCTTCGTAATTTTCCAATTCGACTGTACTACTTTGTTCAGCCTTTTCCATCTCAGCACGATTCAAGATTCTTTGTTTTTGTACCAAATCATGGACCAACTGATTGGCTTTATCCTGAGCCTCAATAATCTGCTCATGACTTTGCATCTCAGCGTCTTTTACGATTTGCTGCGCATGGTCTTCGACGGTGAGAACCTCATTAATAATATCACTACGCATAGCTGCGCTCCCTAAAACATACATACCAATAGTCCTGTTTTTAGGTCAAGCTGTCAAGGTAATTAGAAAAGAAACAAAGAACGGGTCATTCCACTGGAGGGAATATCCTATTCCAGAAATCCTCTTCGCTCTCCAATGTATCAGTATGCAAGACCAAAGTATGCTCATAGCCTTCAAAATTATACTCATCATAGGGTCCTGCGTCATTATAGTCTGACAGCTCCAGCACTCGAAGCTTCTTGTCCTCCATATGAGGAACAGTGAAACGCACCGCATACCAAGTAGTATCATCTATCTGGACATCAAAGCTATAATCACCTTCAGGAATTGAGGAGATGATATACCGGCCTTCCTGATCGGTGAACAAATACAGCTCGGAATTCTGGGTAAGGATCTCCTTGCCATCCGTATCAAAGGTCACCTCGTAAATTGGTGAAGAATACTGGTCGTAGGGTGAACCATCCTTATGACGCATGATTCCACTAACCGTGAAGGTAGCAGGCAAGTCAATATGAGCCACATAAGCCTGCCGTCCCCGTGGGGTGAACTGGTACATGAAGGAAGCACCTGTGGAATAGGCATCAGAGCCTCCCCCGTAGACAACGACATTGTTCTTGACATACGAGGAAAGACCGCTGTACAAACTGGAACCCAAATACTTGGGAATAAGCTGTGGAGAACTATCCATTGATTTCGCAACGGAGATTTGGCTCTTCGTCAATTCACCCTCAGGTCTGACAAGCATGTAGACATCTCCAACCGAATGGGACATGCCAAACACTCCATCCGCAAAGGCAAAAGAAGTCATCAGGTTCATGCTCGTTGTCATGGATTTGTATTTTTCCGAGAATTGCTGGCGAAGGGTAAGAGTACCCACCTTGCCTGTATGAGTCCATGCAGCAAGCAAGGAATGGTCCAATGGATTGGAGAAACGAAAACTGGTTGCAGACAAACTCAAGCTGTCATTGCCGGTAGGTCTATAGGAGATACCGACACTGGTAACGGCTTCCTGCTCCGTACCCAATGTGGTTGAAACGGATCCGTTCGCTTTCGAACTGAATGAATAGCTCCCACTCATGGTCGCACTTACCACCGGATTCCATGGTTTACTTGAATCTGCAGCGCTTATGGTTATTGAGCCACTGAGACTCAATCCTTTAAACAGAACAAAACCCGTGGAGGCGCTGGCACTCCAGGTCGGATAGGAATCGCCCCTGACATAGGTAGCGGAACCACTTACGACGTAACGTAACTTGGTGAGCAATCCTTTACCCGAGAACGAGAATGCCCCACCAATACTACCAAGTACATTCGAAGTAGAAGTCGAGACAGCCACGGAAGGAGTGACAAAATTCAAACTCAGGGACAAAGAACCCGTGTTATGCATGAAACTCTCATTGAACCGTTCAGTGACCGTCCCATTGAAAAGCGGCGTGAGGTAACTTTCACTGAACTTGGAAGTCACCTGGACCTGCGTTGTCCCGACCAATGTCGTGAACACCCCGTTGAGAGTACCACTGAACACTCCTGGCGTCGCAGAGAAATCCGTACTCAAGGTGAAAGTATCGGTGAGTCCGATGGAAGCCCAGTACCGGAAGGTCGAATACTGTGGATAATAATTCAGGTAGGTGCCCTGAATAAAATCCTTGATGTGAAAAGTGCCCCCTGCCGTGCTGGAAGTACCACGGGGCATACTCCAACCGTAGCCATATAAACTGTCCCCCCGGCCAAGAAGCCTTGAGTCATAGCTAGTGTCCACATAATAGACCTCCGGGGCATCAGGACGGGAACCAGGAATAATCTTTACCTTAATCTTGTTGGCCCCTTGGGTGAACACGAAATCCTTGAGTCTATAAGTGCCAGCAATCAGGTCTCTTGAGAAAACAGGAGTTTCCTTGTCGTTGATGTAAATCTCAACCTTGGAGGGCTCCACAACTTCAATGGTATACTCGAATTGGTTTCCATAAGAAGTGCCCGATCCGTAATTATAGCTTTTTTCAACCTTGACACCAATATTTGCATCAATACCCATATCAGTAGTAGTCCTGGCGCTGAGGTTTGTACCGACAGAGCCAAAGGACAGACGCTGATTTGAGTCGATAAAATCATGGAATCCCGTCCATGTTCCAAGACTGAAAAAGGGACTGATGTTGTATAAACTGGCGGAAAAATCCAATCCGAGTTGAAGAAACGCCAAACTATTATTGATATACAAAGTATATGTCTGACTTTTTATGGCACTAAAATCTGAAAAATAAGTCATTGAGCCAAACAAAGAAGTTGTGGCAACCCATGAGAATTTTGCGGGTTTCAAATCAACCGCCCCATTGAGGGCATACCGATCTCGTTTATTGGAATAGGTGGAGGAAACAGACAAAATCCTCAAAGCCAAATCCCCATACGGAATATTCAGATTCAAAGAAAAGGCTGTACTGTCAAAGGTCGCATCCACTCCACGAGCTTTCAACTCTGCCAAGGAGAGGTAACCAGGATTACCAGCAAAAACCCGTTCCTGGGCTTCACTTGTGAGCATCCCGCTAAGAAAGTTGGACAACTCGGTCATGTTAACCAACTGATCAGGATGGACAAACCGGACCTCTATGTCACCGCTATATTCATCATTGATGTAGAGTGAAAGATAATACATCCCGTCATCGTATGCGACAGTATCATCCTCGCCTGCTACATAGAAATCTGCAAAAGGATCTTCCTCGGTGCTGGAAGAAGCTTGGGGAGCATGGAATGTATCATAATCTTGTTGGGTGACTACAGAAGGGTCCAGCAACAAAGGAACCCCAGCGACGAAAGACCGAAGGGCTGCAACATGCAACGCCTTGGGTTGTTCAGGTACAGAAACAGGCTTAATCTCTTTTGATTTTTCAGGAACAGGCTGCCCTTCATCTTTCACTTCCAGCTTTGAAGGCATTGAAGGCCCTTCCTGCTGTTTTGCGGCAGGAGCCTTCATGACCAAGGGAACGGCTTCGACTTGAGAAGGCGGGGCCTTTGCTGCGACATTGGATCCTGCTCCAGCATCCAAGGAGGCTTCTTGCTGTTCATTGCCCTGAACAGGTTCGCTGAAACAGGTACGAAAGAAGACACTACAGAAAAGGATAACAAGACCAACGAGCACCCAAAATAAAAAGTTCTGAGATTTTCTCTGCCTCTTCATTGTCAATCAAGCTTATTTGGAATACTTTATCGTCGCCTTATAGGAAACGCCACGGCCTTGAGAAATACTCTCAGGCATCGGGATTTTCATAGTCACCGTTTTTTTCGCAAGGATATTCATTCCGAACAAGTCTCCCAGTTGTTCTTTAGTGTCCAATGTAACTGTATTGCCCAGAGAATCACTCACCGTGAGAATGCAATTGAGCAAGAGTTGGTGAACAGTCCCCGCATTTGCCAAAGTGACAACCAGTTGCTTGGCGTCATCCTCAGCTACCACAACCTTTGTTACGGAAACCTTCTCAATCGTCTTGCTTGGAGCTACATACGCACTGGTAACATAATTGTATAAGAAGTTGAACATACCCTTATCGGTGCTTTGTTTGCCCTTGTTGTAGTCGTTCTGCTCAGCACGGATCCTAAATGAAAGCTCGCTGGTCACAGTCTGCGGCCCACGATACTGCACCCGGACGACCTGACTCGACTGAGCCTTGACAATCACCTTGCTTGGCTGAATTGAGAAATAGTTCGTTGCAGGAGAATTCACTTCCTGTCCATTCGCATCCTGGTCACGAATCAATGCAGTAATCGTGATTGCAATGGAATCATCACTATCATTCACAATAGTATAGGTTTTTGTATTATCGGCACCAGTCGGAGAGAAAGTCTGCTCCAACGGTGAGAACTGGTAGGCAGAAACAGTAAGAAGTACAGATGTAAACAAAACCATTACAAGAATACCTACACGATGCACCTCTTTTTTCATTTTTGTCATCCTTAACCTCTCAAATAGTCCCGTATGGTGATAATGTATTGCATTGTTGGCAAATCTGCAATATCCCATTTGACATTTTGTGAACAACTGTGTTATGGTACCAATTTGTAAATGACGGGCTGTAGCGCAGGGGTTTAGCGTACAAGTCTGGGGGACTTGGGGTCGCCGGTTCAAATCCGGCCAGCCCGATAAAAAGCAAGTAAGGAGAATGGAGCAATCCATTCTCCTTATTTGTTAGTTTCTATGTCTTTAGACAGTTGAGCACGCGATGCGTGCGAAACAATAAACCACCCGCTATGCGGGTGTGGAAACGATTTGTTATACAAAAACACTCACCTCTATGGTAGGATTTTGGAGTTCAGCCCAAAAATCATACAGGAAAAGGTGAGTGAAACATGGCAACTAAGGAAAATTCGTTGGCCCACACGAAATGGTTGTGCAAATACCATATCGTGTTTACGCCAAAGTATAGGAGAAAGATAATTTACAATCAATACAGACAGAGTGTGGGCCAGATCCTGCGCTCGCTGTGCGGATACAAAGGTGTGGAATTGATAGAGGGGCATCTGATGAGCGATCATGTGCACATGCTGGTGAGTATACCGCCGAAGATGAGCGTATCGAGCTTCATGGGGTATCTGAAGGGCAAGAGTGCATTGATGCTGTTCGACAAGCACGCGAACCTGAAGTACAAGTTTGGCAACAGGCATTTTTGGGCGGAAGGATACTACGTGAGCACGGTGGGCCTGAACGAGGCAACCATTGCAAAGTACATACGCGAACAGGAACAGCATGACATCATGCTGGACAAGTTGAGCGTGAAGGAGTACGAGGACCCCTTCAAGGGGTAGCAGGTAATACGGTTGCCCCCTTGGGGGCAGCCAAAGAGGCAAAGGCATTTGGGCTGAACGATATAAATGAAGCCAGCGTCTTTAGGCGCTGGTCGGTGAACCACGGCTTATAGCCGTAGAGCAAACCACCCTTTGGAAGGGTGGTTCTGATTTGTATATAATTGATTCTATAATATGAAAATATAAAGACACTTTTCCTTTACTTTAAGAAGGAAAGAAGAAAACTACTTAATTTGAAAACTGTAAGAGCCAATTCCAAAATGCTGAAGTACGTTTATAAATATTCAAGAACACCTGCATATCCATGCAAAGCATGATAAGAGTTGAGATCTTTTCTTATGCTCCCACTGATATTGGCATAACTTGCTAC
>Ga0265294_10003852_pt1 | contig 18939 bp, 21 predicted proteins | sample MunlanPumphouse3_FD_192504 | JGI IMG/M metagenome (GOLD analysis project Ga0265294, IMG submission 192504) | Groundwater microbial communities from a municipal landfill in Southern Ontario, Canada - Pumphouse #3 | ecosystem: Environmental > Aquatic > Deep subsurface > Groundwater | place...
TTATAGAATTATTGTATCAATTTGAGTGTATATTTTCTTCATGAGGCTAAACTTTCTCAACCTCTTTTGCCTTTTCAAGCAGGTAATCAAAAAGTTCTTTTCCCCACAAAAGGCTTTTTGCTTCATGACACATCAGGCTTTCCCTATCAAAATGCCCTTTTTTTGGAAATAAAGAGAGAAGCAAAAACCTATCTGTTACGGTAAGCCCTGCTATTTTTATTTCATCTGGATGGATAAACATTTTTACATTATTAAAACTAAGTAATTTTATTAGGACTTCCCTATAGTCTATTTTAAACCTTTGGAATACTTTTTCGGTTAAAAGAAAGGCTATCTCAGTCCCCTTTTCCGCCAGTTCTGTATATACCGAGGCAAAAGCTGGATGAAAATAGGCTACAAAACTGAAGACATAGTCAGATTTAAAAAGTTCGACTACAAATTCCCGATTAAGCTCGAACATATGGTTTAGATCTGGCTTTTTCAGGGTACATTTTCCAAGTTCTCCGAGCCTTTTTCGAAAAGGAATCGGGATTTCCTGTAAATTTCTTTCCGACCAGTACTCAAAATTTTCTTCAAACAGCTTACAGGTATCTATAAACGATTCCATTTTTTCAATGATTACCTTTCCGATAAGGGTTAGCTCATAATTTTTATTTTGCTGAATGATCAGCTGCTTCTCTTTAAGTTTTTTTAGTTGAGGAAGAATTGAAACTGAAGTTATGGATAGAGTTTCTTTTATTTCTTCTAAGGTTTTGGGTCCGGTTTTGAGAAACAAAAGCAAGTCTTTCCTTTTTTCGGAAAAAAATATTAAATTAAGCAAAGCTGAATCCATCTTCTCTCCATTCTCTATTAGATTTTCGCTTAAGTTTTCGCTGGTTCTTTTTCCTTTTCTTCTTCTTCTTTTTTTACGTTCTCCAGTTCCTTTTCAAATTTTCTGCGACGGATATAGAGGTGATCGACTTTTAAGTTTAAGCTCTGAAGATAAGCTACCCTATTTTCAGGATCGCTTTTTCCTTCTCCTTCTTCAAGCTGTTCTTTTATCTTTTCAAAACCGACTTTTACTTCATTTTTTATGGCAATTAAAAAATCCAGTTTTGCCTTCAGGTTTTCTTTTATTTCTTTATCGGAAATAGCATTTATCTGCTGCTCAAAAAGCTTTTCTTTTTTCTCACATTTAAATATAACTTCTTCCAGCCGATCCAGAATCTCAGCCTCAATTGCCTTATCAAAAATAAACTCTTCTGGCTTTTTCTCAGGGGGCTTTTTATAGGTTCGGGCTTCACTTTCATTTTTGGGTCCCCCTCCTGCTTCGGTGCCAGTTTTTGCTTTTTCCTTCTCCTGCTTTTCAGGGATAAAAATCCTGTCTTCTTTTAAGAGTCTCTGGTTCATAAAAGTAGGAGAAACTATCTCTATTTTGGCTTCGTGGAGGGTATCAAGCACTGCTTTTTTAAAGTCTGAACGAGCCGAGATAAGACCTTCAATTTCCTTTAAAAGCCCTCCAACCTTATATGTGACCGAAAAATCTCCCAATTCCTGAATATGAACAAAAGGATTTTCAAGCCCAGTTTTTTCTGCAGCAAGCACAAGTTTTTCTTCAATTTTTGTTCGGGAAGTATTGTAGCCTAAAGAAACGGTCGTATTGATAACCGTGCCTGAAGTCCTTATTGTTTTTAAGGGATGCGAGACCAGTTTCAGATTCGGAACCGTTATAAGATCTCGCTCAACTGATTGAACTCTTGTATAGAGAAGTTGTATATCTGTTACCCTTCCAAAAACTTCCCCACTTTCGATATAGTCTCCTGTCCTAAAAGGTTTGATTAAATGCAGCATTAGGCCAGACATGGCATTGGCGATAAAAGTTGAGGAAGAAAGAGCAATTGTGGCTCCAATTACGATTCCAAACAGGCTTAAAAAATCCTGCTTTATCTCTTCTGGCAAAGGCAGACTCAAAAAGACGAAAACTAAACCTAAAGAAAGAATAAAAACCCGCAGAACCTTTTTGAGGTATTGTGTCTCTTTTTTATCCGGAATAAAGCGGCCTATCAGGTAATTAAAACCAAGAAGGATAAAAAGCGTGGCTGTAAGGATTAAAAACCCTGTAAGGAGCTCTTTTGAAACCAAAGGTTCAGGTTCCATTTCTGCCTCTCTCCCCTTTTTTGAATATTACCCGAGCAGGTATCAGATTTTTCCAAAATTAGTAAAATTTCCTTAATTCCATCCAATATATTCCTATCTCTTCATATTTATCTCCCCTTTACACAAAATCAATTTAATTTATAATGTGTGCCTCGACCCAGAGGAATAACTTAAATAAAGCCTTTTACTATTGAAGGTATTCACATTTCAAAAGCCGGCAGTCATAAATATTGCACTAATAATATTATTCTAAAAATAATTCCAAAATCTAGGCAAGGGACTGCAATAAAGGCTGAATATATTATTCAATGATATTGTTTATCAATCAAAGAGGATGAGATTCATGGATTTTGAAAAATTAAGACACGGGACCGAACTTATCAAGCGGGGTTTTGCAAAGATGCAGAAGGGAGGCGTGATCATGGATGTCACGAATCCCGAACAGGCTAAAATCGCCGAAGAAGCCGGCGCTGTAGCTGTCATGGCCCTTCAGGCTGTACCCGCCGACATTAGGAAAGCCGGGGGTGTAGCCCGGATGGCTGACCCTGAAATCGTTCAGCAGATTATCGACACCGTTACAATTCCAGTCATGGCAAAAGCCAGGATCGGACACTTTGTTGAGGCTGAAATTCTTGAAGCGCTTGGCGTTGACATGGTAGATGAATCTGAAGTCCTGACTCCAGCTGATCCTTATTTCCACATCGATAAAACCGATTTTACAGTGCCTTTTGTCTGCGGGGCAAGAAATCTTGGAGAGGCCCTTCGGAGAATCAATGAAGGTGCAGCCATGATTCGCACGAAAGGCGAAGCTGGAACTGGAGATGTCAGTCAAGCTGTAAAACACATGAAGCAGATCCAAGGCGAAATCCGGGCGCTTGCAGGCAAGACAAAAGAAGAGCTTATAAAGGTTTCAAGGGAAATCGAAGCTCCAATTGAACTTGTAATGGAGACTGCAAAAATGCAGCGTCTGCCTGTCGTAAATTTTGCGGCCGGAGGAGTTGCAACTCCTGCTGATGCGGCTCTTATGATGCGGCTTGGAGCTGACGGGGTTTTTGTAGGGTCTGGAATCTTCAAGGCCGAAAACCCTAAACTGATGGCAAAAGCAGTCGTAGAAGCTGTTAACAATTATGATAATCCTGCAAAACTTGCCGAGATCTCAAAGGGTATTGGCAGCGGGATGAAAGGGATTAGCACGGATACGATTCCAAAAGAAGAGGCTCTTCAGGAACGTGGCTGGTAAAGCTCTGCCAACCCTAGGCTTTTCTTCGGAAGCGGCTACTCTTTTTGCTTCACTTGAAAGGCTAAGAGCTTAATTAACCTAGGTTGAACATCCTTTCTTGGACTGAAAGGATGTTCAAATCTATTCATTTTTTTTCTGATTTTAATTCCGTTTAGGAAAAACTCATCATATAATAATTTTTACAACGTGGTGTTTTCAATGAAGATCGGAGTAATTGCTATTCAGGGAGCGGTTTCCGAACATATTGAGGCTTTGAATAAAGCTCTTTCTGAAAGAGGGGAAAAAGCCGAAGTTGTTGAAATTAAACACAAGGGAATTGTTCCGAAGTGTTGTGGAATTGTGATTCCGGGAGGAGAGAGTACAACGCTTTGCCGCTTGCTAAGCAAAGAGGGAATTGCCAAGGAAATAAAAGAAGCGGCCTCCCGGGGTATTCCTATTTTTGGGACCTGCGCGGGCCTTATTGTTCTTGCAAAAGAAGGGGATAAGCAGGTGGAAAAGGCTAGTCAGGATCTTTTGGGGATTATGGATATCAAGGTAAACAGAAACGCTTTTGGTAGGCAAAGAGATTCTTTTGAGGCCGAGCTTGAGCTTGAAATCCTTGATTCTCCCTATCCTGGAGTTTTTCTCCGGGCTCCAGGCATTACAAAATGTGGGAAAGGGGTACGCTTGCTCGGAGAACTTGAGGGACTAGGAATTGCAGCTGAGCAAGGAAAGGTGTTGGCTCTGGCCTTCCATCCCGAGCTTACCCAGGATTTGCGGCTTCACCACTATTTCTTGGATAAAATATTTAGGTAAATTTTTCCCTCTTTTTTTCCAATTCTTTATTTGGAAAGAGGACTGCTCTTGAGGCCCTACAATTATATTAAGGCCCATGATATATAAATGCAATAAATTATGTAGGTGAATAGAAATGGCAAAACTAACTGCAGAAATGAAAGAAAAGTTTTCTAAAATGAGAATCTTTCCGCTTGCAACCGCTTCTAAAGATGGAAACCCTAACGTTGTGCCTATAGGCTTTTGCAAGCTCCAAGAAGATGGAGAAACTATCTGGATTGCTGATAACTACTTTCTGAAAACTCGCACAAATCTTGAGGAAAATCCAAGGGCTGCAATCTTTGTTTGGGGTCCTGAAATTAAAGGTTGTTTTCAGATAAAAGGAGATATTGATCTAAGAACCGAAGGGGATGAGTACGAAAAGATGTATACGATGGTCAAAGAACGTGGTGATAAATACCCTGCAAAAGCCCTTGCCATTCTGAAGATCACAGAAGTTTATGAGTGCAAATCCGGAGCCGAAGCCGGAAAGCAGCTTCTGTGAATTTTTTTAATTATTCCTTTTATTTCCTTTTTCTGATAGGAAGGGCTAAAAAGCCCTTCCATTTTTTCCTTTTAAATCAGCATAGGGCTGTTTCATTAGCTCAGCTTAGCTCTTCTTCTCCTTCGTCTTCAAATTGCTTGTAGCTGTCTGAGCCTACCATGGCTGCGGCAATTGAATCAATTCCATCAAGCCATTCTGTTACAAGGCCGAAGGGTAAATCCCCCATTATTTCTTCGGGGAGGTTGGCCCCTTTGAGAACAGCGGCTCCGCAACGGGCAGTAAACTCCAAAGCGATTTGAAATTCTTCTGATTCCTCGGCTTCTAAAGCTGCTTTTATAAGCTCTTCAAGGTTTTCTCCTTCCTCGTAATCTCCAAGGACATAACACTCAAAAGCAGCAAGGGCACCCATCAGGGAGTTTTGTACGGAGTCAATCATAAGGTCGATATCCTCTGAAATAGGCTCAAGCTTTGAAAACACAATCTTCCTAATTGCTTCAAGGATTTCCAGGGCCTTTTCTTCGGAAAGTACTCCTTTATCATAGCGGGCAATGACTTTAAGGCAGGCTAGGATAACATCATCTACCATATTCACAAATATGGCACTTTCCTTTCCTGACTCTTCCTCCGCTTCCGATTCCTTTATCTCAAATCCGCTTTCCTTTACCTGGGTAAGCCAGTTTTCCCAGCGTTTCTGAGTATAAAATTCATAAGGAAATTGATTTAGCTCCTTCTCAGGCACGAGTAACACCGCGTATCACATTTTTTACTTATTTGTTAATCTTTCTTTTTATTACTAAAAGGTGTTGTTTAGCTCACCAGCCAAGTTTCACTTTTTTCAAAGAGTGTCCCGCTGTGCATTCTGTATCGATATTTTCAAGGACTTCTACGATTTTGCACTTGTCCCCGCTTAAAAGTGCTTGGGGATGGCAGCTCTCATATTCCTTGCAGTCCTTTGTATCACATTTCGGAGGCTCATACACAAATCTTGCTCCTTCAACGGCTTTTCTGGACTCCATTGTTGCGGGAACTGGAGCTCGGCTGACGTCTACGGCAAGCACTCCCCCCTCATGGAGGAAACACTTGTGGACCTCATTGTTTCGGATTCTTTCAATCCTATACCTGCGCCCGGATTCAAGGTTAAGACAAGTGTTTCTCAACCTGCATTTCTCACATTCAGGCATTTCTCCTTTAAATATAAATTCCAGTCCCTCTTTTGCGAGGCGTGATCCGATAAGGGTTATTTTAGTATCGCTTTCTATCATGCTCTTTCCTTCTATTATATTAAGAGGTATCTTTTGAAATTTTAGGAATATTTCTGAAATATATAAAGTAATTTGAATTGGATTTTGGATCTCTTAATTTTTGAGATTTTGAATTTAATTTCTATTAATTCCGGGTTTTACTCTATAAGGAGTTTAGTCTATTATTTTTCCTTACTCTATAACTTTCGTGAGCTTTGCAACCTTTTCCGCAGCTGACAGGGTTAGTCCACTTCCCAAAATAGTATAACGTTCCGGTCGAATTTTATGTGCCTCTAACAGGGCTTCTAATATATACCTGTCCTCTATGCCTAGCTCTTTGGCACTTGTAGGAGCTCCGATTGCTTTTAAAGCAGTTCGGATTTCTTGCCAGTCTCCTCCGTGCAGATACATCATCATAATGGTTCCAACTCCACACTGTTCCCCATGTAGAGCGGGGTTTGGGGCCAGCCGGTCAAGAGCGTGGCTAAACATGTGTTCTGAGCCTGAAGCGGGTCTTGAAGATCCTGCAATGCTCATGGCAACCCCATTTGAGACAAGGGCTTTTACCACAAGGCGGGCTGAGCTTTCAAGTTCAGGTTTAATCGAGCTTGCTGATTCGAGAATAACCCTTGCAGCCATGCGAGAAAGGGCAGCTGCGTATTCTCCAAAGTACTCGTTTCGGAGTCGATTTGCAAGTTCCCAATCTAGGACTGCCGTATAGTTTGAGACAATGTCTCCACACCTGCCGCAAGCAAGCGGAAAGGAGCTGCTGAAATAATTTCGGTGTCTGCAATAACGGCTAGGGGGGCATTTGCCTCGGCTGAAGCTTTTCTTCCGTTGTCCAAAACGGAGGCTCGGGAAGAGGCAATTCCGTCATGAGATGCGGCCGTAGGCACACTGATAAAAGGGAGTTGCAGTCGGGTGGCTGCAAGTTTGGCGATATCAATGGATCTTCCACTTCCAACTCCCAGAAGAAAAGCTGAAGCTTTTTCTTGAGCTATTTCTCTGACCCTTTCCACTTCTTCTACACTAGGGCTGCTTGTAAGCACTATTTCGGCATTCTTTCCGGAATCTAGCAGGAGGTCCCGGACTTTTTTTCCAGCAACGGTTTTTGTGGTTTTTCCAGTTACGATTAGAGCATTTCCTTCCAGTTTAAGGTCTTTGCAAACCCTGCCAATGCTTTCGATAACTCCGTGCCCTACAAGCACATCTCTTGGCAACTGCATCCATTTCTCGCTGTTTTTGCTTCGGCTCAATTTTATACCTGCATTCTTTTTTAATAGCTGAATAAATTTAGATTCGTGGGTTTGGTTTTCTATATTTAATTTTTTATTTCTTTAATTTTGATTAAGACACCTAATTCGAGAGAGGCTCAAATTCATAAACCTTCTAATCCACAAAACTTTTAGTCCATAAAACTCTTAATTAAGAAAGGTTTTTCTTAAAATCGTTTTCTCTACAAAGATAGAGTAGGTATTAATTCTATTAGGATATTGCTATTTCTGAATAACCGTGATAATGATGAACTCTCTTATAGATAAAATTTCTCAGTTTATTAACGTTTATTATCTGAACCCGATAAGGGGCGACTCAGGTTATAACGTGGTGAACACTCTTACCTGGGCTTTGATCCTGGGAATATGTATCTTCGGAGTCTTTAGGCTCCTGAACACCCTTAAAGTGAGGATAAACTCCCGCTTTATCGCTTCAGTCTTGCCCTTTGTTCTTGCAGGCTCCTCCCTAAGAGTGCTTGAAGATGCTGGGATCTTTGAGCCTCCTTGGAGCTATCTTTTTATAACTCCGAATATTTATTTTCTGGTCTTTGGGCTGACTGTCTTTTGTCTTTGGGTTTCTTTAAAGCTGGAAAAAGCCGGGTTTATCCGGGATTTTCATCTGGCTTTTGCGGGGCTCGGACTGCTTTGGTTTTTGGGAAATCTTACAGTCCTTTTTTATGTGGAGGACTTGGTTTTGGCTTCTGTACCTTTCTTTGTACTCGGAGCTGGGGGCAGCTTGGCTTTGGGATTTTACTGGGGAGCTCGAAAACTGAAATCAAAGATCTTTACCGATCCCCTTAACCTTTCGATTCTGCTTGCCCACTTTCTTGATGCCTCCTCAACGGTAATAGGAGTCGATAAGCTCGGCTATTACGAAAAACATGTGCTGCCAGCCTATCTAATTGACCTTACGGGCACCGCATTGGTTATGTACCCTTTGAAGCTTATTATCTTTATAGGGGTGCTTTACATCCTTGATACTCAGTTTGAAGAAGACGAGGAGACTTTGAAACTCGCAATGCTGGTAAAAATGGTGATTCTTATCCTAGGGCTTTCTCCTGCTTGCCGGAATACCATCAGAATGACCTTTGGAATTTGAATTTTTTATTTATTATTATTATTGGAATGTATTTTTCTTTGGAGTGATTTCTTTTTATGAACGATAAAAATTCCCAAACTGCGCCCGACTCGGAAGCTTTTATTCATACTTCTTCCCAAAACAAGCCTTCAGAAAAACCGGAACTTTGGGGCTACTTGCGACTTATTCGTCCATATGTTTTTTTAACGGTCTTTATTTTTGCTCTTTCGGCCTTTATGGGCTATGATTCTTTATCTCATTCCCCGGAACTGGCTGGAATGATCACTGAAAGCTTTGAAGCCAGTTTTGGCCCTATTTTGGATCTGCCTCCTCTTTTAATCATGCTGGTAATCTTTTTAAACAACGCTTTTGTAGGCCTGCTTTTAGTGCTCTTGGGGCTAGGGCTTGGTCTTGCGCCAGTCTTTATAATTGCTTTAAATGGCTTTGTGCTAGGGGCAATTTCGCGGGTGGTGGCTGCAGAAATAGGTAGTTTGGAAGTGCTGCTAGCTCTTCTTCCTCACGGGCTCGTGGAACTTCCCATGATCTTTTTAGCGGGAGGAATCGGGCTTCGGCTTGGGCACAGAGTGCTCCTCTCCCTTTTTGGAAAAGCCGGCGAAGTAAAAAAAGAATTCCGGGATGGGATTTATTTCTATTTCCGTTGGGTTGTACCTCTCCTTTTTGTTGCAGCCCTAATTGAAACGTTTATAACTCCTCTGGTTTTGCAGCTTTTCCAGACTTGATTTAGAGGGTCAATTGAAGCTTGATTTGAGAAAGGTTGATTAAAGCTACTTTTATTAATGATCGCCTTTATTAAGCAAAGCAATGTCCGGAATATTACGTTTAATTAATTTTCCAGGGCTCGAATCAAATTCAGAAAAAGGAACAGAATTTCCGAAAAGGAAAATATTTGAGGGACAATATATATGATTGACCGAAAAAAAATTCAGGAAATTGCCGAGAAGTATTATGAAAACGCTGAGCAGATCAAGGTCGGAACCGTAGCTTCTCACTCAGGGCTTGATATCTGCGATGGGGCCGTTGAGGAAAATTTCAAGACTCTTGCTATCTGTCAAGCGGGCCGAGAAAAAACTTACACTGACTATTTCAAGGCAAAGCGGGATCCTTCCGGAAAAGTTGTCCGGGGAATTGTAGACGAAACTCTGGTCTTTGATAAATTCAATGAAATCTTGCTTCCGGAAAACCAGCAACAATTGATCGATAAAAACGTGCTTTTTGTCCCGAACCGTTCTTTTACCTCCTACTGCAGCATTGATGCAATTGAAGCTTCTTTTAAAGTTCCCCTGGTTGGGACAAGGAGTCTGCTCCGAAGTGAAGAAAGAAGCGAGGAGCAGAGCTACTATTGGATTTTAGAAAAAGCAGGGCTTCCCTTCCCTGAAAAAATCGAAAATCCAGAAGATATCGACGAGCTTGTTATGGTAAAGCTTCCCCATGCCGTAAAGAAGCTTGAAAGAGGTTTTTTCACAGCTGGAAGCTATAAGGAATATCAGGAAAAATCCGAAGCTCTTATCAGGCAGGGCGTTATTACTAGAGAAGCTCTTGAAACCGCCAGGATCGAGCGCTACATCATAGGGCCGGTCTTTAATTTTGATATGTTCTACTCTCCAATCGAAACCGAGATGAATCCTCTTGAACTCTTGGGGGTGGATTGGAGGTTTGAGACAAGTCTTGACGGACATGTCAGGCTTCCGGCTCCTCAGCAGCTGAGTCTTTCTGAAGAGCAACTTACACCCGAATATACAGTCTGTGGCCATAATTCAGCAACCCTTCGAGAATCTCTGCTTGAAAAGGTCTTTGAAATGGGCGAAAAATTCGTGGAAGCTACAAAGAAGCACTATGCTCCTGGGATAATTGGGCCTTTCTGTCTTCAGACCTGTATTGACAAGGACCTGAACTTCTACATCTATGACGTGGCTCCAAGAGTTGGAGGCGGAACAAACGTGCATATGTCTGTTGGGCACTCCTACGGCAATACTCTTTGGAGAAAACCAATGAGTACGGGCCGGAGGGTGGCCTATGAGATCAGGCGTGCTCTGGAGATGGAAAAGCTCGACCAGATCCTCACATAAGTTTATTAAGCCTTTCCGGCATTAGTAGGTATGAATATTGCAGATCACCGCAACCTTTAAAAATCATGGCTTGAATCTGCAAGTTCAGATCACAATCTAAAAATTATATTGAGCTCTTGCCCGGAGGCAAGATCCGGGCCCTAATGAGCCAGGCCTGTTTTCCTTTATTCAGGATTCGGGATTTACCAATCTCCATTCCCGGTTATCTCGCTACATCCCTGGTATACATTACTACATTACTATCATTATTATCATTTTAGTGGAGGAAACCATAACTTGAGTCAGCCCTGTGTTAATATTGGCATGGTAGGTCACGTCGACCATGGAAAAACCACGCTTGTCAAAGCCCTTTCAGGCGTGTGGACAGATACGCATAGTGAAGAAGTAAAAAGAGGGATTTCAATCCGTTTAGGGTATGCGGATTCCGTATTCAGGAAGTGCCCTAAATGTCCTCTACCCCAGGCTTATACGGTTGCAAAGACCTGCCCCTCTTGCGGAACAAAAACGAATGTGCACAGAATAGTCTCTTTTGTGGATGCACCTGGTCACGAAACTCTGATGGCGACCATGCTTTCCGGAGCTGCTATCATGGATGGGGCAGTGCTGGTAATTGCCGCAAACGAGGCTTGTCCTCAACCTCAGACCAAGGAACACCTGATGGCCCTTGACATTATAGGAATTAAAAACATCGTCATTGTACAGAACAAGATCGACCTTGTTTCAAAAGAGAAGTTATTTGAGCACTACAAACAGATCAAAGAGTTCGTTAAGGATACAGTTGCGGAAAACGCCCCCATTATCCCAATTTCAGCTCAGCAAAACGTCAATGTTGATATTTTGATCGATGTTTTGGAAAAAGTGGTTCCCACGCCGTCTCATAAACTGGACAAAGCAGCTCATATGCTGATTGCTCGGTCTTTTGACATTAACAAACCCGGAACCGAAATTGAGGGGATTCGAGGAGGAGTTATTGGAGGTACGCTTACGGAAGGAGTTTTCCGGCCCGGAGACGAACTTGAAATCCGGCCAGGCCTCAAGGTTACAAGCGAGGGAACTACCCGATGGGTTCCAATTACCACAACGGTTTCTTCCGTACACGCAGGGGCTTTTAAGGTTGATGAAGCAACTCCTGGGGGGCTGCTGGCTGTAGGGACTCTGCTTGATCCCGCTCTTACTAAAGGGGACTCGCTTACAGGACAGGTTGCAGGTGTTCCTGGAACACTTCCTGAGACTCGGCATCAGTTCACAATGGAGCTACACCTGCTTGAAAGGGTGGTAGGCGTAAGCAAAGAAGAGCTTGAAATCAATGAAATTAAGACTAACGAGCCTCTAATGCTAAATATCGGAACTGCCACAACCGTAGGAGTGGTTACGAGCGCAAGGAAAAAAGATGCACAGGTAGTCCTCAAGCGTCCGGTCTGCGCAGCTCTTGGGGCAATGGTTGCGATAAGCCGGAGGATAGAATCCCGCTGGAGGCTTATCGGGGTAGGAGTAATTCAGAGTTGAAAGTCATACTCGATACCAACGGGCTTATGATCCCTGTCCAGTTCGGGGTGGATATCTTCGATGAGCTAAGCCGGCTTGGTTTTTCCGAATTTCTAGTTCCGGAAGCGGTAGTTAGAGAGCTTGAGATGCTGGTAAAGCGGGCAAAAGGTTTTGATAAAAAGGCTGCAAAAATTGGGCGGGCCCTTACGAAAGGCTGTATCCTAATCGATGGGCTTGGGCCTGCGGATGATGTGGTCCTCAGGCTTGCGGAGGAAAATGGTGCAGCTGTGCTTACAAATGATATCGAATTAAAGCAGAGGTTAAAAGCAAAAGGGATTTCCGTGCTTTCTTTGCGGCAGAAAAACCGGCTGGATTTTGATTGAGGATTTTAAATATCGTATTTTATGGGTGATTAATAGATGTATAAAATGATGAGGCTTGTTGATACGGTCCGCGTTCCTCCCACCCAGCTTGGGGGGGATGTAGGCTCTATTGTAAAAAATTTGCTGCGAGAAAAGCTTGAAGGGCTGATTGATAAAAAACTCGGAGCCTTGGTTGCAATCTGCAAAATTGAAAATATAGGGGAAGGACACATCTTGGTAGGAGATGGAGCCGTTTACTATGATGTGACTTTTAAAGCCATTATGTTTGTCCCCGAACTTCAGGAGCTAATTGAAGGAGAAATTGTAGAAACCGTAAGCTTTGGAGCTTTTATCGGAATCGGCCCTATGGATGGGCTTCTCCATATCAGCCAGATTACAGATGATTTTATCTCTTACGATGCCAAAAACGCAAGGCTTGTTACAAAAGGTGGAGGCAAGTCCCTTGGAGAAGGAGACCATGTACGAGTCAGAGTCGTTGCTGTAAGCATTAATGAGAGAGAGCCAAAGGAGAGCAAGATTGGGTTTACCATGCGCCAGACTGCACTTGGAAAACTGCAATGGCTTGAAGAGGCCCGCAAGAAAAAACAGGCGTCTTCTGGGGCTGCCGGAGCTGATGCCTGAAAATAAATCGGGCTTTAGATCTTAAGTAAAAAGAGGAATTGGCCATGGCAGAAAAAGTATGTCGGCATTGTTTGAGATTGCTGGATGGAGAAACTTGCCCGATTTGCGGGACTTCGGATCTGAGTGAAGAATGGAGCGGGCTTGTAATTATTCTGGATCCCTCCCGCTCGGAAATTGCTAAAAAACTCGGAGTTGAGCTCCCTGATAAATTTGCATTGAAGGTGCGCTAAGTTGAAGGCTGGGCTCGAACTTCCTAAGGAGCTGCGACCCCTTATGAAAAAACCCTTGGGAACTCTATATAGGGGCAAAGGGAAAGACACCATAGAGAAGTTCGTCGGGCGGCTTGAAAACCCCACAAAACTTATATCCGTGGGAGATGTTACTACCTTTCACCTGCTCGAAGCCGGAGTTTTTCCGGACCTTTGCATTGTGGATGACCGGACGCAAAGATTTCCGGTTTCAGATGAGGTTTTGGTTCGGACAAAGGATCGGCTCTACAGGGAGGTTTTGGTGGATAATCCTGCTGGAACCATAAGCGAAGAGCTTATCCTAACTCTTGAAAAGGCGGTAAGGGCCAAAACCCCAGTCCGGATTTTTGTCCGCGGGGAAGAAGACCTTGCAACCCTTCCCGTAATCGCTTTGGCCCCCCTTGGTACGGTGGTTCTTTATGGCCAGCCGGATGAAGGAGTGGTTTTTGTAGAGGTTACGGAGGAAAAAAAAGCCTTTGTCCTTGAGCTTTTCAAGAAAATTATCCCGGAGAAATCCCGGAATCCCAAAATGAAACATATATGGAGAATCTTAAATGGATATTTTGATTCGTAATGACAAAAATAACCCGCTTTTAAACAGAAGGGAACTGGATTTCCTTGTGAAATATGAAGGTTCGACCCCTTCCAGAAATGAGGTCAGAAATAAGCTTGCAGCGATGTTTAACGCTCCTTTTGAACTGATTGTAATTCAGAGAATGCAGCCTATATTCGGAATGCAGGAAGCTGAAGGGTATGCCAAGCTCTACGCGGGAGAAGCTAGAATGAAAGAGCTTGAGCTTGAGTATGTAATGCAGAGAAACCCGGTTCCAGTCCCTGCTGAGGAAGCTGAGGGTGAAGAAGGCGCAGCTGCTGAATGAGGTGAAAAAGGATGGCTGTAAAAGATTATTATAAAGTTGAGGGCGATTCGGTAACCAGACTCAGGCAGTTTTGTCCGAGATGCGGGCCCGGGGTTTTCTTAGCCGAGCACAAAAACCGTTTAACCTGCGGAAAGTGTGGCTATACAGAATTCAAAAAATAAGGGTTTTTGCCTAAAATTTTCAAATTTTTCTTTCAATTGGAGGCCCCAACTTTTGGAGGGGCTTTCCATTCTACTAGTTTTTCTTCTATCCTAAATCTTTTCTATTGTTTTTCTTCTTTTCTGCCTTGCTTTTTTTATTCTTGCTTGCCTAACTTCCAAAAAAAGGTAAAAATGGATTTTTTCTCGCTGAAAGCTTTAAACCCGATGCCAGCAATACCGTAATCCATGGTCAGCAATGAAAGGGAGCTTTCCAAGGCTTTAAGGCAAGGAAAAATCCCAAGCTCTGCGATTCCGGAAGCTTCTTCCCCTTACACAGTTCTTGTCCGCTACGGGGAATTAGCTTTAAAAAGCCCTGGAATTAGGAACTGGTATGAAAAAGTCCTTATGCAAAACATAGCCTCAATGCTTGATTTAAGGCAAATCACTTACTCTGGGATTCGGCGAGAATGGGGGCGGATCTTTATTGAGGGGGCTGAAAAGCAGGCGGCAAAGGCTGCTGCCGATGTTTTTGGAGTAGTTTCAGCCTCTGCTGCGCTTGAAGCGGCTCCAAATCTTGAAAGTTCTGCAGCTCTGTGCGCCAAACTTGCTCCTTTTCTGATAAAAGAAGGAGAGGCTTTTGCCATCCGAGCCAGAAGAAGTGGAAATCACTCCTTTTCTTCAGTTGAGCTTGGGAAAGCCTGTGGAGATGCGGTTTGGCTTGCTCTTGAAGCTCAGAAAATAGCACCTTCCGTATCCCTCACAAACCCTGATCGAGAAATCTTTGTTGAAATGCGGCAGGACAAAGCCTATGTTTACAGCGAAACGATTCTGGGGGTTGGAGGGCTTCCCTTAGGCACACAGGGCTCTATGGTAGTTCTTATGTCTGGGGGCATTGACTCTCCGGTTGCAGCCTGGCTTATGATGAAGCGCGGAGTCAGGATTATTCCTGTTTATTGCAATACTTCTCCTTATGCGGAAGAAAGCGCCCGAAAAAGAGCCTTTGATTGTATAAGACAGCTGCAGACCTGGGCTCCGGGGCATCCCTTTACAATCTATGAAATTTCACACGGCTCGAGCCTTAGAACTTTTATTGAGCGTTGCGCTCGCAAAAACACCTGTCTGCTTTGCAAACGCATGATGTATAGGGAAGCTTTTGAGGTCATGAACAAAGAAAAAGCAAGCGGGATTGTTACCGGTTCCTCCCTTGGACAGGTAGCCTCTCAGACTGCGGCAAATATGTATGCTGAAATCTACAGGCTTGCAATACCAATTTATCATCCTTTGATAGCTTTTGATAAAAATGAAATCGTAAATCTTGCCCGCAGGATTGGTACCTTTGAGATCTCAACTCGAATTGCAGGAAGCTGCACAGCCGTGCCAGAGCATCCTGAGGTCAAGGCTAACTACGATCTAATTGTAGAAGAAGAAAAGAAACTGAATATCGAGGGGATGGTTAGAGAAGCTCTTGCAGGAATAAAAATTCACAAGCTCTGATCCGGCTTTGTTTGAGGTTTTAATATTTTGATGTCAGAGCCCCTCTAAAAGGGCTCTAACATTTCCTAATATTTTATTTATATTTATTTCTTAATTTCCAAAGCTTTGGGCCGAATGGAGCTGATTTTCCCTCTGCTAAACAGAAACAATTTATTTTAATTGAAATTGTTTATATAATATTCAGTCCCTGTTTATTGTAGGGCGTTACTCATTATAGCTTATCAACCGACCTCCGGTTCAATTCAGAAATTCAATCCACAAGTTCAATCCACAACAATCTATATTTTTAGCTTTATTGAGAAGTTAACGCCCATATCTTCTTTTTGCAGCTCCTTCTTTTTTAAAATTAAAATTCAGTATCTCTCCAATTTAGCTAAGGAAGTTCTCCTGATTTAAAAAATTATATATCTCTGGACTCTTAATTCTTCCATATGAAGTCCCCTAACTCTCACTCAAATTCAAATGTTTCAAAAATTCGGATAATGTTCTTGTTTTTCACCTTAAGCAGTTTTATTTTAATGCTTTTTGGCTCTCTCTACATAGAGAAGCATCCGGAAAATCCGGAGCTTGGAACCTTCCTTGTTGGGGCATTGGAGCCTGTTTTCTGGGGCTGCTGTGGAGCTTGGATCCTCTATAATATTTATTTTATTTTCAAAAAGAAAAAATAATAGTTCCTGAAAGCTTTCCTAAGCAATTTTTCAGAAAGATTCCTTAAAAGACCCTCTCTGAGGCTCCCTTTCTGAAAAAAAATTCCGGAAAAAAAGATATGCATCCCCCAACCTGCTCTTTTTTTGCGGGATGCAGAAATATTTATTTAAATTGAATTTTTTGTTGCTTTTAGAGGCTCTGATTTCTTTTATCGGCTTTATTTTGCTTTTTAGAGTTTTTTTAGATAATAAAGACCATTGCAGCAACCACTGTAGTCCATCTTCCTTCTTTATCCCCGTTTGCAGTTTTACAGGTATGGAAAGAATCAAAGATGTGCCCGCTTGTTTTATAAACCTGCTCTCTTTCATGCCAGGCCGATTCAGCATCAAACTCTATGCCTAAAGTGGTCGCAAGCATGGTTGCAGCTAGATCTTCCGCATATTCTCCAGCGGTTTCTTCATCTTCTCCGTAGGAGTGATGTTCTGAAATATAGCCGTAATTATTTTCTTTAACCGGAACAGCGGTGCCTATTGCTGAAGCAACGAGGCGCTGCGGTTCATTGGTATCGTTTCTGGCTAGCACGCAGTGAACAATAGACCCAGGCTTTAGTTCTTTTAAGCCTTCTTCTCTGGGTACAATTTTGCAGTTGGGAGGTAAAATACTGGAGACGCACACAAGGTTGAATTTCTCAATACCTGCGTCCCGAAGGGCAAGTTCAAAGGATGCTAACCTGTCCTTATGGACCCCTGTGCCCTTGGTTAAAAACGATTTTCTAGGGATCATGTTCGTTCCTTCTATTTCTCAATTCTATAGTTCCATTCCAAAACGGTCTTTTTTCCTCTTCTCACAATAGACCGGGGCAAGAATGCAAATGGTCTTTGGAGGTTCACTCCCAATTTTGACCCTGCAAGTTGCAAAGGCCTGATTGGAAGTTATGGTCCGTACAGATTTATGTTTTGCCAAAATCACAGGCGAAAACAAAGTTGTCTCCAGCGGATTTTTTGAGGGCACTTGCTCCGTTTCAAAATAGCTTTTTGTTGATTCACGTTTCAGTATTTTATCTTTTTGCTTAACAAACCATTTTATTCTTATTCTGAAGGTTTGCAAAAGGAAGAAGGAAAAAAGGAATAGATAAATGAAAAAAGAAATGGATAAAAAAAATAAGAAAAATGGAATGAGATTTGGAAATAAAAATCCGGTATTTTCTTTCATTCCATTGCTTTTTCATAGACATCGGATTTTGAAACTCCCTCAAAGATGAGGGTGGTTTCAATAGGAAGACCTCCTTCATGCGCCAAGATTTCTTTTTTCTGAAAATTAATCTGGACCTGATCCTCAGAAAGCCCGGCCTCAGCCATATAATCCAAAATAATTTTCCTGCCAAACTCCTCCGCATATTCGAGGGCTTCATGCATGGAAAGGAAAGTTCTTTTCCCTATTGGAGTATAGACTATTACCGCCTTTGTCCGAAGGTTATACTTAGACTCACTATAAATTCCTCTAATGGTGATCTCAACTCGTTTGATACCTTTTCCCACCAGAGCTCCTACAGCGTTTCCGACATCTGAGTACTCGGGAAGCAGAATTTCAGCATCTATAAGTTCTCTGAGTTCTTCTCCATACGCTCGTACAGGCCCTCCGAGCAGCACAACGGGTATATCGACCTTAAAGCGGGAGAAGAAATGCCCCTTCAAAACTTTTTCTATTTCTTTTTTATCTACTCCTTCCATCAGGAAAGCTATAAGATCTTTAGCCATGTTCCGTGCAAAAAGTCTCTTTACATGCGTGCAAAACTCGTACTTGTCCATGCCCACATAGTTTGCAAGCAGAGTTGCTCCAACGACTGAGGCTTCTTCATCCCATTCCGTGTACTCTCCAAGCACGTGCAAAGCATCTGTTGGAGTAAAACCTATCGCCTGAACCAGCCGCTTTTGGATCAGAGAGTCCATAACTCTTCGCGAAGGTAGAATATTTCGGTCCCAATAAACTTCGTTTAAGGAGAGAGGTTCATCTCCAAGAAGCTCTAGAAGTTCGTTTTCTTCATTTGTAAGTTCGATTGCTTCCTGTTTTGTCCTGACAAAGAATTTTGTAGCCTGGATATGTTCGTTGAGTTTTAGTCGATCTGGAATCCAGCGTTTGCTAAGACTTTTCATAAAAGTGGGATAAAGCACAGCTGCTCGGCATAAGGGTACAACTCTGCGGGGGCCTACATTGGTTTTGCTACCTTGGACCCAGATGTGACTATCTCCTCCCATGGCCGAAGTTTCCATTCGCAGGGCTTTGACTTTGGTCTGCCAGCCTCCAACGACTGCTCCAGTCTCGCTTAAGTAGGGAAGCCCTTTATAAATGAGGGATACGTCTGTGCTTGTTCCTCCAACATCGATTGCTGCACAGGTTTCTTTTCCTGAGAGGTAAGAGCCTCCAAGCAGACTTGCGGCAGGACCTGAAAAGACGGATTCTATGGGTTTTTTCATGGCTTCTTCTAAGCTTACGACTGAACCATCGCAGCGGAGCATGGCAACTCTTGAGCTGATGCCTCGCTTATTTATTTCGGAGACTACTGTATGCAAGAAGCGCTCGGCGATTGGAAGGAGCTGGGCATTTAAGTAGGCTGTGACTCCTCTTTCATAAGCGCCGAGCGCCCGGGCAAGTTCGTGCCCGCAGACTA
>Ga0265294_10003853_pt1 | contig 18937 bp, 21 predicted proteins | sample MunlanPumphouse3_FD_192504 | JGI IMG/M metagenome (GOLD analysis project Ga0265294, IMG submission 192504) | Groundwater microbial communities from a municipal landfill in Southern Ontario, Canada - Pumphouse #3 | ecosystem: Environmental > Aquatic > Deep subsurface > Groundwater | place...
AATAAATGCCTCCGCCTTTAACCTCAGACATATTGGTAGCAATAGATGCCAAGGAAAAGGTAGTAATAACAGAAACAACATGACAAAGAACTAAGATTAATAAAGCAGACAATAATCCAGCATTACCAACCACAAAGCCAGACCTTAAGAAAATTATTACACCAATAATTGTCAGGATGTTGGGAGTAAAGACGCCAGTAAAGGTAGAGAGCTTTGGAGAATTCATCTTACAGAGATAATAATATGATAATTATTAAAAATCCAGTCTATGCATATCACTATTACGAACAACTATATAATTACCCCACATTTTCCTACCATCGTCGTTGGCTTTGGCAACTTCAACGGCATCAAAAGGTAGTTCGGGAATAAAGCCTAAATTAGTAATCAAGCTGTTTCTTTGTCTGTTAATATGCGAAGGGATAATTAACCAATGATTTGGATCAAGATAGTCCCAAATATGGTCAATAGAGATATTAACTGCATTACCTAAATAATAAGGAATCTGATATAAAATCTCCTCCTTTTCATTAACAACTGGTTGGTCACCAAATACCAAGGGATCATTTTCAAATTTGGATATTTTTTCTGAAACTATTTTATCAAAAGCTAAAGCTCTCTCTAGTTGATCCGTTATGCATAGAACGTGAATTTCTTCTTTAGTATTTAATTCCATACCAAAAAGAGGTACTATTCCAACTTTTTCGCACTCATACTTAAAGGCAGGACAATTTTGAGAAGAATTATGGTCTGTAAGTGCAGCCATCTTTAGCCCTCTCTCCACCGCATTTTTTGCAATAAACCTTGGAGACATATATAAATCTGCACAAGGAGAAAGACATGAATGAATATGCAAATCAGCTAAACCAAGCTGATTTAATTCAATAATCGATTGCTTATCCATAAATTAAAGCATTTGACCAATGAGAACACTTGCTTGAAATTGATTTAAATCTGTAACAAAAACTGCTACTCGTTCCCTCTTGGCTATAGACATAAACTCGTCATCTGTTTCTCGGCCATTACAAATAATCAAAGAGTGTATCTCCAAAAGTTTACAAACTGCTAAAGTGTTTTTGTGTGCCTGAATCGTAATTAAAACACCTGCTTCACTAGCATTTGCCATAACATCACTCAATAAATCAGAAGTATAACCTGCAGAAACCGGAGCATCCTCATAATCTGGCTGGACTAATGTCAACTCGCTAACTTTAACTAAATCTGAGATTTTCATTATAACTCCCTTCTTCTATTTGTTTTCCTTAATCATGATAGTGGCTTGGACAATCGTGCCTTTTCCTGCTTCTGAAGAAATACTAAACTCATCTGAAACGCGCTTAACATTGGGAAGCCCCATTCCAGCACCAAATCCAAGAGACTTGATTGTGTTATCAGCAGTAGAAAACCCTTGTTTTAAGGCTTTGTTCACATCCTCGATTCCTGGAGAATTATCTCTGGCGATGACAACTGCCTTTCCTTTATCTAAATAAAACTCTAATTCACCACCATCTGAGTGAATTGTTATGTTTATCTCTAATTCATAAGCAGCAACGGATACTCTTCTGACAAGCTTGGAATCAAAATTTCTTTCTTTTAACAATTTTTTTATTTCATTTGAAGCCTTCCCAGCATTAGAAAAATCCATCTTTTTTATCTTATAAACTTCTCTCAAAGTAATTAAATCTGGCTCAGCTTCGCTCCTTATTTCACTTTCTAACCTAGCTACTTCTTGGTTTAACTGATAAAGAAGTTCATGTAAGATATCTCTACTCGTGATAATTCCAACCAGTTTTTTGTTTTTATCAATTACTGGAAATCTGCCATACTTAAACTTTTCAAAATATGTTATTCCAAAAGCAAGAGGCATGTCATCCTCTAAAACAATTACGTCTGTGGACATGTGGTCCTCAACTAATTGTTCCATATAATTACCATCAATTGCCCTAAAAATATCATCAATGCTAATCATCCCCACCAACTCATTGTTCTCAACTATAGGGATACCTGTAACTTCGGCTTCCTTCATAAGTGTTTTTGCTTCTTTAATGGTTGCCTTTGGTGACGAAGTAATAAGCTTTCTTGACATAATATCTTTGATTTTGGAGCGATAAATGACATCTAGTAAAATTGAAGGAGAATTTTCTTGAAATAACTTAATACTTTTATTAACTGGCATAACTACCTGCCTTTCTGAAGATCATATAAAAAACAACTGGCATCATACTTAGTAAGATCCGAAGAAAATAAGTTTATACCAAGCTCTTTGGATAATTCTTTCATATTTTCGGTGATTTCTTTACCATTAACAATGATAACACCTGACATGTCCATGATACTTGCAGTTCTAATTGATTGGTCTGTTGCTAAAGAAGTAATAAGGAGATTAACCTCGTTACCTATCACTAATACATCACTCATTAAATCTGAAGCGATTATATGATGGATAATAATTGAATCTAAGTCAGCAGTTTGATTGATTACTTGTAGGTCTAGTCTTGAGGTGATTTCTAATAACGATATCGGTCTTCGGTCTGGAATCATATGCTTTTTCCTTTTTCCATAAAATTAATATAATAAAATAAGTTTTCAATATTTAATTCCAAATTAACATTATTCACAAAAACTCCGTCAATTTCCCTTAAATTAACTCTAGCAAAATTAAGAAAACCCTTAACTCCAATTTTAACTAACTTGTCGTATACCTCTGCAGCAACATTGTCTGGGACTGAAATAATTGCTACTTTGATATTATTAACTGAGACAAACTCTTCTAGCTTATCCATGCCATATACCTTGCAACTGTTTTCGTTATTTACTACCTCTGGGCTAATATCAAATCCGGCTATCATCTCAAATGTCTCACTATGAAATCCTTTGTAATTCATAAGCGCTCGGCCAATGTTCCCACAACCGACAACTACAATACTTTCTCCACTTGTTGGTCCAACAATATTAGTAATATCATCTAAAAGTTCTTCAATTTGATAGCCACCTCGTTTGTTTCCTGCAATCTTAAGTAAAGAAAAATCTTTTCTCACCTGAGACGCCGTAACACCAGCAGTGTCTGCAATATTATCAGAGAAAACTTTCAGCACACCCAAGTTCTTGAGCTTAAGCAAGGCATTTTTATACCTCAACAATCTAACAACCAACTCTTTATTAAATGTCATTTAAATCCTCCATAATGCCTTTAATGTTCCTTATTGTAACAATAAATAAATATTATATCAAATATTAAAGCACCTTAATGCTTATAATTCTCATAAAAAAGCCAAAAACAAACTTTTATATTGCAGATAAATACAACTTAGTACTATAATACACTATATAAAATTATCGTTAAGGTGGAGGCGACAATGTCAGAACAGATCAACTTTTCTAAAGAATTAAACGAATACATAGCAGAATGGAAGGACAAGCCGGGAAATCTAATCATGATTCTCCATAAAGTCCAAGAAGAATTTGGATACGTTCCAAGACAAGCAGCCTTGAAATTAACAGAAATGATAGATGTAAATTTAGCTAAAATTTATGGCGTAATAACTTTCTATCATTATTTCAAGCTAAAAGCTCCAGGAAAACACCAAATACAAGTTTGCATGGGAACTGCTTGCTATTTAAAAGGTGGACAAGACATTATTGATGAATTAGAAACAAATTTTGGTATACCAGTTAATGGCACATCCGAAGATGGCAACTTCTCACTTGAAGCGTTGAGATGCGTGGGTTGTTGCGGACTTGCCCCAGTTATGATTATTGACAAACAAGTATACGGAAAACTTAACACAGAGGAAATCCCTGCGATTTTAAAAAAATATAATTAAAATGCATCATACTATTTGTGACTATATTACAGACATCACGCAAAACTCCATTGAAGCTGGAGCGAGCCTTATTTCTATTGACTTCAAGGATAGCAATAACATTATTGAAGTAATTATCACAGATAATGGTAAAGGTATGGACGAAGAAACTATTAAAAAAGTCTTAGATCCCTTTTATACTGACAGCGACAAAAAACATGAAAGAGATGTTGGACTCGGGCTTCCCTTTCTTGCCCAAGGGATTCAACAGTCACAAGGAGAAATATACATTCAATCAGAAAAAGATAAAGGAACAACTATCAAGTTTTCTTTTAATACAAAAAATATTGACACCCCTCCTATTGGAGATAAAATTATTACCTATCTATCCTTAATTAATTTCCCCGGAGAATTTAACCTTGCCATTCAAGAATATAAGGAAACAGAAAAGACATCTTTTTCAAAAAAAGAATTAGTAGAAGCTTTGGGTGATATTAATACATCAGAGTCCCTTAGTTTATTAAAAAAATATTTAAAAGATAATATTTTATAGGAGGTAAAAAATGAGCAAACTTACACTGGATGACCTTAGAAAACTCCGCGGAGAAAAGGTACAAGAATATTCAAGAAGAAACAACGAACAGGATAATAGCTCCATAATTATTGGCATGGGAACATGTGGAATTGCAGCTGGAGCAAAAGACACGCTAAATTCTTTTGTTGAAGCATTAGACGAACATGGTCTTACAAATGTCAAAGTAAAGCAAACTGGTTGCATGGGCGCTTGCAATGTTGAGCCAACTGTTGAAATAATTGTTCCTGGAATGCCTACAATTGTATATGGCAACGTCAATAAAGATATTGCAAAAAAAATAGTCTTAAAACACATCATTGGTAAAGAACTATTAGATGACCATATTCAGGATAAGCCTGCTATGGATATCATAGACAATTAAAGAAAGGAATATAAAATGGCATACAATACCTTCGTACTTATCTGTGGCGGAACCGCCTGCGAGTCTAGCAAATCCGATGAAATGTATAAACTTCTACAAAAAGAAATTTTTGATAACAATCTTAAAAATGAGGTACAAATAGTAAAAACTGGTTGTTTTGGTTTTTGTGAACAAGGACCTATTATCAAAATATTACCTAGTGAAACTTTTTATGTAAAAGTAACACCTGCAGATATTAAAGAAATTGTTCAAGAACATCTAATTAAAGGCCGCCCTGTACACAGACTAGAATACAAGCCTTCCGAAGATCAAGGGAGAGTGAAGATAGAAGATATCGAGTTTTACCAAAAACAATTCCGTATTGTTCTAAGAAACTGTGGAATTATTGACCCTGAAAACATTAACGAATATATAGCAAGAGAGGGATATGTAGCTCTTGAAAAAGCTATCTTTGAAATGTCTCCTGAGGATATTATCAATGAACTAAAAATATCTGGACTCAGAGGAAGAGGTGGAGCCGGCTTTCCTACTTGGCTAAAATGGAATTTAACAAAACAAGAAAATGCTGACCAAAAATATGTTGTTTGTAATGCGGATGAAGGCGACCCTGGTGCTTATATGGACAGAAGCACACTGGAAGGCGACCCTCACTCAGTTCTAGAAGCTATGACTATTTGCGGAAAAACTATCGGTGCTAACAAAGGGTTTATCTATATAAGAGCAGAATATCCATTAGCTATTACAAGATTGGAAATAGCGATAAACCAAGCCAAAGAACTAGGACTACTTGGAGACAATATTTTAGGCTCAGAATTTAGTTTTGATATTGAAATAAGACTTGGAGCAGGAGCCTTTGTTTGTGGAGAAGAAACTGCACTACTTCGCTCTATAGAAGGTAGTAGAGGAATGCCTACCCCTAGACCACCATTCCCTTCCGTTAAAGGACTCTGGGATAAACCAACTTGTATTAATAATGTGGAAACCTGGGCTAATATACCTGTTATTCTTACCAAAGGTGCCGAGTGGTTTAACAAAATTGGCACAGACAACTCCAAGGGAACAAAAGTGTTTGCTTTAACTGGAAAAATAAATAATTCTGGGTTAATTGAAGTACCAATGGGAACAACACTAAGAGAAATTATTTATGATATAGGTGGCGGCATTAAAGATGATAAAAAGTTTAAAGCGGCTCAATCCGGCGGACCATCTGGTGGAGTTATTCCTGAACAATACTTAGATACTCCTATTGATTATAACAATCTAGTAGCTATTGGTTCTATGATGGGTTCTGGTGGATTAATTGTTATGGATGAAGACGATTGTATAGTTGATATTGTAAAGTTCTATTTACAATTTACTGTTGATGAATCTTGTGGAAAATGTGCTCCTTGCAGAATCGGAGGCAAACAACTTCTATCTATCTTAGAAGATATTTCTTGTGGTAGAGGCACAGAGCAAAGCATTAAAAACCTAAAAGATATTTCAATAGCAATGAACAACGCTTCTCTTTGCGGTTTAGGACAAACAGCTAGCAATCCAGTTATGTCTACCTTAAAGTATTTCGAAAAAGAATACCGTGAACATATCGAACAGAAAAAATGTAGTTCTGGCAAATGCAAGTCACTTATGACATTTACTATTGTTGCTGACAAATGTATTGGATGTACTGCATGTGCTAGAAAATGTCCTGTTAATGCAATAATTGGCACAGTCAAACAGGTACATATAATTGATCAATCAAAATGCATCAAATGTGGCGCTTGCGTTACTGCTTGTAAATTTGATGCTGTCATCAAAGGATAAGGAGAAATAAATGACTGAAAAGATGATAAAAGTTAAAATAAACGGAATCGAAGTTGAAGTACCCGAAGGAACCTCTATCCTAGATGCAGCCAAACAAGCTTGCATTAAGATACCAACCTTATGCTACCACGAAGACTTATTGCCTACAGCTTCTTGTGGACTTTGTATTGTTAAAATAAAAGGAATGAACAAGAAAGTTAGAGCCTGTGCTACTAACGCTGAAGCAGGTATGGAAATTACTACCCATGATGCTGAATTATATAATATCAGAAAAATCGTGCTGGAATTAATTCTTTCTAATCACCCTAACGAATGTTTGACTTGCCAACGTAATGGTAAATGTGAACTACAAACACTAGCCAAAGAATTTGGAATAAGAGAACAAAACTTTGCTCCTCAACTTAAACAAAAAGCTATTGATAGCTCCACAACCTCTTTAATCCTCGATCGACAGAAATGCATTTCCTGTGGAAGATGCGTGCAAGTATGCCAAGACATGCAAGATGTTTGGGCGTTGGAGTTTATTGGCAGAGGCTTCGATATGAACATTGCTCCTGCTGGAGACCTTCAGCTAAATGACAGCCCTTGTGTAAAATGTGGACAATGTAGTGCACACTGCCCTGTTGGTGCAATTGTGGAAAAGGACGAAGTTGATAAAGTTTGGGATGGTCTTCACGACGAAACTAAACATGCTGTTGTACAATTTGCACCAGCAGTAAGAGTTGCTTTTGGCGAAGGATTTGATTATGAATCAGGGGAAATCGTTACCAACAAAATATATACATTATTAAGACAATTAGGTTTTAAAGCTGTTTTTGATACAAACTTCTCAGCTGACCTCACAATTATGGAAGAAGGTGCCGAGTTTGTAGATAAGTTCTTAAATAACCCTGCTAGCCTTCCATTAATAACTTCTTGTTGTCCAAGTTGGGTAGATTACTTAGAAAAATACTATCCATGTATGATTGAAAATTTCTCAACAGCAAAATCACCTCAACAAATGCTTAGTGCTTTGGCTAAAACCTACTACGCAGAGAAGAATGGCTTAGATCCAAAAGATATTTTCATGGTATCTGTTATGCCTTGTACTGCAAAAAAATATGAAATCTCCAGAGATGAAAACATGTCAGCAAGTGGAATTCAAGACACCGACGTTGTAATTACAACTAGAGAGCTAGTCAGAATGACAAAGTCCGCTGGAGTAATCTTTGATCACCTAAAAGAAGGAAAAGCTGATAGTCTTCTTGGTGAATACTCTGGAGCTGGAACAATCTTTGGTGTTACTGGTGGAGTCATGGAAGCAGCTATTAGATCTGCCTATTACTTAATCACCAAAGAAGATCTAGCGGACGTTGATATTAAGCCTGTTAGAGGACTAAAAGGCGTCAAAGAAGCAGAAATTGACATTAAAGGAACTAAAGTTAGAGTGGCTGTTGCCCATGGCTTAAGTAATGTGAAGAAAGTAATGAATAAAGTGAAAAAAGCCAAAGAAAACGGAGAAGAAATTCCTTGGCATTTTATTGAGGTTATGGCTTGTCCGGGCGGATGTATTGGTGGTGGCGGACAACCTTATGGTGTAACAAACACTATTAGAAAAAAAAGAACTGAAGGCATCTACAATGATGATAAAAAATCCAAAGCTAGATGTTCTCACCACAATCCAATGGTTCAAAAGGTTTATGAAGAATTTTTAGACCATCCAAATAGTCATAAGGCACATGAGCTACTTCATACGTCTTATACTCATAGACCTGTTTACTTAAAATAGTTGAATTAATAATAAATCCCAGCCTAGGCTGGGATTTATTATTTCAGCATGTTACTATATAGAGTAACTAAGGAAAATATTATGACAAACAACTACAATGAACTTATCAATATCTTTGCTTCCATCACAAATAAAGATGAGATGAAAAAATTTCTAGAAGAAATACTCACAGATAAAGAAAGAATCTCCATTACACTCAGATGGCAATTGATGAAAGATATAAATTCAGGAAAAAGTCAGAGAGAAATAGCAAGCGAACACCATCTGAGTCTTTGCAAAATAACAAGAGGCTCAAAAATACTAAAATCACCAAACTCTATTTGCAAAAAATACCTCAATCAGTAACTTCATTATTGACTAAACCTCTGTTTTCCAATACTCTATACGAGACAAATCTTAAGTAAAATTTAAGGAGCTATATAAATGGTAGAAAATAAAAATGCACAAAAGAATTTTGAGCCAATGATTTCAATAATAATTCCAGTTAGAAATTCAGAAAGAACACTAAAAACAACGTTTGAATATATGAGTAATATTGATTATCCAAGAGAAAAAATGGAACTAATTATGGCAGACGGCGATTCAACTGACACAACTGTTGATATCATTAAAGATTTTCAAAAGAAAAACAAATGGGTAAAATTTGTTCAAGTAAAAAACTGCAAAACTCCAGGACATGCTAGAAATGCTGCTATACTAGAAGTAACCGGTGAATACGTACTATTTACAGATGGTGACTGTGCTCCCAAAGCTGATTGGGTATACCAAATGGTAAAACCTTTCAAAAACGCTGAAATAGGTGGCGTTGGTGGAGAAGTACTAACACTTAGAGTAGACCCTAATAATTGGACAGAAGCTTATTGTGAACAAACCTTTTTCTTAAGCCCAAGAGGTAGATGTGGGATACAAGAATCTGGAATGATGCCAACAATCACAAAAGGATACCCTCATGAAGTTAATGGCGGAGATAATAGTCCTTTCTTTGCAACTGCCAACTTCGCAGTAAGAACAGAAGCTATCAAAAAAATTGGTGGAGAATTCTGGGACCAACCAACTGGTGAAGATGTAGACTTTTCCTTAAGAATAATGGAAGCTGGTTATAAGCTTTATTTTGCTAAAGAAGCAGTGGTAAGCCATATGCACAGAGCAAGTTTAGACCTCTTCAAAAAGCAATATTATGGTTATGGCTATGGCCATCCACTTCTAATCAATAAGCATGCTAAAACAAAAGGATTAGAAATTTATATCCAATATGGCAAAATAAAATTTATGCTACCTTTTCTTCCAAAAGGAATTATCCATATAGGCAACTTTCATATGATGAGAGTATCCTTTACTGTAGCTATCCTTGCCCTAATCTTACGTTTAATCTTTAGTTCCGTTGAAAGCCTTGCCCTAGTATCAAACATTTCTATTCTGTCGTTATTGTTTTTCTCTGTACTGTATTTCAAGCCTGTTCTCAAGCTTAAGCCTTTGAACAAGTTTTTTACTTTTGCAAAAATTAGATATGCTTCTAACAAAGCTTTCTATCAAGGTGCAAAAGATGGTCAAAAAGTGTTTGGTGCTATCTGCATAGAACCAAGCTGGTAAAACAACAAAAAAGCCCTGTTAATCAGGGCTTTTTTATAAATAATCTCAAGGAGTAATTAATGACAAATTATGGATATTTTGATGATGAAAATAACGAATATGTTATAACAAACCCCAAAACACCGGTAAAGTGGATAAACTATGTAGGAACGTTAGATTTCGGTGGTATTGTAGACCACACCGGTGGATCAATAATTTGCAAAAAAGACCCAGCATTAAATAGAATTGTTAAATATATTCCTCAGCTACCCTCCTCTGACTTCAAGGGCGAAACTCTGTACATTAGAATTAAAGAAAAAGATGGATACAAAGTATTTTCTCCTTTCTTTGTTCCTACTCTAGACAAATATGACCGCTATGAATGCCATGTAGGTTGCTCATACCAAACTATAATTTCTGAATTCTATGGAATCAGAACAGAAGTCAAAATATTTGTACCAGCAAAGGAACAAGTTGTTATCCGAGACATCAAAGTAACTAATTTGAACGATAAAGATGTTGAATTGGACATAATTCCTGTTATTGAATACACTCATTTTGACTCATTAAAGCAATTTACTAACGCTGACTGGGTTCCACAAACAATGACAATCGACGCTATAAAAGAAAAAGAAGGAACAGTCCTTCATAAACAATACGCTTTCATGAAAAGAGATACTGCAGTTAATGTCTTTACCTCAAATCATCAAGTTGATTCCTTTGAAACAGATAGAAAAAAGTTTCTTGGTGATAACGAGTATGGAACTTGGAAAAACCCTCTTGCTTTGCAGGACGCCTCCCTATCTAATTATGAAACAAGAAGAGGCGACAACATTAGTGCACTACTTCACAAAATGGGAACAGTAAAAAAAGGACAAACAGTCAGAGTAATAACTTTGCTTACACAACAAGATAACCTTGAAATGGCAATGCCAATAATCACAAAATTCAGACAAGAAAAAAATGTAGACAAAGCGTTTACTGACCTAAAAGCTTTTTGGGCTGACTACTTCTCTTGTCAGCAAATAGAAACACCAGACAAAGCATTTAATTCCATGGTAAACGTTCATAATCCAAGACAGTGTCACACAACTTATAACTGGTCCAGATACCTGTCCCTATATCAACTTGGGCTTGGTTCTGACAGAGGCATTGGCTTCCGTGATAGTTCGCAAGACACAATGGGGATTATGTCCAATATGCCAGAAAACGGGAAAAAACTAATAACAAATCTACTGAGCGTACAAAAGCCCAATGGTTCTGCTATGCACCAATACTTCCCTCTTACTATGGAAGCCAATGAAGGTGATTCTAGAGAAGACGAAGGACATAAATATTACGGTGATGACCATCTTTGGATAGTATTAGCTGTTTCAGCTTATTTAAAAGAAACTGGTAATTATGATTTCCTCAGTGAAGAAATTCCTTTCTATGAAAAATGTACTGCAGTAGCAAAAAGGGAAAAAGGAACAGTATTGGAACATCTAAAAAGATCTGTTAACTTCACAAAAACTAACACTGGCAAACATGGACTTCCTCTACTTGGTTTCGCAGACTGGAATGACACTGTTAACCTAAGAGGCAATGCGGAAAGTATGTTCAATGCCAACCTTTACGGTTGGGCACTAAAGGAATTAATAGAATTACTGGAATATATGAATGACAATAAGTCTGTTGAGGCCTATAAAAAAGACTATGAAGCTATGAAAGAAAACTATAACAAACATTGCTGGGATGGCGAATGGTATGTTCGCTATTTCCAAGAAGATGGTTCTCCAATTGGTTCATCTAAAAACGAAAAAGGACAAATCTATACAAATGGTCAATCATGGCCTGTTCTATCTGGATTTGCTACAGAAGAAAGAGCTAAAACAGCACTTGAATCTGTTAACAAAAAACTAAATACTAAGTTCGGAATCAAATTAAGCACACCTGGATATAATGGATTTGACTGGAGAATTGGTGGAGTGTCCACTTACCCTCCTGGAGCTAAGGAAAATGGAGGTATCTTCCTTCACTCTAATCCTTGGGTAATGATTGCGGAAACAATGATGGGTAATGGAGATAGAGCATTCCAATACTATAACCAAATCAATCCAGCCTCCAAAAACGATATTATCGATTCTTTTGAATGTGAACCTTATTCATATCCTCAAAATATACTTGGTGATGAACATCCACAGTTTGGTTTAGCTAGAAACAGTTGGCTATCTGGAACATCGTCTTGGACCTACCAAGCAGCTACAAAGTATATTTGTGGGATTCAACCAACTCACTTAGGGTTAAGGATTAATCCTTGTATACCTAAACAATGGAATGAACTTTCTGCTGTTAGAAAATTTAGAGGAGCTACTTACAAGATAAATGTTAAGAATCCAAACAATGTTTCTAAAGGAATTAAATCCTTTAAAGTTGATGGTAAAGAATTAGCAGGTAATATTGCTCCTGCTTTTACTGATGGGAAAGAACATAAGATAGACGTAGTAATGGGATAGTCTCGACAAGCTCGACTTAAAACAAAAAAGCCCACGCCTTAGGCGTGGGCTTTTTTGTTGGGCTTTGCCCTACTTCTTTACCTCAATGCCTTCTTAAGTACAGACAATGATTTATCGTCAAGCTTTATATGTACACCATCTTTAATTGCTGGTATTAATTCTTGTGGTTTACTTCCTTCTAGCATACGCATAACCATTTCTTCCTGAGAAGGATTTTTGTCTGCAGCAGGAGTTATATACACTTTGCCATTACTAGGATCCACAAAAGCATTAGCCTGGTCAACTGTAAGTTGATGGCCAAATCCCCCATTAGGAACCTGTACTCTTATCAAGCTTTTATTCGTCATTTGTCCAGAAACATCATCTTTAATTTTGTATGTTCCCGTTGAAACTTTAGCATTATATTTATTATCAACTCCATTAAAAGAAACCAAAACATCTCCATTAAGAGTTTTCATCCACTTTTTATCAATAGAATTAATATTATTAGCCGATACTCCAGGTGTAACTGATTCAGACGCAATAGTAACCATAATTTCCTCCTTAAAATATTTTTATTTGATCTACCACAACAATGTTATCTCTAATCTCATTGTTAAAATATTGTTCGAATTTACTATTTATTTGAACCATTTCTTGTTTCTTGCCCTCATAATCAGACTCTGACATAACCTTACCATTAGCTAATCCATCAAACAATTCTCCTAATGAAACTTCCATAAAAACCACCCCTTTTATTTATTTTCTTTTATACCTTATGCCCATTATTTTAATTTTCTAACATAATATGTAACGTGGATAAGGAAATGTTTCTTGCATGAGGAAATAAAAAAACTAAAAAAAGTGGAGCCCCCGGTCAGAATTGAACTGACGACCTCATCCTTACCATGGATGCGCTCTACCAACTGAGCTACAGGGGCTAACGCTGAAATATTATACTATAAAACTTTTTTAAAACACTCAATAAAAAGTTTATTTTCTGCTGGCAGTCCTACGCTCACCCTGATTGCCTTAGGGAAGCCAAAACCAGTCATTGGTCTAATTATTACTCCTAGCTTCATCAGTGACTGAAAAACAGCGCTTGCGTCTCGCTGAACCTCTATAAAGATAAAGTTTGCCTTGGTGGGGATATATTTCACGCCTAGTTTGTCTAACTCAGAATAAAAATACTCTTTTTGCTCATCATTTGCTTTCCTTACTTCTTCCACCCAACCATCTTCGTCTAAAGCAACTAAAGCACATTCTTGAGCTATTGAATTGACATTAAACGGCTGCCTGGCACGATTCAGCACATCAATAATTTCTTTAGAAGCAATACCATAACCTATCCTGCTTCCAGCTAAAGAATATACCTTAGAAAAAGTTCTAAGAATAATTGTATTCTGATACTTTTTTAATAGTGGTATGGACTCAGGAAAATCATCACCATAGGCATATTCATAATAGGCTTCATCTATAACAACTAGTTTGTTTGCAGGAACTTTTTCTAAGAAATTTTCAAGTTGTTGAGCAGAAAAATAAGTACCGGTTGGGTTATTAGGGTTACATAAAAAAATAACATTTGTTTCATCACTTATAGCATCCAAAAATCCCTGTAAATCATAGGCATAGTCTTTTAAAGGAACGACTACCCTCTTGGCATTTAAAAGTCTTGCCACAAACTCATATTCCGAGAAAGTTCCATTGGCTACTATTGCAGATTTATCAGCACCTAAATAGGCCAAGGCAATAATTTGTAGTATCTCATCAGATCCATTTCCAAAAATAAGTTGGTCTTTATCAACAGCTAATTTTTCTGCTAATTTAGTCCTTAACTTAAAACATGAACCATCAGGGTAAAGAAACAACTCGGCTAACTTGTGCTGAATTTTTTCTATAACTTTCTTAGGAACGCCAAGATTGTTTTCGTTGCTTGCAAGCTTAACTACTTTTTCAATACCAAGCTCTCGTTGAACTTCTTCAATGGGTTTACCTGGGATATAAGGTTTAACGTCTAGAATATTTTGGTTAGCTTTAATCATAATTTGTATTTTATCATGATTTACTTTTTATTCCACTTCTCTTCTTTTAACCCCCTCAGTCAGTCCGCCTAAGGAGGACTGACAGCTCCCCACAAGGGGGAGCAAAAAGAACAAATATTCTCCCCCTTGCGGGGAGATGGGCGAGAGCCCAGAGGGGGTTAATATAATCAAATAAAAATGTTTAAAATCTTAAATAATGGGCAAAATCTATAACTGAAGGGGTTAATGATGCAAAGCAATTTATCCATTAATAATATACCAGCAAACATCAAGACATATTCGCCGTCTACTGAGCAACAAATAACAAAAGAAATAAAAGAGTACTTTGAAACAGAAAAACAACCCGTTAACCAAGAATCTTTGTCTCAAGGGGTTAAAAGTTTATTGTCTAAGCAGTTAACCGTCAAAGATTTTGTAAAAAACATGTTAAATTCAAATAGCTCTAAAACAACTGAAGATCTATCTACTATTCTAAAAAGCTTTGATGTTGAAACATTGTCAGAACAAATCCATGATCTTCCTAAACAAATGGATAAGCTCTTGAACCAAACACAAAACAAAATGCAACAAGATACAAATATCATGAACAATACGCCTAAAATAGAAATAACCTCGCCAGAAGTACAAATAATGGCAGCTAATTTGCTTGGACTAATCAAAGAAGGAAAATTAAAAGAAGCGGGAGCGACTTTTAATAATAAAGGAGATGTGCTAGAAAAAATGCTAGATTCTTTTCTTTCACAGTCTTCACAAAACGCCAGAGAAACAGCTAACCTGATGACCTTTATTCAACACGTGGTAGCCCAAGGACTGGTACTATCACCAGAACTACAAAAAATGTTGGAAGAAAAATACAAAAAACTAGAAAAACAATTATCTTTCTCTGAAGAATTAGCAATTGAAAAAGAAGAAGACGTGGATAAATTATCTGATGAAGCCAAGGATTATGTTAAAGAAATCATGGATTTAAGACAACAGTTAGAATTTATGGATGGAGATACTGCGGAAGAAGTACTCTCTGCTTACGAAGAGTTACTAGAACTCATAGGAGTTGCGTCATGATGGATGATAAAGCAAGGCATGTAGCACTTTCCTATAAAATCAATGAAATGATGAGACATTATGATGAACTTCCTCCTGAAACTAGGGAAGAGATACTACGTTTTTTTAAAACACCAGAAAGACTTACAGCTTTAAGACTAAATCCTTTTCGCTATGCAAGACAACAAAAAGCCAAAAATTCGTTATTTATCATGGTTTAACCATCTCTCTTCTTGTTATAGTTGGTAAATGATAATAAAATAGATTTATGATAAATAAATATATTGAAAAAGCCCAAATATTATTAGAAGCACTTCCTTACATTCAAAAATTTGCTGGTAAAACTATAGTCATTAAATACGGCGGTGCTGCCATGGAAAACGAAGCACTACAAAAATCAGTTGCTGTTGATATTGTTTTGCTAAAGTTTGTCGGCATTAATCCAGTACTAGTGCATGGTGGTGGTAAAGAAATTACTACTTGGTTAGATAAGCTTAATATTGAAACTGAGTTTATTGACGGATTACGAAAAACTTCTAAACAAGCGATGGAAGTGACCGAGATGGTTCTTACCGGCAAAGTCAACAAAGCCATTGTTGGTCTCATTAATTCCGCTGGAGGCAAAGCAATAGGACTCAGCGGTAAAGATGGCAACATGATACAAGGCAAAAAAATAAACGAAGCAAAACTTGGTCATGCTGGTCAAGTAACTAAAGTAAACCCAAGTGTAATTTTAGACACAATAGAAAAAGGTTACATCCCTGTAATCTCTACTGTTGGTGTTGATGAAAACAATGAAACACTTAACATCAATGCAGACTATGTAGCTTCGGACATTGCCATCGCTATCAAAGCAGAAAAATTAATTTACTTATCTAACGTTGAAGGAATACTTAATGAAAAAAAAGAAATAATCAAACAAATTATTGCGGAAGAAGCAGAAGAATTGATAAAAACTGGAGTTATTTCTGGAGGAATGATTCCTAAAATAACCTCCTGTTTAGAATCCATCCAAGGTGGCGTAAATAACGTCCATATAATTAGTGGAGAAATAAACCACTCTATCCTCTTAGAACTTTTTACTGATTACGGGATAGGTACGATGATTAAGAAAAAGGAATAAACAATGTCACTAAATCACTTCATAAATATATCAGACCTTTCTAAAGAAGAAATAGAGTCAATTACCAATATGGCAATTTTGCTAAAAAAAGAAGCGAAAGCTGGGATCACGAGAGAAACATTAAAAGGTAAATCCTTTGCACTACTCTTTGCAAAACCATCCACGAGAACATTTGTTTCTTTCCATGTTGCAATCACTCAGCTTGGCGGTCATCCTATTAGCATCCACCAGTCATCCATGGGTGGAAGAGAAAGTCTGCATGATGTAGCAAAAACTCTTTCCAGATACGTTGATGGAATTATCATTAGAACATTTGCACATGATGATGTAGAAGAATTAGCAAAACATTCTTCTGTACCAGTAATAAATGCCTTAACTGATAAATATCATCCCTGCCAAATAATGGCAGATTATCTAACAATAAAAGAAAACTTTAATAAAGAAAAAGTTAAGGTAACCTATATTGGAGATGGATTTAATATAGCCAACTCTCTTCTACTAATAGCGTCCAAAACGGGAATTGATATAACCATCGCTTCACCTAAAGGGTTCGAGCCTGATAGTGATATTGTTAAACTAGCTAAACGCGATGCTGTAAAAAATAATTGCAAAATTACAATCACCAATGATGCTTACAAAGCGGTTCAAGGAGCCGATGTTGTATACACTGATACTTGGACATCAATGGGAATGGAAGAAGAAGCAAAAAAAAGAATTCAAATTTTTGCAAACTTTCAAGTGAATGAAAGATTGTTTGAAGCTGCAAATAGTGATGCAATATTTATGCATTGTTTACCTGCGCATAGAGGACAAGAAGTAACAGATGAAGTAATCGACTGCGACAGGTCTGTAGTATTTGATCAAGCTGAGAATAGACTTTGGACACAAAAAGCTATACTCCAACTAATGTACCAATAAGGAGACCGAATATGTTCAACACCATCATCCTTGCAGCAGGTAAAGGAACAAGACTGAAAACAGAAAGCAGTAAAGTTGCAGTTGAGCTGATTAATAAGCCTATTATCTTGCACTTACTAGACAATATTTCTAAATGTATTATTCAAGAAAACACTTATCTCATCATTGGTCATAAAGGTGAAGAAGTTCAGCAAATAGTACAAGCCAAATACCCTAACACACAGTTTGTCTGGCAAAAGGAACAACTTGGTACTGGACATGCAGTTTCGCAGGTTGAACCAGTCATCAATATGAATAATTCTTCAACATTGATACTAGCAGGAGACGTTCCTCTGGTTAGCGAAGAAATGATTAAAAACTTTTTCGAATACCATTCCATTCAAAAGTCAGATGTAACTGTTTTAACAACAAAAATCGATGACCCAAAAGGATATGGGAGAATTATCCGTGATGCTAGTTTTAATAGACTACTTAAAATAGTAGAAGAAAAAGATGCAGATGAAACAGAGAAAAAAATCTGTGAAATAAACTCGGGTATTTATTTAGTCAAAACTAGCCTACTATTTAGCTTACTTAAAGAAATTAAGCCGAACAACAAACAAAAGGAATTTTACCTTACTGACATCATCAAAATAGGAAATGAAAAGCACCTAAGCATTCATCCATACTTATTCCATGAGTACAATTTACTAAGAGGAATTAACTCTAGACATGATTTATCTAATATTGCTCAATATATATACAAAGCCTCCGTAGAGAAACACCTCTCTAATGGTATTACGCTATTAAGTCCCGAAACAACATTCATCGAACCAGAAGTTAAAATTGAACAAGACGTTGTGATTGAACCTTTTGTTCATTTAAAGGGAAAGACTTTTATTAAACAAGGATCTAGGGTTTGTAGTCATGTATATTTACAAGATTATATCTCAAAACCAAAAGAAATGATTAAAGCCTACTTTAAAAATTAGTATTTTAATTGTAGAATGATTTTCGGCTTTCATTTGCAAAGCCATATATTTGTTTGCGGTTTCTTTATTATCTAGTCTCTGTACAATGGAAACTGGATACTATAATTGGAGAGTTGGCCGAGCGGTTGATGGCGGTAGTCTTGAAAACTATTGTGCGGAAACGTACCGGGGGTTCAAATCCCTCACTCTCCGCCATGTACCATTCGCACTTTGTGCTCAGGTACACGGCAAGCCACTTTTTGTTAAGTGGTAATATTTGAAAATAATTAACAGTTAATTGGCCTATGTCCCGAATAATTAAAAATCTTTGATTTTATTATTATTCGAGGATCCTCGAAATTGTCTAAATCAAAGATTTAGACAATTTCGGGAGTGTAATGGTAATGCATTGACACTGGGATTTTGATAGATTGTTTTGTGAATTGGCCTATGGTGTAATGGTAACACATCTGGTTTTGGTCCAGACGTT
>Ga0265294_10003857_pt1 | contig 18928 bp, 16 predicted proteins | sample MunlanPumphouse3_FD_192504 | JGI IMG/M metagenome (GOLD analysis project Ga0265294, IMG submission 192504) | Groundwater microbial communities from a municipal landfill in Southern Ontario, Canada - Pumphouse #3 | ecosystem: Environmental > Aquatic > Deep subsurface > Groundwater | place...
AAGGGGCAGCCACTGAAAAAGATCATTCCTGATCCATGTTCACCGGTTACGGGAGGCTCTTCACCACGATGAAGACCAGAGAAAGCAATACGAACCGTATCAGACTCACCACACCTTCCAAGCTTGCCTTCCATTCGGTTCACAGCGCAGTAATTGGGACATAACCTACACGTGCCATAGGCGTTCATTCCATGTTCATCCATGGCACAAGTCTAGCGAAAATACGTTCACTTTGCATAGCTCTTTGTTTGGAATATATAATTATATGCTTGTATATTATTCTTATTTCGGTACTATATACGAATATATATTCGAATTTTCTATAAGGAAGAAGAGAGGATGCTTGACCCTCTGGTACAAATTCATCACTCTACTAGCATGGCATTACGGGATTTCTGGAATCACAAGGAACCATCATCACCCCAAGACGATCGATACATCCTCTCTATAGACGGAGGCGGGATGCGTGGTCTTATACCTGCTGTGATGCTTGCAAAACTATCATCCTTGCTGGAGTCCATGGGAGACAACCGTCCACTGTACTCACATTTTGATTTATTGGCAGGAACTTCTACCGGGGGTTTGCTGGCATTGGCTCTTGGGGCACCGGTTTTAAAGACAAACCTCCAGCCTGATACCAGGTATATAAGCTACATATACGATGAGCAGCAGCGAACCTTGATGCAGAAATTGATGGGAAAGCCTGGAGACAAAACACTACGGGGAACCCTTCCTTTCGGCGTCGATACCACTACGCTTGAATCACTCTATCTGCAGAATGGCCGCCAGATATTCCCCAGAAGCCAAGGTCGGTTCTTCAGCCAGATCTTTACAGATAAGTATGATGTACAACCGTTGCAACGGCTTTTACAACATATGTTTGGAGACATTCCGCTAAGTGAAGCAGTCATTCCAACCATGGTTATGACCTATGATGCAGCACATGGAAGGCCCTTTATCATGAGCAGCAATGACTCACACGGCTTCCTGTTCTGGGAAGCAGCTCGGGCAACCAGTGCAGCCCCTACATTCTTCAAGCCTGCATATCTGTACGACCGGGAAGAGAAAACCATGCAGACCTTGATCGATGGAGGCGTGGTTGCAAACAACCCAACCCTCTATGCCTACCGTCATGCAAAGGAACTCTATCCGGATGCCAAACGATTCCATATCCTTTCCCTTTCAACAGCAAGCAGTGACTTCACTTTTACTGTAAGTGGAGCAGGAACTGGTGTCATCGGCTGGATAGATCCAAAAAAGGGCGCCCCGATCCAGAAGATATATGCCACAAGCCAGATGCAGGTGGTGGACCAGATAGCACCAACCATTCCAGACCTTACCTATACGAGAATCCATGGCGCTCTTGGTGAAACATACAAGCTTGATGAGACAACAGCAGGGGCTCTTTCCACCATGCACCAGGGAGCCCAGAAAATCTATCAGGAAAACGAGGATCAGCTCAAAGCCTTCGCTCAGTTGCTCTGTGAGAGGAACCATTTTGACCAGATGGAACTGGGACCAAAGGAAGTCCTTCCAGTGACCCAGCAACCTACCCAAATTGAAGCACCAGAGGAAGCAATTCCTGCACTTGATTCCTACCACAACTTCCTCAGGCGATACCAGATTGAAGATGTTGAGAACCAGGAGAATCCTCAATGAGCACACATCCAAAACAAGTGGAACTTGAATCAACGATGCGTAGGTTGTGTGATGATCTCGATCACTATCTAGAAGACACCTTCGGTGATGCGTATCCTCTTCACCCGAACAGGCCAGAGAGAGGAAAAGCCTCCAGTGTTGCCTATGATGGCCTTTTCTCCACGGGTACACAGTTTACCCTGGGATATGGAAGCAACCATGGCCGTGGGTATATCCTCTCTGTTGAGATCAGGACCTTGTCGTGGGTGAAAAAGGAAAAGAAAGAGGCTATTGAGAAAGCTGCAATGGAATATATAAGGAAAATCCTACCCATCTATTTTCCCCATCGTGCAATTGAACTCAAGCGTGACGGAAACGTCTACAAGCTGGTGGGTGACTTCTCACTCGGGGACTCCAGCAATAGCTGAAGTGTATTTCTGAGTCCTTTGGTAGCTTCCCTTACAAACACAGGGAATTGCTTGGGCCTTCTGCCTTTGGCATCATCACTGACCACCCTGATGATTGCACAGGGAATGCTTGCAGCATGACACGCAAAAGCGACAGCATATCCCTCCATATCGCTGCATCCAAGGTGAAGGTTTTCCCTCAGTTCAGGATGTTCCTCGCGATATGAGCGGACTAGGAAGCGATCGGCTGTACCCATTACCACAGATTTTGCCCCTTCAATTGCTGGACAATAGAGGGGAAGGAAAGAGGGAGCACGCGAACCATCACCCAGGAATGTGGAGCCCCAGTCCAACCCAAAAGCCCTCAGGTCAAGGTCGTACTGAACAACACTGGAAGCACAGACAATATCCCCGATTGCAAGGGTTTCTTCCAATGCCCCACAATATCCCACAAGCACCACCAGAGCCGGTTTATACGTAGCAATCGCATGAGCAACGGCAATACCGCTGGCGACCTTGCCAACCCCTACAACCATCCCAATGACCCGCTTGGATGCAAAAAGCACTGGTTCATTCAACTTTGTTAGGATGCCTTCCAATTCATGTTTGAGTGGAGCAACCAACAAAACATCCACGCTCATTGCGCTCTCTCCTTGGAAAGGTCAGGAAGGATCAGCGTAGGGCTCACCCCCAGCCTCCGCTCTCTACCAGCTCTTTTGGTTCTCTCTATGGCCATTGATGTATAGGTAACAGCACGTCTGACTGCTGTTTGGAAGGTATGCTTACAAAGTAAACTTCCCAGCAGGATACTGGCAAAAAGGTCTCCACTTCCGGGATATGAAACATCCACCTTGGTATAGCGAACCAGAAAATCCTCATTTTTTGCGTGGCAAGCTACTGCAAAACCATCAGAGAGAGGTACACTGGTGATCACAACCAGGGACCCTGTGAGCAAGGAGAGCTTACGAGCCCAGGAGAGCGCTTCCTTCTCTTCAAACTGCTCATGGAAAGGGAGATCAAGAAGCAGGGCCGCCTCGGTGATATTCGGTGTGATGATGTCTGCAACATTCACCAGAGACCGCATCGCTTCCACATGGCCTTTCGTAATGGGACCGTAGAGAGAAGCATCATCGCCCAATACAGGGTCCACCAACACCAGGGGGGAACCCATCCTTCGTTGCTGTTCAATGAAACACTTGATAAGTTGTACTTGATGCTCGCTGCCCAGGAACCCTGAATAGACAGCATCATAGTGGAGGGAGAGCTCTTTCCAAGCATCAAGAATGCCTTCAAGCTCAGATGTGGTGTCGCGGAAATAATACGTATCAAATCCATCCGTTTGAGTCGAGAGCAAGGCAGTTGGAAGAGGACATGTCTCTATTCCCATTGTCTCAAGAACAGGGAGGACAACAGTCAGCGAGCTCTTTGCATAGCAGCTCAGGTCATGGATGGCGGCACAAATTGGTTGCATGAATTCACACTATCGTACATCTGCAAAACAGGCAATATATGGTATACTCCAAAAACCGGAGGTCATATGCTTATCTATGATACCTTGAGTCATCACCCAATTGCTGATGACATGTTCAATATTCTTGATTTTCCCGTGCCAAGTGCAAGTGCTCTAAAAGATGCACTTTCCACCATGATCCTCTCCTCTTCAGGTTGGAGGAAGGTATTTGCAGAAAGCGGGAACGAAGAGGATGCTACAGCAAATATCACTGAATCAGATGCCATGCTGGCATCTCTTGCAGCCCTTTCCCTTGCACGATTCCTAGGGGTCCCTGCTGCTGCGAAGCAGGCAGTGACACAAGGAGATGTGCACATTGAACCGCATGATACAACCATTCTGGTGGGACTTGATGCAAGACCGACCGGAAGAGTCCTTGGGGATATTGTGTGCAGGACCCTGACCATGCTGGGCTGCTCGGTACGGTATCTCTATATCTGTGCCGCACCCCAGATCATGGCTGACTGCAACCTCTTCCCTGAGGAAGCTGATGCATTCTTCTATATATCCGCAAGTCATAATCCAATCGGGCACAACGGTTTCAAGTTTGGTCGATCTGGTGGTGTGTACCCAGCCAAGGAAGCTGAGAAAATCATCAACATATTCCGGGAAATTGTATTGGAAGAGCCGATGGCCCCTCTCTACCTCCAGAATCTCTCCTCACAAATGGATACCACCCGATACCGGCATGTGCTTACATCAGTGAAAGAGGAGCAATCGAGGAATCTTGAACGATATGAACAGTTTGTGCTTACCACAGCAGTGCAATCAGGGGATAGGAATGAACATAGAATGTTCAGGGAGATGCTGGTAAAAGCCCACAGCAAGGAACCACTTGGTGTTGTGGGGGAACTCAACGGCAGTGCCCGCTCGGTAAGTATTGATTACCGCTTCCTGACCTCCCTTGGGCTCAAGGTACACCAGATCAATGATCAGCCAGGGCAGGTTGTCCATGCCATCGTGCCCGAAGGAGAGAACCTCCAGCTCTGTCAGCAGACTCTTGAGATGCTGTACGCAAAGGACCCTTCATTCCGCCTAGGGTATGTACCCGACAATGATGGGGATCGTGGAAACCTTGTCTACATCCAGAGAAAAACTGGAAAAGCCCGTATCCTGGAAGCCCAGAATGTATTCGCCTTGGTAGTCCTTGCAGAGCTGACGCTCTGTCGACTGAAGCATCCCTCCAGCCTATTGGCAACAGTAGTGAATGGTCCTACCAGCAACAGGGTAGACCATATAGCACAGGCTCTTGATGCAGAGGTCTTCCGCTGTGAGGTAGGAGAGGCAAATGTTGTTGAACTGGCAGAGATGAAGCGAAAAGAGGGATACCTTGTCCCTGTACTGGGCGAGGGGTCGAATGGAGGCAATATCACCCATCCGGCAAAGGTTCGGGATCCTCTGAACACACTGCTGAGTCTGGTGAAATTGCTTAGGAACAGGGATATCGCAAAACTCTGGTTCCGTGCAAACGGAAAGGATGTCCCCCACCCCGTAACTCTTGAAAAGATCATTGAAAGTATGCCCATATACACGACTACGGGGGCTTTCTCGAAAGATGGCAAGATGCAGATCCATCAAGACCATGCCGTTTTGAAAAGCCGTTATGAAGTGTTATTGCAAGCTGATTGGATAGAAAAGCAAGAGATGTTCAAGGAATTGGACATCCATGCATACACCGTATTCCAGAGTGAAGGAACCAGCACCGTTGAAGGTATGGGAGAAGCATTCCGCACGCCCCCATTCACCGGTGGCTACAAGGTGGCCCTAAAGGACAAGGATGGTATCGTCACTGATTTTCTCTGGATGAGAGGCAGCAAGACTGAACCAGTATACCGCGTCATGGTAGACAGCAAAGGTGATGACATGAGCCGTCATGACAGGCTCCTTGCATGGCATCGCAGCCTCATCGCCCGCGCCGATCAGGATTAAGATCCCTGCCAGATCTCATTGACCAGACCGTTGAGTGTCTCCTCCCGTTTTGCGGGGGGAGATAGCTCACACTCCCAAACAACCAGGACACGATACCCCTTTTCCAACAACTGTGCACAAACCCTCTGATCACGTTCCCTGTTCTTGGCGAGCTTTTGTTCCCAGAACGGACGGTTAGTTTTTGGAAGGGTAAAATACTTGCATCCTTGGTGTGCATGCCAGAAACATCCATTGATGAAAATAACGGTCTTGTACTTGGGAAGCACAATATCGGGTCTCCCTACCAAGCGTTTGTCATTGACACGAAAGCGGAATCCATGGCGAAACAGATAACTTCGTACCAAGAGCTCACTCTTGGTATCCTTCGCCTTGATGCTCGCCATGATCTTGCTACGCTTGGCAAGGGAGAAGCAATCACCCATCTGAGGTACCTAGAGACTCAACCCTGCAATCGCAGCCCCGAGGGTTGGCGAATCATCAATATGGACAAAGCGGTAGTACCTTCTTCTCTCCATTTCCAGATGGGTATGGAGATAATATTCGGTATACTTCTTCAGGTACTCGGTCTTGTAGAATGTGGTTCCGTCAGCATTGATGCAGACAGGAACACGTGGATCAGTGCCGGCTCCGCTCTTGAGTATGGTGGCAGCAAGGTTTGCCGCCGTTAGTTTTGCAGAACGGGCAATCAAGGCATCAATGATCATCCAAAGGGAAATTGCATCCGCTTTGTTCCCTTCACAGCAGGCTACCAGTTCATACTCACGGTTGAACGGCATCTCAAGATAGTTGCTCATCACCGTGGTATTGATTCCTCCAAGTCTTGCAAACCGTTGCTTGAAGTTCTCACTGAAGAGTCCGTCCTCTATCGCTTTCTCGATGACAAGCGTGCTCAATGGACCAAGATACGCTCCACTGATCATCTTCTCCAGATGGTATTGCTGAGGAGCCTTGGTTGCACCAAAGAACTCACGGTCAAGCTCGCTGGGACAAAAATCGAAGTTGCCGGATTCAATATTGATGATCTGACTCCCCCCATCCTGAAGCCCCAGCTTCTCAATGGAAGCATTCTCTTCAACATAGGCGGTATTTGTGCCGGTACCAAGGATGAAACCAATATAGCCGCTGTAAGGGACTTCACTCTTTGCGCTTTGCCCGGCAAGAAGTGTAGCAACAGTATCGTTCAATACTGCAACCTTCTTATTGGAAACATCGTAACCCCGACGGGCAAGTTCTTTCAGCAGTGTTGCCCCAACCGGTTTGCCAATAACCTCGGGAGCTTTTATCTCCTTGGAAAACACCAAGGGAATCCCATCATGGTCAGCGGTGATGGAAGCTGCATAGGAGAAGCAGAACCCAATCTTGTCACTCTTGTCGATCAGACGCTCCACTTCATCGGCAAACGTGGAGAAAAACTCATCTGCACTCACTTCTTTTTTGACACCAGGCATGGAAACTTTCCTGAAATCCTCGATATGTGCAGTTCCCTGGTCATCAAAGGTTACCAAGCAGGTTCTGAAATTTGTTCCTCCTGCATCAAGAACAATCACCGGTTCATTCTTGGGAATCTCACTCACCACAGTGGTATAGGTAGGGATCATCTTCAGGCTGCTTGATTTCTCATCAATGAGCCCCTTCTCCATTTCACTGAGAAAGGTATTGAGCAAATGCTCCATATCCACCGTAGCGGGATCAATTCCCCGTCTTTTCAAGAACTCCTCGGTTTTTTCGACACAATCAGACATGCTTCCTCCTATAGGAACTTGAGGCTCACCTAGACCTCCAAATCCCTTCCATTTATTTTCAAAGTAAGCGGGCGTACCGCAAAAAATCCTTCATCATCACTGTGCAACAGAAATTTGCCCTCTACCCGGACCGATGTACTGACCCGCCTTCCATCAACCACCACGTCAGCAGTGACAATGATATCAGGAATCTTTCCGCTCTGTATCACCGTACCCATCAGGGATGGGAGTGTTACCCCTTCTCCCCAGTCTGTAACTGCAGCCCCTTTAAGTACTGCATGCCCCTCTTCCCAGGCATGGACAGTGAGATATTGGATCGCCACATCATTCAGGGGGCCTCTCGCTGCTTGCATCAGTGATGCAAAGAAAGAGGTTCCACCTTCCTTTGTCGCCAAGAACACCGGGAGATATTCCCCCAGGTCAGCCTCCTGGAATGTAAGGATGTGTGGAAGTGTCTCACCATCCCTGAAATAGAGATTGCTTCCAGGAAGGTCAAGCTTCGGAGTATTCAGAAAGGCTGCAACCGCACAGATTGTCGTGTCAGTAATGGCAGCAATAGCCACAGTGACATCATTTGGGGTTGGCTCTTTTGCCCCAAGGGGGGAAAGTAGACAAAACATCAATAGAAAAGGTATCAGGTATTTCATGTGCATCCTTTGTGATATGATAATTCACCACACAAAAGAGAACAACCTATTCATGGGAAAAAGACACAACTTCACTTATATGGTACACTGATGCCATGAATACGCACACTTCCAAACAGACAATATTCTGGTATGACCTTGAAACCTTTGGTCTTGACAGCCGATATGATAGAATCGCCCAGTTTGCAGGGCAACGCACTGATCTCAACCTCAATCCCATTGGCGAGCCTACTGTCCTGTATTGCAAACTCAGCGACGACTACCTGCCCGATCCGCTTTCCTGCACCATTACCGGCATTACCCCGCAGGAAGTCAACCAGAAGGGAATGTGCGAAAGCGAATTCATTGCCCGAATCAATGCAGAGTTCTCAAAACCCTCGACTGTGGTTGCAGGGTTCAACAATATCCGTTTTGATGATGAGTTCATTCGCAATGCTCTCTATCGAAATTTCTTCGACCCTTACCAGAGAGAGTGGAAGAACAACTGCAGTCGCTGGGATATCATTGACCTGGTACGTGCAGCGTACGACCTACGCCCTGAAGGCATCACCTGGCCACCCAGAAAGGAAACCACGGGAAACCCAACGTTCCGTCTCACCAGCCTTACCGAGGCAAACAATATCAGCCAGGAGGGGGCGCATGATGCCTTGGTAGATGTCAGGGCTACCATTGAAATCGCCCGCCTGATCAAGAACAAACAGCCAAAGCTGTATGATTACTACTTCACCCTCAGGGCAAAAAGCCAGGTCAAGCGGGTGGTTCCCACTCCCTTCGGGCAACCGGTTCTCTTTACCTCTGCGATGTTCAGCAAGAATGAAGGTTGCTCACGCCTTATCACCCCGATCACCCACATGAAGAGCAATGCCAATGCCATTATCTGTTTTGACTTGAGCAAGGACACCGCTCCACTGCTCAGGGCAAATGAGGAAACACTGCTCAAGACAGAGGGTGTTTTCACTCTGGCGATCAACAAGTGTCCGTTTGTCTCCCCGCTGAGTGTGCTTACCGACCAGCTAGCCGTAAAACTTGGGATAGACAAGGATCTAGCCATGTTCCGCCACCAACAAATTGCAAGCCACCCCAAGTTGTTGCTTATCGCACGGAATGTCGAGGACACCTTTGAAGGGGTTGATGATGTGGATTTCCAACTCTACGACCGCTTCTTTGCTGATGCCGACCAGAAGCGTTTTTCCCTGATCCGGGAAGCTGAGCCGAAGGAAAAGCTCTCCCTGCACCTGGACTTTGAGGATACCAGGATTCCTACCATGCTCTTCCGCCATGTTGCACGGAATTGGGAAGAGGTGCTTACAGAAGAACAACTCCTAAGATGGCGTAGTTTCTGTGCTGAGCGCACACTCAACCCACCAGGAGCCGTCAAGATGAACTGGAATTTCTTCAAACGCAAGATTGAGGAAAGGCTGGCAAGCACCGAGACTCCTGCCCAGGAGAAACTGGTACTTGCCGATCTTAAGCAGTATGGGGAAGAACTCGAGAAACGAATCTTCTTCTAGAGCAGCTTCATTTCCTTTGCTGTTTCCTTGAACGCATCAACCGCCTTGTCCAGATCTTCCAAGGTATGGGTGGCAGAAAGCTGTACCCTGATACGGGCTTTTCCCTTGGGTACCACGGGATAGCAGAATCCAATGACATAGATACCCTTAGTGAGAAGCATGTCAGCCATCTGGACTGCTTTTGCCTCATCGTAGATCATCACCGGGACGATGGCTGTCTCCCCTTTTACCAAGTCGAAACCTGCCTCTTCCATTTTCCGTCGGAAATACACTGCATTGCGCATGGTTATTTCCTTATACGGGTTTCCTGCTTCCAGCAGGTCCAGTACCTTGATCGTACCCCCGCAGATAGCCGGTGCCAAGGTATTGGAAAACAGGTATGGGCGAGCCCTCTGGCGGTACAGATCGATCAGGAGTTGACGACCGGATATGCACCCTCCACTTGCCCCACCACAGGCTTTCCCGAAGGTGGTGGTTATCAAGTCCACCTTCCCTTCAACACCACACAGTTCAACGGTTCCTCGTCCCTTAGGCCCAAGATAACCGGTTGCATGTGAGTCATCAACCATAACCAAGGCGTCATACTGCTCGGCTAGTGCACAGATCTCTGCAAGCTTGGCGATGTCCCCATCCATGGAGAATACGCCGTCTGTAGCGATCAGACGCCTTCTCTGATCCTTGCTCTCCTGTAGCACTGCCTCCAAGCTTGCCATATCACTATGCTTGTAACGATACCGTTTTGCCTTGCACAGCCTAATCCCATCGATAATGGATGCATGGTTGAGTTCATCACTGATGACCGCATCCTCTTCTCCCAACAATGGTTCGAACAGAGCACCGTTTGCATCAAAGCAAGAAGAGAAGAGAATGGTATCATCTGTGTGCAGGAATGCACTGATACGCTGCTCCAGCTCCTTGTGAATCTGCTGGGTCCCACAGATGAAGCGGACCGAGGAAAGTCCGTACCCCCATCTGTCCATGGCATCCTTTGCGGCCTTGATAACCTCAGCATTGTCGGCCAATCCCAGATAATTGTTTGCACAGAAATTGAGAACCTCACCGCCGGCAACCGAGATTGAGCGTTGCTGCTTGCCTTGCAATACACGCTCCTTCTTCATCAATCCAGACTGTTCTTGTTCTGCAAAGAATGCCTTCAGATCTTTTTCCAATGTTTCTGTCATTGATTCCTCCTTCTAATGGTTTCAATCATATCCAGGGTCATGGTCTCCAGATTGTAGGTAGGATTCCAATCCCACTCCACCCTTGCTGCATAGTCCTCCAGGCAGTTTGGCCAGGAATCGGCAATGGCTTGCTTGACGGGGTCCACCTCATAGGAAATGGTAAACCCTGGAATGAGGGTACGTATATAGGCAGCTTGCTCCTCAGGACAAAAACTCATACTGGCAATATTGAATGCATTGCGATGCCTGAGACGGCCGGGATCAGCCTCCATTATCTGGATCGCCGCTTCCACGGCATCCGGCATGTAGATCATATCAAGGTAGGTGTCGCCCCTGAGAAAGCAGGTATAATGCTCCCTCTTCACTGCTTCATAGTAGATTTCCACTGCATAATCTGTCGTACCACCACCAGGAGGAGTCATATTGCTGATAATACCCGGGTATCGAACACCCCGGGTATCAACATCATAAGCATGGTGGTAATAGTCACATAGCAACTCACCGGCAACCTTGGTTACCCCATATATGGAAGTCGGACGCTGGATGGTATCCTGTGGGGTGAATTGTTTGGGAGTGGTAGGACCGAACGCCCCAATCGAGGAAGGGGTGAAAACTGCACAACGATTCTCTTTCGCCACCTCCAAGGTTGCGATCAATCCATTCATATTGAGGTCCCACGCTACCAGAGGATTTTGCTCAGCCCTCGCAGAGAGCAGCGCTGCCAGATGATAAATGGTGTCAATCTTATGCTTCTTGACGATTTCGTTGATGGTTGCCCCATCACGTGCATCTACCTTGTAAAAGGGGCCTCCACCAATGAGTTCCTTGTTTACATCATCGCGGATATCAGTCAATACCACATGATCAGATCCATAGCGACGGCGGCATTCCATGGCTATCTCTGAACCAAGCTGTCCCAATGAACCTATGATAAGGATGTTTTTCATCAGACCCTCCAAGAGCACATTCCTTGACAATTCCCTTTTGGGGAGCATACAATATCTATGTTCATTATAGTAAACACTGTTCACTATGTCAAACTTATTACCACAAGGAGCGATGCAATGGAAACCCCTCCCATGATCGGCAAAAACATACAACGGATACGCACCAGCAGGAAACTTACACTCAATGTACTCTCTGAACGTTCAGGCGTGTCTAAGGCAATGCTCAGCCAGATTGAATCAGACAAGGTAAACCCTACGGTGGCAACGGTCTGGAAAATTGCGAGGGGTTTGAATGTTGAGCTCAATGATCTTCTTGATTCAGACAATCAACCAAAAAGGATTTTCACCCTCAACCCGGCAGGTGAGGATTCCCCAAAACTTGAGACCCACGAAAATGGGGTTTCAATACGGATCCTCAGCCCCTTGAGCATGGTGGAGGATCTTGAGATGTACCTTGTTACCCTCGAGCCACACAGCATTCTCAGCAGTGAACCGCACTATGCAGGAACGCAAGAGTATCTTACCGTCGTAAAAGGTGCGGTAAAGGTACAGGCTGGGGACAACATTGCGGAGATACGAAAGGGTGATTTCCTCGTGTACCATTGCGATGTTGAGCACTCCATTGCCAATGAGAGCAACCAGGTTGCAGTAGTGCACATGGTGGTACGCTTTACCGAGGAGAAACGCTAGTTACTGCTTTTATTTGACGTGAAGGACTGCCTGCAGTATAAAGGAGCAAGGCAGGTATATCATGGCAAAAAGAAGCATCATGGTCTCCTATGGAATGGGAAAATTCATTGCAGAGTTCCTTACCGGAGCATTCGGCAGCATTGTCTTCATGTTTTATGAAACAGAGGTAGGGTTATCTGCCGGCTATGCTGCTCTTGCAACCATCTTCTACTCTCTCTGGAATGCCATAAACGACCCAATCATCGGATATGTAACCAACAAAGGAGCCCCTTTTTCCAAGAAATTTGGAAGAAGATTCCCTTGGATTATCTTGGGTCTTATCCTCTGTAGCGTATTTTTCATTCTTATCTTCAGTGTACCCAGCTCGTGGGATGCAAGGGAGAACCCGCTCCCTGTCTTCCTCTGGATGGTCCTCACCATCTGTCTCTATGATGGGTTCTACTCCCTTTGGGAAGTAAACTACCAAAGCATCTACCCTGATAAATTTCGCACCCAGAGTGAAAGAACCACGACAGCAGCAGTCGGCACCGGTATCGGGGTCCTGGGGATTGCCTCCGGTTTCATCATTCCTCCCCTATTCTTCTCGTACGGAGTAAGGTCGAGTTATCTCATCTGCGCCTTGGTCATTGCAGGATTCAGCCTATTGGCAACCTTTGGGGTAAGCTTCGGGGTCTTTGAGACCAAGGACATGATTGCACGATTCACCCAGCAGAAAGAAAAGGAAGCATCCCCTCATTTCTTTGACCAGATGAAACGAGCACTGAAGAATCGTAACCTGCTTGCCTTTGTGCTGTTGCTCTTCTTCTACCAGAGCGGATGTATGCTCATGACTGCCAGCGTCAACTATGTGGTAAAGTATGTGCTTGCAGCGAAAAGCAGCGGGGCCACCCCAATTTTCGCAGGGATGCTGGGAGGGACGCTACTCTCCATTCTGATCTGGATGCAGGTTGCCAAGCGCCTGAAAAACAATCAGTTGATGCTTATCCTTTGCTCATTTGTTTTGGCTCTCTTTGCTCTCCCCCTCTCCTTTCTCTCATCGGCCACATCATATGTTGTGGCAATGGCTTTATGGGGGTTGGGATTTGGAGGTTTCTGGACATTCATGAGCCCAGCCATGGCCGATGTTATTGATAGCCTTATTGTGGCACAAAAGCGTCGTGATGATGGGGTAGTCCTTGGTATCAGGGCATTTTTCATGCGATTTAGTTATGCAAGCCAAGCCTTGGTCTTTTTCATAGTACACAAAGCAACGGCATTCGACCCCCTTGCGATCACAGAACAAGCAATATGGGGCATACGACTCCACATGGGGGTAATCCCTGCCCTCTTCTTCCTTGCAGGTGGATTACTTTTCCTGCGTATGAATACACTTGGACCGACTGAGGTTGCAAGAAATCACCAGTTGCTCTCAGCGTTGGATATCTAGCAATGCTATGCAAAGACCCATCACTTTTGTATACTTGCCCTGTAGGAGAAAACGATGCTAGAAAAACTGCCCGATTACGAAAAGCAGCTTGCAGATATAGATGAGAAACTCAGCAATCCTGAAACCATGCAGGATATGAAACTCTTCAGGAGTCTTAATCAGGAGAGATCCCACCTTGCTCCCATTATTGATGAGCTTAAGGAAATGGCGAGCTTGAAAGAGCAAATTGCAGATGCCAAGCAATTGCTCAAGGAAGAGAAAGATCCTGAGATGCTCGAACTCACCGAGCAAGAGCTTGACGAATTGACAGGGCAACTGGCAAAGAGCGAACAGAAGACAAAGATGCTCCTTATCCCACCTGACCCAATGGAAGGAAAAGACATCATCATGGAAATCCGTGCGGGAACCGGTGGCGAGGAAGCTGCACTCTTTGCAGCAAACCTATTCCGCATGTACTCCCACTATGCTGATGCCAAGGGATGGAAGATGGAAATGCTCTCTTCCAATGAAACAGGCATTGGAGGATACAAGGAATTGGTGCTCTCCATCAGTGGAAAGGATGTCTATGGATCGCTCCGTTTTGAGAGCGGAGTACACCGGGTACAGCGGGTCCCTGAAACCGAGAGTGGTGGAAGAATCCACACCAGTGCAGTAACAGTGGCCGTACTACCCGAGGCTGAAGAAACCGATATCGAAATTCGTCAGGAAGAACTGAAGATTGATGTCATGAGAGCTGGAGGCCCGGGTGGGCAGAGCGTCAATACTACTGACAGTGCGGTACGATTGACCCACCTTCCCACGGGACTGGTCGTAATCTGTCAGGATGAAAAAAGTCAGATCAAGAACAAGGCAAAAGCACTCCGTGTTCTCCGATCCCGTCTTTTCGACTTGGAAGAAGACAAGAAAAACAAGGAACGGGCAGAGGCTAGGAAGAGTCAGGTTGGCTCAGGTGACCGCAGTGAACGCATCCGTACCTACAATTATCCACAGAATAGGCTCACCGACCACCGAATCAATTTGACGTTGTATAAGCTCGAATTGATCATGGCTGGAGATCTTGATGAGGTGGTTGAGGCTCTGAAGATAGCCGCAGGTGAAGCTGCACTCAAGGAAGCGTAAGGAACGTGTTCATGACCATTGCCAGCTGGAAGCAACAGACTGCCAGATTGCTGCAAGCGGGGCAGGTAGGTGACAGCGCGAATCTGGATGCACGTCTTCTCATTGAGAAGGCAACCGGTCTTGACCAGGTTCACCAGATCATGGAGAGTGAGCGAATCCTTACATCAGAGGAGCTCGAAATCCTCGAGGATCTCAGAGCCCAGAGATTGGCTCACAAACCAATGGCATATATATTGGGGCATAAGGAGTTCTATGGCAGGACTTTCCTGGTCGATGAACATACCCTCATTCCCCGTCCAGACACAGAGACCCTTATCAATGAAGTACTTCTCTTCTCCCAGGGAAAGAGCAAGGAAGCATTACTTCCCATCATTGATGTCTGTACCGGCAGTGGTGCAATCGGCATCACCCTCTCCCTTGAACTGGATGTGGAAGTGGAGCTATCTGATATCTCGGCGGGTGCCCTGGACATTGCCAGACGAAATGCCATTGCACTGACTGGACATGAGCTTTTACTTCATGAAGCGGATCTTCTCTCCACGATTTCACAAAAATATGGTATGATCGTGAGCAATCCTCCCTACCTTACCGCCACATGGTGTGATGAGGTCTCAGCGGAGGTAGCATGGGAACCAAGGGGTGCTCTTGATGGGCAGGGCCAGGACGGACTCTCCTTGATCAGAAGGTTGCTGGAACAGAGCACCCTGCATCTCAAGGAAGGAGGAGCTCTGTTTATCGAATGTGATTACAGGCAGACACATGAGGTTGCCAGCCTATTCAAGGAGCACCACTTCAATCATATTACCATTGCCAAGGATCTATCTGGTCATGAACGCGTAGTGTGGGGGGTACTTGCATGTACGAACAACTAATTGAACGTTTCATTCAAAAGGCGTATAAGTATCCCAAGGCCGATCAGGAGAAAATCCTGGCCGCGGCTACCTTTGCAGACAGCAAGCACGAAAACCAGAAGAGAGCCAGTGGCGAACCATATCTCATACACCCTCTAGCAGTAGGAGAAATTCTCATCCAGTTGAAGATGGATGCTGATACCATCTGCGCAGGGCTTCTCCATGACACGCTCGAAGATACCAATACCACCTACGAAGAGCTCTCTCAGACCTTTGGCCAAGCTGTGGCTGATATGGTCGAGGGAGAGACCAAGATTGCCAACCTCAAGACGATGAACAAGAGCGTCCAGGAGGCTGAAACCATCCGCAAGATGTTCTTTGCCATGAGCAAGGACATCCGCGTCATCATCATCAAACTTGCAGACAAACTGCACAACATGCGTACCATCCAGCACCTGAACCCACAGCGGGCGAAGGAGATTGCAGGAGATACCCTCGATATTTTTGCTCCCCTTGCCGACCGTCTGGGTATCTCGTGGCTGAAGGATGAACTGGAAGATTTGAGTCTGAAGGTACTCAAACCTGATACCTTCAACTATATCCAGGATTACCTCTTAAGCAAGAAGAGCGAACAGAAGGCATACCTGAACCGGGTGGAAAAGTCAATCTACCGTGCCTGTGGGGATGCTGAGCTGAGTGACATCATTGTCACCAGCAGAGCCAAGCATACCTATTCGGTCTACATGAAAATGAAGAAGCGCAAAAAGGAGATTGATGAGATCTTCGATATCCTTGGGGTGCGCATCCTCTGCAATACGATGACCGAATGCTACACCATCCTGGGGGTGGTACACCGCCTATGGCCACCTATTGAAGGGCGGTTCAAGGACTACATTGCCATGCCTAAGGCAAACAACTACCAGAGCCTGCATACAACCGTCATGGCACTCGATGGCAAGTTGCTGGAAATACAGATCAGGACCAAGGAGATGCACTTTACCGCTGAGTACGGTGTTGCCGCCCACTGGAGCTACAAAGCAGACACAGGCAGCGACAGTGGTTCCTGGAACAAGATGGACAATGAACAGTTCTCCCGCATTATCAGCAAGCTCAAGATCTGGTCGAACGAGATCGAGAGCAGTGAGTCATACATGGAGGATATCAAAGGGGAATTGCTCAAGGATACCATCTATGTATTCACTCCACAGGGACATATCGTGGAACTGCCCACCAATTCCACCGCCCTGGACTTTGCTTACCAGATCCACACCGAGGTAGGTAATCATACCACTGGAGCAAAAGCTGATGGGTCCATTATCCCGCTTAATGCCCCACTGAAGAATACCCAGGTCATCGAGATACTGACCAGTCCCAATGCACGGCCCCACCTTCAGTGGCTACGCTATGCCCAGACAAGCAGTGCACGCAAGAAAATCAAGGCATGGCTGAACAAGTATGATGAGAATATCCTCATCGACAAGGATATCATTGCAAAGCGAAAAGCCCCTGACCATCAGCAGAAAGAGGAACAGCCACAACCACAACCACCACAGCCACCGATGGATGATGAGTATATCGTCAGGGAAGTCTTTGATGCAAAAAGGGTCAAGTTCCGTGTCGGTGAAGAGAAGAATATGATGATCCACATCGCCCAGTGCTGTAATCCAGTACGGGGTGATGATATTGTTGGCTATATCAGCCGAGGACGGGGGATCATCGTCCACAAGCGCAGCTGTCCCAATCTCAAGAACATGGCAGAAATTGATGACCGCGCCATCGAGGTGGAATGGGAGACAGAGTTCCCGAAACTGACCAAACGCTTCAGTGTAACCAGCAAGCGCACCTATGACCTTTTCGGGGAGATCGAGGGAGCACTGCGTAAGCATAAGGGGCATCTCATAGAAGGCAGACTGCACGATGATGAGGAAGGTAAACTCAGAGGAACCTTTACCATGGAAGTGGAGAGAGAGGATGACTTCAAGAAGATCATCAAGAATCTGAAGACCATCCCCAGCGTCATCACCATCGCTGAAATCAAATAGGCCCTACTCTTCAAGTACCCTGAGAATCTCAGGAAGCAATTGTTTCTTCCTGGAGAGTACTCCAGGGAGGAAGAACTTCCCTTCTCCTGCCTTCTCATAGGCAAGTTTCCGTTCAGTAAGCGGCAAACTCGTCATAAGCAGTACACTGTTCTCCCTCACCACATCTGTGATGAGGAACATTGCCCAGTCCAGACCTTGCGCCATTTTCAGGAGTTCCAGTTCCGAAAGATACGTATCCTTGTACTCATCCACGTCGCTGAGTGTGGTAACTTCACACTGCCCGATCCCGAAGGCCACACCGAGTTCTCGATAGACCTTGAAATCGGCCTCAAGCATCTTGCGGGGGTCCTCTTTTGCCAATGAAGCACCACTACTGAACATTGTCTCCCCAAACTTTCGCATGTCCTCCACATCCCCAAGGATCAGGAGATCCTGTACTGCAGTATAATCTTCGAACGTGGTAGTGGGACTCTTGAGCATTATGGTGTCACTGACAATCCCCGAGAGCAGGACACGAGCCATCTGCTGGGTAATCTCAATATTATGACGGAGATACAATTTATAGATGATTGTGCAGGTGGAACCCAGGGGTTCACAGTAGATAAAGATCGGGTTGCGCGTCTTTGCAGCGCCCAGACGATGGTGATCGATGATCTCCAACACCTCAGCCTCCTCAATGCCGCTTACCCCTTGCTCGGTTTCATTGTGGTCCACCATGATCACTTTTGTCTTGGGCCTATCAAGGAAACAACGGCGGGTCACAAAACCCTTGTACTTGCCACCTCCAAAGACGGGAAGTCCTCGGTACTCGCTATCGGCAAGGATACCCCTTGCCACATCGAAGAGACAATCATCCTCCAGCTTGATGGGGTCCTGTACCATGAGCTCCTTGACCGGGACACTGAGACGCAGCAGACGGAGTGTCTCTGCGGTATCAAGCGCGCTGAGATATACGGAACCCTGATAAGAATCCCAATCGACACTGCTGGTTACATGATCCTCAATTCCTGTGAGAACAATGGCCGGTATCTGGAGTTCGATGGCTTTTCTTATATGATCTTCCCTGTCCCCTACCACGAGTATTGGAGGTCTGCCTTCCAAAGCTTCCATATGTTTGCAGAAGATTATATAGCGCATTGCCCCAACCATGATCGGAGCATCGAAGGTTGATCTCTCACCACGCTTCAGGAAGGAACCCTTGAGTACCTTGGGGAAGTTATCCAATACAAAGTGATAGATGGGTCGCTCGCCACTGTTCTCTTTCAGGACAAAGCTGCTGACCTCATCG
>Ga0265294_10003858_pt1 | contig 18928 bp, 9 predicted proteins | sample MunlanPumphouse3_FD_192504 | JGI IMG/M metagenome (GOLD analysis project Ga0265294, IMG submission 192504) | Groundwater microbial communities from a municipal landfill in Southern Ontario, Canada - Pumphouse #3 | ecosystem: Environmental > Aquatic > Deep subsurface > Groundwater | place...
ACCACTTGATTAACACTGTCTACAGAGGTTACATCGGGATTCAAAAAGTGGTCTTTGCAAAGTGACAACGAAATCTGCAAATTGTGCAGTGAAATCTGCAAACTGTCGCATCGTTGCCCATCCTTACTTATCCTTACCAAGACCATTTATGGTAGTTTTTGACAGGATTTCTGCAATTAAGATCACCGAAAACGTCAAATTCTGACAGGAAATCTGCAAACGCCAGATTGGGGAATTGCGATGGGCGATGGAAGAATCTGATAAACGGGGTTGTTGTTCGGAATATTAATGTAATTGATCAGCATCATCGACATGAATCCTCATGGCTACTACATCAAGACCAGGCTGGGTATAGGGCAACTTGATCGCCAAATCCAGCCTGGGATACTGGGTGTGCTGAAGAAGTATTCGGGGATGTCCCACCTGAAGGTTCTGAGTAATCGCTGGAAGCATCGGATAGAGTAGAATAATCTTATCACATATGCTCTATTGTGAAGTAAGTAAACGACTCATAGCAATTTATGATAGCACATTAAGCATGTAATCTAGCCATTCAAGTTTATCAGATTTCTTCTGAGGGCTAGCATGACGGAACTGAAATGTGGATTCATTATCAGCGTAGCCAATCACAGCAATCCCGTTTAAAGCCTGCTTTGCCATGTCGATTAAACCGAGAAGGCTGTTATCTAGTCCCCAAGCACAGATGACTGGGGCTTTCTTCTTCCGCGCTAATCTTGAAGCTAACTCACTCTTTCTCTTCTTTGAAAAAATTGAGTGTTGGAGGCTTTTCATTTTCTTAAGCGTTTTGAAAAGCTCGCTACTTTTAGGAGTTCTCAAATCGGAAAGATTGATTACTCTTACATGTTTCCATTCTTTGAGGAGCATTAAACGCATTATCTGGTATTGAGTTGTGTCTGGCTTTGTGTCGACATACTCGGGAGTTAGGTTCTTAATAGTTGCAGCACTGTACACTTCACAAGGTTTCACTTCTAAAGGAACAGATGAACCGGGATTCATCATGATAACAACAGCATCAGGCAAAGCATTTAGGAGATCTTCCTTACAGGTTGAATTGTTCTTAGACACTATTTCCAAGACACTTCTGCAAGCTAATCTTCCATCATTTCCCATGTCGTTGCAGTAGAAATGTCCATAAACTGAAAACTTCTTTTTAAGTACTTCTGCATATTTAAACTTGATCATAATCGGTCCTTATGTTTATTTACTTTCGGGCAAATTCATCAGACGACACAACAAAACGTTCTATTCTCAACCTTGTAGTCCGATCCTTTGTCCATAGAATAATACGATGTTCATGGCTAAACCAACATTTTAAATAAGTTGACCCGTCAATAGCAATCACATTCCCATCGATCTTAACCATCTCTATGCGGGTATCTGCGGAGAGAAGCGGAATTTATCGATTGACAATTATAGGGGGTTCGGCGATGTATGAATTTGGGTGAAAAAGGTGAAGGAAATCCGCTTTTCTGAAAAGGTTAATTCCTTGCCAATAAAGCCAATTAGGAGTGATCATGGATCATTTACAGGACAGGTGGCTGTCCATCAAAGAGATATGTGCTTACCTCGGAGTAAGCGATGACACGGTGTATCGCTGGATAAAATTCCACGATATGCCCACCCACAAGATGGGGCGATTGTGGAAATTCAAAATCAATGAGATAGATGAGTGGGTCAAGGCTGGTGGAGCGACACTTAAATCAATCAAATCAAGAGCAAAGTAGATGTAAGTATTATATCTTTTACCAATCGGGCTGTATGGCGGCGATGTTAGTGACTTATAGCTGTTTATACAGATTTAAAAACCAATGAAGAATTATATGAATATGGGGACTAAGTGCTAACAGACCAAAGAGAATACATGATTCAAGAGCTTGAAGCAGCTCGCAAGAGGTTATTAGATTTAACTGCTCGTAATAGGCTTTTAAACTATCGTCCCAGTAAAATCAAGACTGTTGAGTTTGAAGACTGCTCCGTTCAAGCACTCTTCAAAAATCTCATTGAAGATGAGAAGAAAATGTCATTCCGAAGCAAAGGGAATGCAAGGAAAAAGAATGACACAAAACAGCAAGATGATATACTCTTTGATATCTTCGCCAGCGATGACTCTGATGAAAGTGAAGTTAGCGGCTCATTTATCCATGTTAACATTAACAAAGAGGATATTCAATCCAAGCTTCACAAGGTTAGCAAACTAGCCGACTCTTTTTTTGATGAGCAGGGCTATTCAATTCTCTTCGTAGCTCTTGGGTTTATTAAATGGAGAGAACAGAAAACAAGCGAGATTCAGAAATCTCCTTTGGTTCTTGTTCCTGTTGAATTACGAAGAACCAGTATAGGAAAGCCCTACAAACTGCAATGGACAGGAGATGAGATCATCTCAAATGTATGCATGATTGAAAAAGCCAAAGAGCTAGGTATAATATTCCCAGAGTATGTTTCTAATGGGGATTCAATAGGGATTAAGAGTTATGTCGAGGAAGTTCAGAAGATTATTAATAAAAAGGACTGGATCTTCGAAGATAGGTGCTGCTTAGATTTCTTCAGTTTTACAAAGTTCGTCCTTTGGAAGGACCTTGACATAAAGTCTTGGAGCGAAGGGAACGGACCTTTAGACAATGAGTTAATCAAAACAATGCTCCTAACACCAGACGATAATCAGTCAGATTTTAACGACCTAGAGGATTATAATCATGAACTGGTTGCAAAGGATGTTTATCATATCTTGGACGCAGATCCATCTCAGATTGCAGTCATCGAAGCCGTAAAAAATGGAATGAATATTATTGTAGAGGGACCTCCAGGTACTGGTAAATCGCAAACAATCGCGAATATAATCGCAGAATTGATGGGCCTTGGTAAAAGCGTTCTATTCGTGAGTGAAAAAATGGCGGCTTTGGAAGTTGTGAAGAATCGCCTTGAGGCTTCTGATTTAGGCGACTACTGCTTGGAACTCCATAGCCGCAAGACAAATAAGAAGGAGTTCATTAATACATTAACAAAAGCCTTTATGTTTTCTAACGATCATAAATCAGAAATTGATATGGATACATTCTCCAGATTAGAAAGCCAGAGGGAGCAGTTAAATGATTACGCTAGAACTCTAGCAGAAAAAACTGGGGCTCGCGGACTTACATTTTTTGCGCTTATGAGCTTGATAGAGCATGTAAACAGGCACTTTGAAGTATTAGGCCGCCAATACACAAGTTTAAAGATCCCGAATGCATCGGAAATCAACGCTGATATGTGGAATCAGATGATTGATGATCTATCTGAGATATCTCTTTATGCGGAGAAAATACCCAATTTTAAGGATAATCCCTGGAAGGGTACTGATCCGACTTTTTATCTTCCCGATGAGATCGAGAAATTCAAGATAGAACTATCTAATGCTCTTGACTCATGGGTTGGATATGATAGTTTACTAGACTTACTGGAATCTAAATTTGGTATAGTCAAACAATCTTTGATAAGTGAGTTGGCAAAATCTGTATATGCCGCCTTACTGATAGTCGACATGAGATTTGTGGGCAGAAATGTTGTATACAATCAAATGTGGAAATCCAACCAGAAAGATCCGTGCTCGATAATCCGATATCTGTATGAGTTCAATAACGTAAGATCATTGATACAGATCGATAAAGACATCACTGCCGATGAAGCTGGAGCAAGATGGAATAAAACATGGTCCTGCGTCAGCATTATTCGGGACATCCTTAGTAATATTCAGAACCTTATTGAAGCTACTGGTGTAATCTACGACGGCTCGATTGCCAAATCACAGGATTTTTTCGATGCCTGCAACATAGTAGCAGATTCTCCCTACCAAAAAATCGATTGTTTACTTAACCCAAAATGGAAGGATCTTTCTTCACCGAAGAAACTGGTTGGATTGTTATCTGATACTCAAGCTCAGTATGCTTTAGCTATAAAATACTTCCCCCCAGTATTTCTGAATCAGGATCACCTAATGACAATAGAGTCATTTTCTGCTCTTAGGAATAAAAAGCTGAGGTTTCTCAGCTCAAGATACAGAACGGCTAAGCGTACTATTAAACAGAATCTTATTGATAAATCTGCCATACAAAATGCGAACTTCTCAGATCAACTTAACATAGTAGCAAAATACTATCAACTGGTGAAGGAGCTTCTTGGGTATGATGGGGAAGGTAAGGCTTTATTCGATATTCACTGGCGGGGATTACAGGGTAACGTTGATAAGCTTGATAGCATTATCAACTGGCAAATAGAATTCATGCGGATGAATAAATTAGGATTCCTTGCAAGTGATGCCTATGCAAAAATCTGCAACAATCCAGTGTCTAAAGAGATAAAAAGTAATGGTCATAGATTAGCAGAGCTTTTTAACTCCGGAAACCAATACATTAATGACCTATTGCTATCCATAAGAAACAAGCTCGAAGGAGAAGTAACCTTTTCCATTTTGCTTGCAGCAGCTCTTAGGCAGTTAAAATATTTGAGGGTAATCAAGAATGATGCTATCGCAAGAAGTCTATACGGGTATCTATGGAACTCCGTCAACACTAGTGAAGCAGACCTACTCAAATATCGCGAATGGCGCTCCAGGTTTGTAAAAGCAGTTGATGATGGCCTATTGAATACAAAATCTATCGATTTGCTTGACTCACCAGTGACCGATAACGTAGAGATAAAAGAGCAATATGGAGTGTTAAAAACGTATCCTGAAATGACAAGTCTGTCGAAAGGACTATTAAATCAACTTGGATTCGCAAATGATGAATCTGAAAAAATGTTGTCAGGAGCAATTACTTCACATATCGATAGTCTGAAGCGATGGAAGGGAGGTTTTTCTACGCTTACGGCATGGATTGATTACCAAAGGGCAAAGAAGAAATTCCGAAACAAACAGTGTTTAATTCTTACAGATGCCTTGGAGAAAGGCAGCGTTGAAATTGCTAATGATATAGTGCCTATATTCAAAGCAAGTTATGCTGATACATTACTAAAAGAGGAGATTAAACACCATGATGTGTTAATCAATTTCAATGGTTCTATACACGAAAAAAGGATAGAAGTGTTTTCGAGGCTGGATAAAAAGGTAATTGAATTAAACAGACAGAGATTGGCCTCAAAACTGAGTCATAACCGCCCGCGCTTAGTGAGTAACGCAACGAATCATTCCGAGGTAGGATTCTTGCGTGCAGAGATTCATAAAAAAAGGGCTCACAAACCTATAAGACAAATCCTCTCCAAAGCAGGCAATCTGATTATGCGAGCCAAACCATGTTTCCTGATGAGCCCGCTATCTATAGCTCAGTATCTTGATCCGCAAGCAATACGATTTGATACAATTATTTTTGATGAGGCAAGTCAGGTCAGGCCCGAAGATGCACTTGGATCGCTCATGAGGGGAAGGCAGTTAGTTGTGATGGGAGATTCACGGCAATTACCGCCTACCATGTTTTTTGATCATTTGGTAGACGATGAGCAGGACTATGAAGATAATGATGAATATTCTGATTCCGTCGTAGATACTGAGAGCATTCTACAGCAAAGCAGAAAAAAACTCCCCTTGAAATACTTAAAGTGGCACTACCGCAGCAGACATGAATCCCTGATCCAAGTATCAAATTCATTCTTTTATGACAATAGGCTTCAGGTATTCCCATCTGCTTATGCAAGAGACCCCAATAAAGGGCTGCAATTCAGACACATTCCCAGTACTGTTTATGATAGAGGTAGAGGATCATGTAATAAACTAGAGGCGAAATATATTGTGGAATTGGCCTGCCAGCATTATCAGGAGAATCCAGACATTAGTTTGGGTATTGGTGCTTTCAGTGTCAAACAACAAGAGGCAATTCAAAACGAACTAGAGATCAAGTTAAGAAACAATCCAGAGTTGCAACCGCATTTTATGAAAGACAAAATTGAACATTTCTTTGTAAAAAACCTTGAAACAATCCAAGGTGATGAGAGAGATGTTATAATAATCAGTATTGGATATGGCTTTGACCAAAACCATCAGCTACATATGAACTTTGGTCCCTTGAATCAAGATGGAGGCGACCGGAGACTCAATGTGCTGATTACTAGAGCTAGGCAAAAGTGTGTCGTTGTAAGTAACTTTAGAAATTCTGACCTAAGAATAACTGAACAATCTCCACAAGGGCTAAGGGCTTTACATGCGTATTTACATTATGCAGAGCACGGTGAGATGCCGTCAGGAAATTACTCACCTGATACTGACTCGCCATTTGAAGATTCGGTATATGATTTTCTTGTCGGCTCTGGCTACAAAGTTACAAAACAAGTAGGATGTGCTAGTTTTCGAATAGATATGGCAGTTACGCATCCAGATTATCCCTCGCACTATGTTCTAGGGATTGAGTGCGATGGCGCCATGTATCATACATCTAGAACGGCTAGAGAAAGAGATAGACTACGACAGGAGATACTAGAAAAATTAGGTTGGAGGATATACAGAATCTGGTCAACGGATTGGTATAGAAACAGACAGAATAGTATTGTTCAGCTAACACAGGCGGTAGAGCTTGCCCTAAGAAAACCGATAGATCTTGACAAGGACAAGACCGATGATTCTGAAAATATATCTGTGAAGAGACAAGCGGCCAAAGATAACAAGACTAATGTAGGCTCAGATTTATCAATTAATCATGTTGCGGATACCCTTGAGCACACATTACAGCTTACAGAATACAAGCTCTGTGAATCGATAGACTTAGATACAAATTATGAGTTACATGAAATGCCTCAAAAGATTTTGATGCAAGCCGTAATTGACGTTGTACAGGTTGAAGGTCCTATACATATAGATGATGTTGTAACTCGGATCAGGTCACTTGCAGGATATGAAAAAGCTGGATCAAGGATAAGAAATTCAATTACAAGAGCTGTGAAGAATGCTGTAAGAATTACGGCAATCAGTACCAGAGAAGATTTTCTTTGGGTCAAAAACTCAAATAAAGTTGTACCCAGGTTTAGAAGTTTTATGGTCGATGTGGATAAGATATGCAATGAAGAGATCGAGGAAGTAATTCGTTTAGTATTAAGTCACCAGTTGGGAACTGAAAGACACGAGCTATGCCTTCAGGTCTCAAGATTACTAGGAATTCAAAGGATGACATTCACGACAGAAGATAGATTGAACGCAGTAATTGATAACTTGATCGATTCAACAGAGATCTTTATTAATGCTGATAGATATGTTTACCCGAAAAGCTTAGACTCACAGCGCGAGGAATAGATGGATATCACAAGAGATTTGGTTAAGACCTTAAAAGATATTTATATGGATGACAATGATACAACAAAGATGATTGCTGAGTTAACTCCCCTGGCAGAAGGTGGAAATGCATCTGCACAGCATGCGTTGGGTCTTGTTTACTATCTTGGAATAGCTGAAGACACTGAATTCAAAGAAGCAACCAAGTGGTTGAAAATGTCAGCCAGTCAGGGTAACATTGATTCTCAGCATTATCTAGGGCTTATCTTTATTCAGTCAGATAACTACGAAGAAGCTTATATCTGGACATCTTTAGCAGCTGAAAACGGCAGCGCGGAGGCTCAATTGAATCTAGCAGTAATGTTTTTTAACGGAAGCGGAACAGATAAGGATATAGATAAGGCTATCAAATGGGCTACATTGGCAGCCGAACAAGGGGATGCGCAGGCCCAATGCAATCTTGCAAAGATGTACCTTTCACTCGAAGACGAGACAGTCTATCAAGATGCAATCAAATGGTTCAAACTCTCATCAGAACAGGATAATGCGGAGGCTCAGTGCAAATTAGCTTTGATGTATGAAAACGGACAAGGTACCGAAAAGGACTATGATGAAGCATTCAGTCTGTACAGCTTGTCTGCGAATCAAGGTTATGCTGATGCCCAGTATTTCTTAGGTCAATTATATGAGAATGGACTTGGCGTAGAACAGAACCTTCGTGAGGCCTATAGACTGTATGTTCTAGCTGCTGAACAAGGAGATGAAGAAGCGAAAGAGAGAATTATTGCGATTGAGACTAGCGATCCTGATATTATTGGAGATGCTAGCAAGATAATTCCGGAAATCAATGCTGAGGAATTCGCAATAGATTTAATCAGAGATGGGGCCGAAAAAGGAATGTCTCAGAGCCAATTTCTATTAGGAGTTGCTTATCTTACAGGCAAAAGCATGGACATTGATCACGAAAGAGCACTTGATTTATTTACGAAATCAGCAGCACAAAACAACCCCAAAGCACAATATATGCTAGGTGTGGTTTATGAAAAAGGCATCGGGGTTGAACAAGATATCAATGAAGCATACCAATGGTACAAAAAATCAGCATTACAAGGTAACGATGATGCTATTGAAGCAATCAATCAGCTTATCGAATCTGGTTATGAATTAGGTGATGATGAATTCTGTGAAGTGGATATAGATGGGCATGGCAACCAACAAAGATATAAAGACAATTCAGATGCTGGTCAAGATGACTATGATGAAGATGAAGCGTCAGGTGATGATGAGGAGGAGGAGGATTTTGACTTGTCAGATCATGATGAGTTCTTCATGTATCAAGAAGAGTTGCAACTAGATCCATCAAACTTAAGGTTACGGTACAAATTCCTCCAGCATTTGATGGAGATGGTGAACTCACATTACTCAGATGACAGAGATAATATGCTTGATTTGTATCTATCAGAGCTTGAAGTCAATTTGAATTACATAATCAACAAAGCCACACTTAAAGATAAGTTGATGAACTTTCTTAGGATCAATTGCCTTATGCAGCTGGGAACGCTACATGTTTTACGAGGGAATTTTTACGAAGCTGTTAAGAGCTATTACAAAGTCATAGAATTCAAGTGGCTTTACAATAGGAAATCAATAACATTAACTGATCATGCTGCTCCTGAAGAACTTAGAGATATATACAATTACGCAGTTTACAACATACACAGCATTGCTACGCGATTAGGCATTGGGTGGAATACGGCAAGACTTTACTCAATCGTCAATGATGCTATTGAGGAACGCGTGGGCTTATCAGTTAAATTCCTCGAACAAAGCAAAGACGAAAGCGACAATATTTCCCAATCAGTTAGAACTAGACGCATTGAAGAATGTAATGCTTTATTAAGCCCTGGAAAAGCGATAGAAACTTTCTATTTCTCAGATATTTGGGAATTGGCAGAGATATACATAGAAGACCCCGATGGCAGCGAATATGACGTATTCAATTCTTGGCATGGAACATTATTGATAGAAGAAGATATTGCACAAGGGAGATTTGCAACCATCCATAACCCACCGTATTTAGAAGATCAGATATCCAGATTAAAAATATTCCTATAGCATATTGTTTGATCAATAGCTATATCATTTAGATTACTACCAATCGACCTGAACATGTTACTGGAGGTTAAATGTTAAATTTCAATTGCCCCAAATGCGGGAATCGAATGTGTGCAGAAGATAGTAAGAAAGGTATGCTGGTAAGGTGTCCCCAGTGCAAGTCAATTGTAAAAACTCCTGATAAACCTAAAAGTATATTAGACAAAGTCCAGGCATCCCTAGCTAGCTGTTCTGGAAAACTCAAGAAACTTTATTCTGCTGTTTTGGAAAAGTATGGAGAGTTAATAGTGTCATCTCAAGTTATTGGTGACGATTCCAATAGAGGATTACTTTTTGTTGTCAAAACAGGAGAGGATAACTCACGAAAACAGATAGTCTGTGCTTTTTCGATTAAGTCTCCACTTGGCCAAGATGATATCCTTGGCATTCTTTCAAATATCTGCGAGGTAGAGGATTTTGCTGTAGACTATGATTTGATTTTGAAACATCTTGAACCAGGATTGATGCATCTTCAAATTCAAGATGGCACTCTCCAACTATATGGAGCTTTTCCCTTTGATGATTGTAATTACGAATTGAAGGCTCATTTCATCTACGTCTTCGCAGATAAAGCAGATGCAATCGAAGATATCATTACTGATTCAGATAATCTATAGATATATGTTACAGAATCGAATATAAAAGGGAGAAGAAGCCGATGGAAAAGAAGCAAACGACTACAAGCAACAGCAATTCTCTTGTTAAGTATCGGGAGTTAATGAGCTTATTTGAAAAAAGGGGATTTATCAAAGATTTTAAGGATGCGCTGGATAGTCCATTTGAAGTAATGCTCATGGCTCCAATGAGTTCAGGAAAAACGACCCTTATAAACGCCATGCTTGGATGCGAATTGCTTCCAACAGCCAATCAAGCATGTACCGCTACAGTCTATCGTATAGAAGATAACGACGCAATGAAGACATTCAGGTGTCGTGCTGCTTTTGGAGACAGCATAACACCTTGGAAAGTGGCATCCCATCAATTTCTAAAAGAATGGAATTCATCGGGAGACTGTAATTTGGTAGAGATAGAAGGCAACTTGCCATTTATCAGAAATACCGGAGCTAAGCTAGTCTTGTATGATACCCCAGGTCCTAACTTCTCGTGTGACAAGAGGCATTCTGAAACTTTGTCTAGAGCTCTATCAAATCACCATTTTGGCGTCATAGTGTTCCTCCTTAACGCAAACAACTTGGGCACCGATGATGAAAGACTCATGCTTAACCAGATTTTAGAAGTGAAAAAATCGAACAAGAAGTTCAATAAAAGAACCGTGTTTATCATTAGTAAAGCTGATCAGTTTGATGAGGAAGATGGGGAAAGTTTAAAGAGAGTAGTAAGGGAAGTTAGAGCATATTTAAGAAAAACAGGTTTTATGAATCCCAAAATCATTCCAATCATGGCTGAGGCCGCTCTTTTAGCACGAAAACTTGCTACTAACACTAAGCTGAGTAAGCGTGAGCAGCTAGACCTGATTAAATACCTCGACCAGACCAGTTTATCGCCCAAGTACACAATTGGAGCAACAATGATAGATAAGCACATTGTTGAAATGATTGATAATGGTATACAGGGTCGTGGTCAGCATATAAGCCAGAATAACCAAGACGCTAGAGAATTTCTGATACGTGGAGAATTGAGTGTTACAAAGAGGGAATTGAATAAATTCCTCTACTCGACCGGACTGCATACTCTGGAGCAATATTTTGAGTGTCTCATTACCCATGAAGCTCTCCCAAAGACCATGATTAAGGTAGCGAAAGTCCTTAAGAAGTATGGTGCATTGAGTTTACTCAATTGGATAGAATCGGATTTAAAGGAGAAGAAATGAAGAACGTAAGATTAACTCACAATCCCTATCTGAACAAAACGGATGTATCGATTAACGATGTTCCATTATTGGACGGACCCATTTATGAATTGGTGAATGAGAAGAGGCTTCAAGTTTGGTTAGCTGACTTTTTTCCCTCCCTACATGAATATTGTAATGATGATTCTTACACGGTTTCTTTTATCGGCATAGAACAAGATTATAATGACTTGGTTGAAATAGTGCAGAGCATCGATTTAAACATAACGATGGAACATGTTTCTAAGGATCAAGCTGACCCTGACAGAAAAACATCCCAACTTAAGGAGCTGTTTGAAAAGGCAAAACAAGGACCACTAGAGGAATTCAAAACAGACGAAATCGACCATGCTTTTCAGAATGCATTGAAACCTGAATTCGAGATTTGCGTAGTAGCAACAATGAGCGCAGGGAAGTCCACATTGATAAATGCAATTCTAGGTGAGGATCTTCAGCCATCTGAGAATAGCGCATGTACTGCGACAATCACAACTATTGCAGATTATGATGATATGGGTTATTTTAGGGGTCGTATCGCAGATGGAAATGGACAAAGGGAGTGGATCAGAGTTGATAAAGACAAACTGAGAGAATGGAATAACGAAAATGTTCCACTAATTGAGATTCAAGGTAACGTACCCATGATAAAGTCAGCAAACACTCGATTAGTGCTTGTTGACACTCCCGGGCCGAATAACTCAATGAATTACAAACATAGAGAATGCACCATCGATGCTATCAAAGACGTACAAAAACCAATGATTCTCTATATTTTGAATGCTACCCAATTGAGTACAACTGACGATCAGACACTCCTCAATATCGTATCGCATGAAATGATGCGTGGAGGCAAACAATCCCATGATAGATTCATGTTCGTTGTCAATAAAATCGATGAGTTTGATCCCGAAAAAGAAGATATCCCATCCGTTCTTTCCAATGTCCGTCAGTATCTTGAAAGTAATGGACTGCCTAACCCTAACATATATCCAGTTTCGGCAAGACTATCAAAACTAGTAAGAGAGCACTTAAATGGCATAGATCTTACAAGATCAGAAAATAAGGACATGGAAGGCGGAATCGAGATATTCAATGAAGAAGATGCCATGAGCATGGTGCAGTACATGCCATTGAGCCCAACGGTCAAAAAGAGGGTTCTAAAACGCGTTGCTGATGCAAAAAAAACTAATAACTCATACGAGTTAGCTATGTTAAACAGTGGAGTACCAGTTCTTGAGGAAGTCATTCAAGAATATCTGTTTAAGTATGCGTTACCGGCAAAGATCTACGATGCCAAAATGTCATTCGAGCATATCTTAAGAAAGCATGAAACTCTATCTAATCTGGATAAAGAGCTTAGGCAGAATATAGGTAATCTTGAGCAAATAAGTAGGCAATTGGAAGAGATACAGCAGAGGTTAGATAAGGGCAAAAAAGCAAAACAATTCAAATCTACTGTCCAACAGTATTCATGGCAAAAAACAAAAGGATATGCTGACAAAGTCAGATCAATCGAAACTGATTTCTACAAGAGCTTGAACGATTTCCAGAAGAAACTTGGATCGGAAGAGCTGAATCTCGAAGATGCTCGATCTATAATGCATAGGATAGAGAAACAGGCGCCCGATGTTGTACGAGAGGTTCAGATCGAACTTGATGAGATAATCAAGTCAGAAGTGCTATCCAAGATTGATAATCTGAAAGATGATTACAACTCATATGTGAAAGATGTGATTGGCGAAATAGGAGATGTTTCTCCAGTTATGAGGGAATTAACTAGCTCTGTGCAACTCATGCTTGATACGAGCAGCATGATCCAAGAAGTTAAAGAAACCAAAAGAGTAGTAACAGGTGGCCACTATGAAAGAAGGTGGTTCTCATCATGGAATCCATTTACATTATTCTCATCTAAAGAGTGGATTAATGAATATGAGAATAAAGAGGTAGTTAATCCTGAGTTACTTTTTCAGAGTTTCGCTAACTATCTACGAGCTGCATTGACAGAAAATGAGGAGCAGGCAGAAAGAGAGGTAACAAAACATGTTGAAGATTGCAAAGTTAAGTTCATCAAGCAAATGGAAGCCATTGATTCAAAGATCGATGACATGTTGAAAGAAATGCGTGATAAGACATCATCAAAGACAGCTCTTGTGAGTGCCTTAAAGGATAATGAGGAAAAAATGAAATGGCTTGAGAGTTTCCAAAAAGATCTTGATAGTGTTCTATCAATATAACACAATAAGGAGGATCAAATGAATCAGTATCCTGATTTAATTAAAGCCATAGACGACAACAAGATGCCACTGGCAAGGTCGATCTTGATTGGACTAGCAAACAGGTCCATCGATCGAGCAGTCAGCGCACTAGAATACATTCAAAGCATGAATCATTCAATCTTTGAACCACATGATGAGACCTTGTATCCAATCAATTCAGATGTTACGGCCTGGAATGAAGATTACTGGCATGGTGTCACTAGTGATTTAATGCATAATTTCTCTTTAGCCAGGTTTAAGCATTTATTGGATGTAGCAAGAGCAATAAAGTCCAAGCCAGAAAACATTACCATAAAAGAGAGTTCAATTGACCCAAACCTGAAGCTTAAACTCGACAAGCTAATAAAGGTAGGGAATCTGCCTGGACTCAGATCAGAGATCATAGGTATAGCAAATACTGACATTAAGGAGGCCCTAAGCGCTTTTATATATGCACTTGATAAAAAAACCGATTTGTTGCAGGAGCACGACGAGGTCAACTATCCTATCGATGGTAATGAAGACTCTTGGGATAATGACTACTGGCACGGACTTACCAGCGATATGATGCATAACTTTTCCAAGGAGAGGTTTGAGCACATGCTGCGAGTTAGGCAATATCTTGATAAAGAAGATGTTCAGGTTACAACGCCTCAAGATGAAAGTGGCCGCCCGAACAAGCCGGGCGGAAATCCGACTGAAGATATAGAAAAGAAAGGTAACACTCTCACCTATATTCTTATTGCGGCTGGAATTGTGATCGCTGTTCCAATTGTTTTATGGCTACTTTTCAAAAGTTAGGGGGAAGGAAAATGTCTGAGAATCAGAACGTCTCTGTTCACACTAAACGAAGCGAAATGGCAGCAGAAGCTGCGAAAATGTATAACATTGCTTATGACTTGGTCAACAAAACATACCTGAACAAGATTGAATCCATGAAAATAGTGCCTTTGACAGATTCTGGGATTGAAAACAGAAGCTCAATCAATTTCAGATTAGTCGAGATCACCAGGATAGTACATGATGAAAAAAAAAGTTCCTTAGAAAATCTGTTGAATGTATTGGCTACGTTACACCCTGCCTATACAGTAGCGTTAATTATCAAATCAATCAGGGGTGAAACGCATTTTTATATGGGTATTCGTTCTTCTACCCAATCCAAGCCAGCATCCAGTGGCATTAAGCTTTTAGAACAAGCCATCGAAGGAAATTTCCCTGGTTCAGACCACAGATCCTTAAACGGAAATGAAATCAATTCTATTCTCGACACTTCAGATTTGCGAAAAGAAACTCAAACATGGGCTATCGGCTCAACTTCATTCATACCGAGTCTAAAACATGATGATGCAGGTCAGTTCACTCAGGGATTAGAGAGATTTATAGATGCGATGTACGGTAAAGATTACACTGCAATGATACTGGCTGAACCAGTTAATCACGACCAACTTGTATCATTACAAACTGGTTATGAATGCATGGCCACTACCTTGTCACTGTATCAAAAAACTCTGCTCAGCATGAGTGTAAATGAATCTCAAGCTATTTCCGAATCTGTTACAAAAGGGGTTACTGAAACATTATCAAATAGCGTCACTTTGTCCCAAAGCTTCACCCAAGGTTCTTCCATATCTAAGAGCGATACTGAAGGAAAATCGACCAATCGAGCCACAGCAGTTGCTAGTGGAGGAGCTGCGATTGGAGCAATAATTGGAACTTATGTCTTGCCTGGGCTTGGTACGGCAATTGGAGCTGCGATTGGGGGAGGTGTAGGAGGCGCTGTAGGTGGGCTAATGGGCGAAAAAAACCAATCACACACTGACTCATTGTCCACAAATGAAAGCAACACTGGTGGAGAAAGTAATCAAACCGGTAATTCTAAGGCTGAATCAATAAGTGACACAAAAGGAAGCACTCAAACCTCCGGGGAGAGTGAATCAATCAGTCTTGAACAGCACAATAAAGGTGTTGAGAGAATGCTATCGAAGATTGATCAACAACTCAAGCGCATTGATGCTTCGAGATCATATGGTATCTGGAACGCTTCGTTTTACATATTATCTGATAACACTGAATCGGCACACACAGCTTGTTCATTATTTAAAGGAATGCTAAAAGGTAACGAAAGCGCGGTTGAAGATTCAGCAATAACTGTATGGAATCAGAAACAAGATGGTACACGACAGAATACTCTCGAATATTTTGAAAACGTAATTCACCCTCGATTTGTTATGAGTGATACTGATGTTGTTAATAAGGTCAACGTTACCCCCTCTTCACTTGTGTCAGGTAAAGAATTGTCTCTATTGATGAATTTCCCGCGGAAATCGGTATGCGGACTTACTGTAATTGACGGTATAAGCTATGGAAGGGAACCTCGAGTTTTGGAGATAAATGGTATTCCATCTGAGTACGGCTCAAAGGACTGTTTAACTCTTGGAGTTGTCAGAAATCTTTTCAAAGACTATACCCACAAAGTTAAGATAACACTTGATAACATGGTTTATCACACCTTAGTAACTGGTACAACAGGGGTAGGCAAGACAAATACCATCAAAGTAATAATAAATAACATCGGAAAAGGAATCCCATTCTTGGTGATTGAGCCGACTAAAAACGAGTACAAGGAGTTGGTTTATCTATCCAACAAAGATACCTCCATTCGTTACTATCAAGCCGGCAAAGGCAACAAAAACAGCTCTTCAGAAAATTGTTTGAGATTGAATCCGCTTGTATTTCCACAAAACGCAGATATAACAATCAATGAGCACATTGATAGGATTTGTGCGCTATTTAATGCTGCTTTCCCGATGTATGCTGCTATGCCACAGGTTCTTGAAGAAGCTATTATTCAAGCTTACGAGAAGTGTGGATGGGATTTGTCAACTTCAAGTAACATTAAAGAATCACCTGTTTTCCCCACTCTCCTGGACGTTGCCGAACTAATACCAATGATAGTAGAAGATGCAGGATATGAGTATGAATCAAAAAGTACTTATATCGGAGCATTGACTACAAGATTGAAGTCCCTCTGTAGGGGTAGCCTGGGCTATACATTTCTGGTAAACACAAACCAGGAAACCTCTGCTTCAGAGCTGTTTGACGAATCATGTGTTATTAATCTTAGTTCAATTGGCTCATCTGAAAAAAAATCCATACTCATGGGTTTACTATTGATAAGGCTATATGAGCATCGAATAACGCAACCCCAAACTGAAACTGACGAACTAAAGCATCTGATGATACTAGAAGAAGCTCATCATCTTCTTAAAAGGGTATCCAAAGACCAGTCTCAGGAAGGCAGCAATCCCCAGGGACAAGCAGTAGAGTACCTTGGTAACATGCTAGCAGAGATGAGAGCATTCGGACAAGCTATGCTAATAGTTGATCAGTCTCCATCAGCCCTGGATGACTCAGTACAACGCAATACCAATATTAAGATTGCCTTCCGTGCTCCATTCGAAGATGATCGCAAAATAATAGGTGGTGCGCTTAATTTGGATGATAAGCAAATGCGCTCAATGGCATCACTTGAAAATCATACAGCACTGGTAAAACAAAATGATTGGTTAGAGCCTATCCTCTGCCACTTCTATAAATTCACAAAACCAACGGATTGTAAAAATCCTGATTATTCGCTTCAAATTGATAAAAATCGAAAAGCCACAACAGCATTGTTATGCATGTTGCTGGGTAGCAGATTTCCTGATAACAGTGTTTTACCGGAAGTTAGTGTTGACAACGAAGAACTAAAGAATTGGCTTAACGACAATGTTCTCGAGCCAGCAAAGAGAGAATCACTCAAGGATTTTATCGAGAATCCAGTAAATGATTATGAATTAGTTAGGATGATTCCAATACTTTTTGCAATACCGAAATTAGAAGGTATTGTCTATGATGCTCTTACATACCTCCAGACATCGACAAGCATAATCAATAACATTCAAGCAAAGATCAAGCTTCTCACTTTGTTCAAAGACCCTCCAGTATTAAAGGAAGTTGCACATACTCTATTAGTAGCATTTAGGACCGAGAAAGCCGAGATTGTTGATGATAAACTCTTGGAAGAAGCTCAAGTGGAGGAGGATTAAATGGTAACAGGAATGGAATCAGTTAGCAAAGTTGAGAGAGTTAAGCCTGAAGCAACTGCCAAACCAGAGAATATCTATGGTAAAATAATAGGAGAGTTGCAGAATCCGCAAAAACTCGAATATGAGCTAAGAAAAGTTCTTCAAGAAAACCCCAAACTTCTTGACCAATATAATAAAGCTCTTGAATCAGGAAACCACGTTCAAACTGCTCTTGTTCGTGGCAAGATCATGGAAAAAGTAGTTGAAAATGTCTCAAATTCTCATTTTGATAATGTCAAAACGCAAGAACCAGTCACCTCAGAGAAGGGCAATAAGTATGTAACTGACTGCACTGGTGATGCGAAAGATAGAATGACTTTCTCTGGGCATCGTAATGATCAAGTTATCGGTGGGGAGAAAGTTAGTGTGGAACTTAAAACTGGTGGACAGAATTATCTGGAGAGGGAACTAAGGGGGCACGGAAAGGAACAAGCATCTGCCCATGAAGGCAAATCAGTAATTTTAGTAACAAAGGACTTCAAAGATTTACCGATTCACAAGCAAAATGATCTTCGGAGTATCAATAGAGAACAAAACACTACTATCATTGCTGGATTACCTAGAGTATCTGTTATCGATAATTGCATAAGTAAATCACTAAGTAACCAAAAATGAGAATGTCATTGTCAAATCAAACGGAATCTTGACCAGAATAGAACTGACAGAGATTTCAAAGTGTTTCATCAATACAAAGTTTGAATACAGTATTAATCTTTGATGCAGTAATTCGAATTGGACTGAGCTGTTTATTGGTTGAGATTAACTAACCAAAGATACTCCCATCCAGCTATCGTTTTACCAGACCACTATCGATGGCTGGATGGACAGTCTGTATCCTTAGCAGACACAATGGAATCTAAAGCTTCACGACAATCTCCTATTGTCCACTCGTCCAGATGTCAGGGATTTAAAATGATTTTACATCGGAAATCCAACTGCTATCTTACTCATGCTATCTAGCCAAGCAATCTATAGCACCCAATCCTATTCAAACTCCTTAGTTGACCCAAGATACCTTTCTGGACTTTTCTGCCGATTTTGGGCACGTTTTGGCGGGAAATAACCACACATATGAAGCCTCTTAGGTCTATGACTTCAATTGATGCCAATGCCTCCAGATAGATATAGACCCACTGTCTGGATTTGCCGATGGCTTGAGCAATCTCTCGGATGGACTTGTATCTGCCATGGGTGAGAGAGTATATGAAAAAACGAGATATGTTAAGGATCCCAAGGACATTAACGAAGCGAAAGAATTGGTCTTTCCTGTTCAAATCTGTCAAATCTGCCCACC
>Ga0265294_10003863_pt1 | contig 18920 bp, 10 predicted proteins | sample MunlanPumphouse3_FD_192504 | JGI IMG/M metagenome (GOLD analysis project Ga0265294, IMG submission 192504) | Groundwater microbial communities from a municipal landfill in Southern Ontario, Canada - Pumphouse #3 | ecosystem: Environmental > Aquatic > Deep subsurface > Groundwater | place...
GAGCCGAAGCGCCTGGACGATATCCTGGGGGACGGTGATGGTAATATCGGTCATAGCCGCTTCACCTGATGAATAAGGGATGGGAGGGAGAACCGATAAATTTGGTGGTGAGCGGGGGGTGGAGAAACTATCTCAATCGATCAGGTTGTTCGGCGCATCCTGTTCCGGACCTGGTGCGGGCATCCTTCAGTACACCCTCTTTTCCGGGACCGCCCCGCGGACCCCGCCGCGGGGGTCTTCGACGTCGCCGGCATACCGGGGGATGACGTGGACGTGCAGGTGCATCACCGTCTGGCCGGCGGCCTCGCTGACGTTCACGCCGACGTTGTAGCCGTCAGGGTGGAGCCGGCCGTCGAGGAGGGTTTTCGCCTCCCTGACGAGGGCGAGGATGGCGATCTGCTCCGTATCGGTCGCGTCGAAGAGGGCGGGGATGTGCCGGAAGGGGATGAGGAGGAGGTGGCCGGGGCTGACGGGATATCGATCATAGCGGGCGTAGCAGAGGTCGTTGGCGAGGACGATCTCCTCGTCTGGAGGGGTGCAGAACGGGCAGGTCAGGGGGTCCATGCCGCGTACCCCCGGACGTCGATTAAGTAGGCGCACTTCTCGGCGAGGTGCGTAAAGGCCCGGCCCCCACTCTCTGGGTGCTCAAGCTCCGTTCGCACCTACGGTGCTCCTGCTCCAGCCCTTCGACCCGTCGCATTCCACTGGAACGTCGCATCCTACGGACAAGTCGTTCCTGCCGGAGCATCGCATCCTCCTCGCGAGGTTAAAAAGAGATGATCGGAATCACGCATGTATCACGCATCATCACGCATATATCACGCATCATCACTCCTGATCATGTCGACTCCTCTCTCGGAAGAGAGAATATAGTGGGTATCGCGCCGCGATCGGCCTCTCCGTTCAATGATGCGCTTTTTGATGAGGTCATTTAAATCGTTCACCGCGGTCCTCGCGGCAACAACGTTGAGCTCCTGATACTGGCTGTTGGTGATCGTGCCATGGACACGCAGGAAGGAGATCGCAGCAATCTGCCGCTTGTTCAACCCGAGTTCCTGCAGATACTCCTGGGTGAAGGGATCTTTGCGCATGGTGAGTGTGAATCCAAGCGGCGTGCTGGTGATCGCCGGCAACGGCAGGCTTGCTGCATTGAGCACAGTGATCATCCGCTCGATCCCGGAACCATAGCGCTCAATGAGTCCGGCCCGGTAGAAGACCTCGGCGATCTTCGGGTTGCGGTGGTAGGAGTAGTGCTCCTTCAGGATCGTCTCGAGGGTAATGCCTTCGGGGAGGCGGCCGGGGTTATGGAAGCGAATATGGTCGTCGAAGATCCTGACCTGAGTCTGGACGGTGTTGTTGAAGTAGTCACGGTGGATGAGAGCGTTCAGCAGGGCCTCGCGGATGGCCGGGAGCGGGTAGTCCCAGACTTCCTTCCTCTGGAAGGACTCCTGCATCGCTTCCTCGGATATATCATACCTTACGCCAATGTAACTCTTGATGATCCGCTCGGCCTCATCGAACTGAGAGAAGAGGTTCCCCCTGATCTCGTGGTCGCCGATGATGATGTCAGCCCGCCTGAACCTGCCGATCCTGATGATGCTATTGGGGAAGTCCTTCTGCGGGTCTCTGCCGAAGAGGATGAGAGCTCCGTTCCTGATCTGCCCGTCCCTGACGAGATCAAGACGGCGGAGGACGGTATCAATCGGTTCGTCAGGAGCAATGGCGGTGATGCGACCTGCCGCCTTTGCAAGGGCAAGAAAACGCCGGACAGTCTCCTCGTCAATCTGATCGGATGTGTATGGCCCGGTGATACCGTCCCATTCGATGCTCTGTTGAAAATACTCCCGGAGTTCATCGGGAAGCATCTCGCGAGTGGTGTCACCGACACGAGTGTAGTACCGTCCGTCATAGGCGACCGGGACGCGGCCCTGCTCTACGGCAATGGTAAGAATATGCTTCCCATCGATCTCGTGGATATCGATGACCGGGTGGATGCCGAGCCTGGTGGTTATGCTGTCTGCAAGGACTTTGATTGCGTTATTCCTGAGATCGATGCCAGTGACGGCGTGATCCCTGTCCCTGACACCAAGAATGACCGTACCGCCGGCGGTGTTGGCGAAGGCGGAGAGGAGTTTGTAGAGATTGCTGCTCACTTCCTCCTTAAAATCGATACGCCGCCCTTCAAAGCGGGCAAGAAGGGCAGGAAGGTCATCCATGAGACGTGCCCTCACACCATCTCGAATCCGAGGATCGTATCTGCCCACGATCCCGAACCGGCAAGGAAAAATCAGTGCCCTTGAAGCGGGTATCTGCTCCGATCCCTTCAATTCTGATCATGGTGTATCTCCAGGTCTGAGTGGGTGTCATTACCGGTTTAAGCGAAAGGCAATAATCACGCTGATATTGAAAGCCGGGCATGTTAGGGTTTTCGATCCGACTCTGGAAGACTTTTAGGGATATACATACGCGAGGCAAAAATGATCCGCAACGCAACTATCATCTTCTCCGACTCAAAAGGGTGCAGATTGCGGAGCCATCAGGTCATATCATTCCTCCGATCATCCCGGTCACTCCACCCTGGAGTCCTTGTATGCCGGATACCGCTTCCACTTCTGCACCGATGCAGGGTCGATCGCGAACCCGGCGCCCGCTCCCGGATCCCCTCGCTTCGAGGGCCATCCTGGCCTGGACTCTCTGCTCCCGTCTCTCGCTCCCGGACAGGGGCCGCAGTTAGAGTCCTTCTGTTCCTGGAGGACGATCTGAAGTCCAGAGTGGAACTCTCCCGGGGGCTCGGGCAGACCGCCCCTCAGTATTTCCTCTTCTCCGGGATCACGCCCCGCACCCCGCCCCGGGGGTCCGCCATATCCCCGGCATACCGGGGGATGACGTGGACGTGCAGGTGCATCACCGTCTGGCCGGCGGTTTTTCCGACGTTGACGCCGACGTTGTAGCCGTCGGGGCGGAACCGTTCGTCGAGGAGGGCTTTCGCCTCCCGGACGAGGGCGAGGAGGGCGGCCTGTTCGTCGTCCGTCGCGTCGAAGAGGCCGGCGACGTGGCGGAAGGGGATGAGGAGGAGGTGGCCGGGGCTGACTGGATATCGATCATAGCGGGCGTAGCAGAGGTCGTTGGCGAGGACGATCTCGTCTTTTTGAGGGTTGCAGAACGGGCAGCCTACATCACCCATGCCTCGTACCCCCGGACGTGGATGAGATAGGCGCACTTTTCGGTGAGGCGGTCGAAGAACAAGTGGACGATGCCGGTTGAAGATCTGCAGTGCTCTTCCCGGTCATCAATCTTCCCGCAATTTCTCAAGAGCCCGTTTAACCGCTGTTTTCACTGCGGGATCCCTATCCCTCTGCGCCATCGTGAGAGCTAGCCGCGCTCGCGGGTCGCCGATCGTACCCAGCGCGTCTGCAGCGCTCTTCCGTATCTCGCGGTCCGGATGGCGCAGGCATTCCGTGAGAGGATCGACTGACTTCCGGTCCCTGATGACCCTTAACCCTCGGATGATATTCACCTTCGTTCTCCTGTCTGCACTTTTCAGTTCCGCAATCAGCGGTTCGACCGCAGGCTGCCCGATATTCATCAGGTTCTGGGCGGCACGGTCTCGCTTCCTCTGGTCAGTCTCCGATTTGAGCGCTGTGATGAGTTCTGCAACCCTTCTATCCGCGGCGCCCGTTGTGTGTTCCACGATGCCTATCTTCGGGATCTCCGGTGAACCTGTCGGTTGGGGCGAGGTTTGCAGATCCCGCTTTCCCATGAGAAGCAGGGATTGCAGCGTTTTCGAGTCTCTTCCGGAGATGATGAGAAGCCAGCGGAGGCTCGAGACGTTGTTCATCGGCTCATCGCCGTAAGCCCTCCGGAGCAGGTGGAGCCACTGCTCGTCAGTGACAGAACTCGATTGGTTTTCGAGCAGCTCGATCAACCGCCTCCGGGCCTCGCTCCTGATCGAATTGACGATGTTTTTGACATAGATCGTCCCGAAGTCATCGGTGACGATGCACTCCCGGACCCTGTAGTAGGACCGCACAACCTCCTCGGACTGCTTCTCGAGGTCGAGGATCTCGCTGTTCTCCGGGTCGTAGAGTTCCAGCGCGATGCCGAGCTTCAGGGCGATATCCTGGATCCAGGCGAGGTCACTCATGTAGGAGAAGGAGTCCTCGGCCGCAACGAAGTTCCGTGGGAGGGCGACAAAGTGGTGGAATATGGGTTGCTTATCGGGCCTGTTCCTCAATATCCGCCCCATTCTCTGGACGAGCTGCAGTCTGGTCTTTGCTGATGCGACGTTGATCCCGATCTCGGCGTCGGGGACGTCGAGGCCTTCGTCAAGCATCTTCGGGGCGATGAGCACACCTGCCGTGCAGTTCCGGAACGCATTGAGTGTTCGCTTGACGTCGTCCGGGTGCAGGTCTGAATGGACGCGGTATGCAGGTACAGAGTCCTTCACCGACCGGTAGATCCGCTCGCATGTCTCGATGTCCATCGAGAAGACGACGCACTTCTTCCGGTTCCCGAGCTGCTTGATGAGACGGATCGCCTGCTCCATCTTGGGGGCCGAGCGGTGGATGATCAGCCGCCGCCTGTAGATCAGGCCGACCAACTTCTGCCACTCTTCGGGGACTTCGGTCTCCGAGTAGCGGGAGTTCCTCATGAGTTTTACGAAGTCTCCCAGGCTCTCGAACCGGCTGAACTTGTGGCCGGAGAGGATCTGGATGAGTATCTGGTCGTTTGTGTTGATGTAGTTGAGCAGTTTTTTGATATGCTCCGAGATCTCCCTGAACTCAACGTCCTCTGCGATATCGAGGAAAGTCTTGTGGACATAGAGGTTGAAGTCCGGCACGACCCCCCGTTCGCGGGCTTCTTTGAGCGTGAACGTGTAGACGGTCTTTCCGAGATACCGGTCGAGGACCTGCCCCCGTTCGGCGCCTTCGACCGTTGCCGAAAGCCCCATCTTCCACCTGCACGGCACTTCAAGCGCTTCTCGGAACCGCAGCCCCGCTCCGTGGTGAACCTCGTCGACGATGAGGAGGTCCGTGGCGTATGCCCCGGGATTTTTGTAAACCTTCTGGAGTGTATCGAATTCGACGACGAACCTGTTGTCGTAGTTGAGCGGGCTCCTGTAGTCCCCGTTTGAACCGCCTACGAACCCCAGCTTCTCGATGGTTTCCCGCCGCCACTGGTCGAGCAGCGCCCGTGAGTGGGCGAGGACCAGCACCCGGAGTGACCCATGGAGCTTGAAGAGTTTCTCGGCAGCGGCGAGGCCGACCATCGTCTTGCCGGTCGCGGTGGCCATTTCGAGAACGCCCTTTCCGCCGCTCCCGAGCCAGGCCTCTAGCGCTGTCTTCTGGTGGTTCCAGAGGGTATAGAGCAGCACCGGCCGTGTGGAGAGGCGGGCGAGTTTCTCTTCCGTTTGGGACAGACGGCCTGCAAACGTCTCGAGATGTCCCGACTCGGCCAGCCGGGTGAAGAGTTCCATCGCAAAGACCGAACTCCCGACCGAGAAGAGATGGGCGATCTCGTCGATCATGGCAGGCTGCATCCGCAGTTCCAGTGCGATCTTCTTCAGAATCTGGATCTTCTGGAGTTCCGGGTACGGATGGAGGGCATTGACCGAACCGACCCTGAACGCGGTGAACTCCTTTGCTGCCTTCCGGAACGCTTCAGGATCCCCCATCCGCTCCCTGGCAATCCGGTACGCGGCGCCGGCGACCCAGTCTTCGAGCGTCGCGTAGTGTCCGTCGTTCGGGTCGAGCCGGAGGACGAACCTGGCGTCTTTGTGATACCGGTTGTCGTAGTAGTTCAGCAGTTCTTCATCGGCGATGCCGAGTGCTGCGGCCTCGGGGAGGGGGTCGAGGGTCTCTGTCCTGAAGTAGTCGAAGGTGAACCTCTCGGGGTGCGCCAGATAGTCGATCTCGTCCTGACGGAGTCTCTTCATGGGCTATGCTCGCAGTTCGTATCGGCCGTGGGGGTATCATACTCGTTCCGGCCGGGAGACATGGTATGTCCTACAAACCGCTCCAGGTATAAAGGTATTTTCGCCAGCGGATTCCGGTGTTCTTCGATATCCGGCAACAGGAAGATAAGGATTGCTGTTTTGTTCGTCGAGGAGTTTACGGGGATTGAATGGAGTTCTGGGTCTTCTGATGCGAACGAATCGATTCGGTTGCTTCCCGGGCGTATCTGCGGACGTCCATGTCCCGGTGAGCGAGAAAGGACGTCAGCAGCTCGATGGCCCGGGGACCGGCTTTCTCTCCGAGGGCCCGGATGGTGGCTAGCTGTGCTGTCCTCGCCGTCTTTCTGGTGACGATCTCGATGAGTCTCGGTTGCTCTGATAGGTTTTATTGGGCGTAGGGCGTATACCGGTTCGGACCTGGTGCGGGCATCCTTCAGTACACCCTCTTTTCCGGGACCGCCCCGCGGACCCCACCGCGGGGGTCTTCGACGTCGCCGGCATACCGGGGGATGACGTGGACGTGCAGGTGCAGCACCGTCTGGCCGGCGGCCGCTCGCACGTTGACGCCGACGTTGTAGCCGGCGGGACCAATGGGATGTGTTTTTTGTGGAAGTGGTCCCTGTTGGGCAAACTAAATTCTATAAAATCGGTATCCTACGTTTCTGGACTTATAATGAAAGGTTTTTAAATCATTTTGCTCTATGATGCATAGAGTATACTATGGATGAAGATTGTCTAGTTTCGATAAATAGTCTCCAAGGGGTCATTGATTCCCTCTATCCGATATTACTCAACAGTAATCTTGAGGAAAAACAAGAAAACCTCAATATCATTAGTAATTCAGTAACCCAGCTTGAGTCGAAAAAGATCCCTGTTCCTGATGATCTTTACCAAATGCAAAAAGATCTCAAAATTGAGATCAGTAGAATCGAAAGCGGTAAAGAAACTCTACTGTATCTTTCATCGATGTTTGCTCAATTTCAGTCGCAACTTGAACCGCTATTGGCAGCCACTACTTCATCACAACCACGCTCTGAGAAAAGAGTAAGAACACCCGTGAGAAGAAGAGGCAAGGGCGCTCTTGAAAGCCCTAGCGAGGAGTATGCTCATAAGAAGATCCGGGGGTTCAGGTTTGCGGGTAAGTCGTATGAAGTTGATACATGGATCGATCTTTATGCCAAAGTGGCTGAAATAATATACAAGGAGCATTCTGATACATTCAACCGCATTTATACATTTAGAGGGGCTTCACGTTCTTACTTTTCACAGAATTCAAAGGAACTCAGGATGGCGAAAAGGATTCCAGGAACTGATGTATTTATGGAATCAAACTTTAGTGCGACGAGACTAAGGAAGAATACTATAAAATTGATAGAACTGTTTGGCTACAAGGAGGACGACATCCAATTTGAAATTGCACCTGCCTCACCTTGATCTCAAAATAGATTTAAAGCCGCCATATCGCCCTCATTGGCATACTGCTGGGTTCTAGACTTTCTTAACTACAACTTCCGGCATATCTTCCGAGAACTCTTCGTCTAACCGGTGCAGTTGCTCTCGGATGATTGTCCGCATCCTTAGCGCCGGTTCAAAGCAATACGTTTCAAAGTCATTCACGTTAATCTCGCTCGCCGAGCGCACCTGTGGGTATAACAACTTCAAGAATCCCGATGCAATTCGAGTTATTGCCGTAACGTCCCGCTTATCAGCGTCCTTAGGCACATCGAGGAATGCGTCAACAACCGCTGCGGGAGTTGTGTCATTCCTGAGCCCGTGCATTACTTCAGAGAAGAATTCTGAATTAAGTGCGTATCCCCTTCCTATGCTCCCCACTTTTATCCTGGGCAACTTCCACCCCTCAATAAACCCGTGGAATCGATCGAGGAATGCTCCCTCCTGCATAAAGTTCGGCAGTGAGTCGAAATAGTTGTTGCTTATTGGCCGGCCGCTCTCTGAAATGGGGATATTTCCGAGTATTATAAAGCCTGCATCCGCCTGTGCGCTATACGAGGCTACGTTATATGCTCCAGATTCCAAATAACCTTTTAAGGCACCAATTACCTCTTCGGGATTGCTGCCGAACTTTATTGACTGTATTTCATCAAGAGCCACGTAGTCGAATCGAGTGATAAGTCCCCGGCGTTTTTTGCTGATATCATAAAATAACTGGGCTCTGCTTACTGAACCGCCACTAATTAGCCATCCGTATTTGCTCAATCTCCCAAAGACATAGGATTTCCCGGTTCCTTTTGGGGCGAGTTCAATAAGATTGACCCTCGGTTGAACGAATGGCAGAAGCCGCGATATCATCCTCATCTTCTGAGATGTATCGTCGAAACTGTGAGGATCATACTCCATGTTCTTCAGAAGGAAATCTATCCATTCGATCGTTGATGTAAACGTTGAGCGAGCCTTTCGATAATAATCCAGGTTTGCCTGATACGGGCGGAAAGGTGTAAATTCCTTAAGAACAATTTTTCCATCTTTCTTTTTGTTTTCTGGTTGGTTATATACGAGTTCTCCGACACCCCACATGCCACCGTTCAGCAATTCAGGTGATTTATCGAGAATAATTGGATCTACCATGCCCTCTTTTCCCGTCACATCTAAGATCGGTATTTCAAGGAGTTCTTCTCCAGACTGGATATTAGGCGTAACTCTAAAATCTGCGAGGATCATTACCCGTGAGCGATCCGACATCAGGCGGTGTTTTACCTCTTCTGCTCTGCTTTTGTCGGGGAGATAATTATCGAGGAAACGCTGCAATGCAAGTGTGTCCAGTTGGTTCCCCGAAGAAAATTTTGAAATCAACCAGTCCGATACGAAAGAGGGCAAGGCACGAGATGAAAGAAGGCCCGTCTTCGTCAATCGTTTGTTAACAGACTCGCCGGGGAATAGTTCCTGGATCTTTTTGTCTAATTCGTCCAGAACGTACTCGCGAGGCTCCCCAGTTTCATCAAAAGTTGTTTTTTCAGGCATATTTTCTTCCATACTCTCACCACCTCTCTCAATCATAATTTGAAGACCTGATCAAACTCAGTAACTGCAGATCCCGAAGTATACTCTACAGAGCAGGCTGCTTGTATTGTCTTGTTGAAAGTAATGTCAAGCGTATTTTCTCCGGGCTTAAAACCTGATTCTCTCATCGTTGCAATCGGAATTTTGATCGTGTTTTTCTCTACCCATTCCATCGGGATGGATCTGCGTGTCCCTTTGTTAATCCTGATGTTTACTGACTCGATCTGAACGCCTGCTGCTCCATTGATCAGTAATACGATATCGGGATCGAAAGTCGAATATGAGTCTCTTTCTGGCTTTACTGTGATTTGTTCTGAAGACTTATCGGCTCCCGAGGGTACGATCAGCAGAGCGAGGGCAAGGGTTTCCTCAGGCATTGCGCCTCCATGAGCCTCTCCTTGAGGTGATGTCTCTCCATAGTTATCGTAACTCAGAGACACTGCATAGGATGCCGTTTTCTCGGCAACACAATGGGTTCTTCCATCCTCGTTCAGGAAATCTCCTTTGAACGTTCCACAACGTCCTCCATGTTCTTTTTTAACCCCCTTTATAGTTCTTGCCTTCCCTTTCCGTGCAAACGCTGTTGAACCGTGATCTGATACGATCCAGATCGGTCTGTCCTTATGCCACTGATGAATTTCCTCAACAATTTGTTCTAGTATCTCAAGTTCCTCGAAAATTGTTGTAGGATACCGGTAATACTTATGGATTAACCCGTCAAAATCTCGGTATGTTTTCACAGGGTCTGAGAGCGGGAAATGGGCCGTGTCACTCGGGAGTTGAGAGAATAATGGCTGGATTGATGTAATCTTCCATCCCTTTCTCTCAAAAAGGACCCTTAAGACGTTGTGCCACTCGTAGCCCACCCCGTCTAAGAAGATATACCCGTCATTATTGATCCGGGCTTTAAATGATGTATCGTTATGCTGAGGAATTTTCCCGATGGAAAGCGCTCCAAGTATATCATTCCACTCAACAAAGTATTGATGCTGCAGTTTCTCCAGCCTTTTTGTCGGGGCATCATAGGCTAACTTTGCAAAGATGTACTGTGCAGAATACTGATCGGCGAAGCCCTGGGGGTCACTCTTGATTGAAATATCCTCTGCAGGGCTGTTTCCAATAACAGGTTCGATGTACGCTGCAAACGTCGGCCAGCATTCTTCAATGATAGGAAACAGTTCGCCTGGGAACCCAGACTGCTCTCTCATCAAGAGCGGGACAACTTCTACTAGTGCTTGACGTTCGAAGGGGAAGATCCCTGTCGTATGTTCGATTATTTTTCTGTAATTGTCTCCTTGACGCTCTTTCCATTCGACGTACTTTTGTTCAAAAGTTAAAATTCCCGCGCTGAATAGTGGCTTCTTAAATTTCTTTAACAGTTTTACTCGTTCTCTCAGGCTTTGAGCGTCGATCTCGTTGGATGCTATGCCTATGTTGTATGCATAGTCAAGTAATTGTTCAGGATCCTCCACCTCTTTTACAACTCTTTCCAGGAACGGTGATGAGAGAGATCTTTTTTTGGCCTCGTTTAACCAGAACCACCTCTGCACACGCCTCTCGCTTCGGGAAGAGTCTTCCCAATACTCGGTAATGTCCTCCTCAAGGTTGTCAGTGCTTCCGAGAATCGTCGTGGCAATCTTGTTCCACGAATTTTTATGGTCGTCTGGATAGAGGTTGCTGAAAATAACGTTCCAGATTGTTGTGTCTGGTTCGATCGTGAAACATGAGGGATCAATGTTCTGGTAGTACGCGAGGTAATCCTTTTGATCCTTAACGACCCGTTTGTTCACTTTTGGGACTGATATGTCAGTATCCTTAATCGCTTCAATAATTCGTTTGTTCTGTATTATCAGACTATTCTTATCTGCTATTTCCCCTGTTTCCCATAGCTTTATCCAGCTCTTTAGAGTGGTAATAACCTCATACCCCTCTGTTGGGACCATTCCTGTCTCATCGAGAATTACCTTGATCGCTGAATCCTGATTTTTTTCGGGTGAGTCATACGAGAATACTTCTGCCATCCTTTCCTGGTGGGGGAAATCTGCAAAGAATTTCTGGTAGCTGAACGAATAATCAAGCATTGGGACAATTATTGATGAAAACTCCGCCTGTACAATTGTTGTAAATATTTGATCAATTAATGGCGGGTTGTGAGGTTTGCACATCCGGATGTACTCTGTTATGGGTAAAACGACTACGGGTTTCTCACCATGTTCACTGAGAAGTGAGCTAAGCCACTTCCTGATCTGGTAGCAAGAGGTCTCATCCTTACCTTCAAATGCTTCAGATAATGTCCGGATTTCCCAGGAGGATTCTTGAATAAATCTTTTATACTCCTGTTTAGAATCGAAAAAGATGATCGAAGAGGGATATCGGAAGGTACTTGTGTATTGTGCCACCCCTTCACGATATTTCTGATGAAGCCTTTGAGAGAGCTCATCAAATGATGAAACGTGAATAAATACCGACTCACTCATCCGTGAGTTCCTCCAAGAAGTTTTTCACTTTGATGATTAACTTTTTATCCTCTGCTTCATGACCGCCCAGTCTGCCATTATCTGTGATTGCCGAGACGACTCCTCTTAAGCTGGTAATGAACAGTTTGCTGTTTGTCTCTATGAACGTCTTCGTCGTTCCTTCCCATGCGTGTATGTCGATAGAAACCGACGGTGTGAACGATATCGCTTCTCCACTTTCCCTGTGTGCATCTTCGCTGTTCCGCACAACCAGATCGTAGTAGTATATACGTCCGGGACGAACGGAATCGTCTGTAAAACTGTTTTCTCTGGAGTTAAAGACCTTTAAGACCTTTAGATTTCCCGGCTGGTCACCTCTGCGTACTTCGTATTTTTGAATCGCATACTCGTCCCCAAGCAATTCCCACGTAATATGAGCGTATCCTCCGTTATCTACAACCGATAACTTAATTGGAGGTATCTCTGGGAGAATCTTGATAGACCCGGCACTCACACATGTGCTCTCCCCGACCTTGTTTCGTGAGGATATGGTATACGAATACATTATGCCAGGCTGGATTTTTTGATCGAACCATGTAGTGTCTTCCGACGGGCCAGAGTAGACTATAGATGCTGCTCCAGAGCCATCATTCCTATAGACACAGTACTCCTCCACCGAATCTCTCTCATTTTCGGGGTGAGACCAGGCTACCCTGATACGGTCCTTTTCGGAGACAACAAATGCTCTTTGTGGCGGTGGAGGGGGTGTGGTGACGAGGAGTTTTGCAGGTGCCGACATACTCCCCTGCCCCTTTTGCCCGGCGGAGTTGACAGCAAAAATCCGATAATAGTACTTCTTTCCTTGTTCAACACCGAAATCCTGATGAGAGTTAATGTTGTAGGGAATCTGCTCACTATGGTTAAAGTCTCTTGGCGATTCTCCGCGGGAGAGTTCATAATATTTTATCTCGTACGTGCTATCGGGGATCTCCCATGAGACTATGATGTACTCTTCCTCACTGTGTATCCTGAGCGGTAGTTGAGGTGGAGGAGGAAGGATCTTCTGCTTTACCTCGGTACTGGGCTCGCTCTTTCCGGCAGGGTTCTCAGCGATGATGCGATAGTAATACATCTTGCCCGGTGTGGCCCCCGAATCGCAAAAACGTGTCGATTCGGCAATTTTCTTTGAAAGGAGTTGGAACGAGTCAGTGCTCTCTCCCCGCTCTATATGGTAGAACGTTGGAAGAGGGGTGTCTGACTGCGGCATATCCCAAACTATTACTACGCCCTCTGGTTGGAGGGAGGAGTGAACATTCTGTGGGGCTTCAGGGGGCTCGGTCGACCTGTTAAGAAGCGCTAGTACATCGGCAATTCTCTGCTCCTGCCATGTCCATATGTCCTCTTTGACTTCGTTTTTCAATGCCTGTGTCAGGCTTTCCACGGACGGGTATGATAGGAGGAGCCGTGGATAGTGCAGGTGGAGGTATGCTTTCATCCCTTCGCTCACAGCTTGGTGAGAGAAGCACTGGTCCCAGATCGATTTCTTCTCTTGATACTCGATTTCCTGGATCATTTCAAGAATCGACTCGATTTGAGATTCGCTTAATTCTTTTTCCGTGTTTGTCTCAAGCAGTAACCCGTTCAAAGAGTTGACGAGGTCGCGTAACGCTTGCCTCTGTGGCTCTGGGTACGCATAGGGGATGGTCCAGAGTGGCAGACCGTAGATCGAGTTGATGCGCTCACGAATTTTAAACGTCACTTCTGGCAATGTTGCCTTGACCTCTCCTTCCAAGGCGAACATTTCACGCAGTTTTTTTGCGAGTTTATTCTCAACGATACTGCCGTAACGAATCTTACGGTTACTGTTTTTATTCTTGATGACGTCATTGATCGCTTCAATTATCTTAGTTGCGTCTTTACTCGCAGTCTGATTACCCGATAGGACCTCCAGACGTGATTCGGATGCAAATTCTGCGAGCGCATATGCGATGATCAGCGACTCCATCCATCCACAGAGGCCATATGGCGGACGTTCGAGTTCTAACGCATCGATCATGACCCTAAGAGAGATCCAGTTTCCGTTGTGTTTCATTACGTACTGCCGGATCTTTGTGACGATTTCATAGAGGGATGAAGATTGAGTGTAGCCCTCATTCTCTTTTAGGAGAAGTTTAGGATCAACAAGAATATTGTCACGATTATCCCGGAACAGCTCCATTATTTTTTTAACGTAGTATGTTTTGTGTTCCTCGAAATTCTTCCTCCCAGTAATCTTTCCGTAAGAATCAAGAATCTCTCTACCGTTGATTTTTGGAGATTTCCAGAACTCAGCATATTTGAGCGAATCAAAGCCACGGTTGTAAATTTGACTGATGTAGGGGCCTATCTCTGTACCGAAACCATCTGCTTTTGTAACCGTTGCTCCTCTGAAGAAAAGTGACAATCTAACAAGATCTGAAAGAAGCTTATTGTCCTCAGATTCAATCTGGCGCTTTGCCTCGTCCATAATGGAGCGGTTCGCTCTCTTTTGGCCCAACACCTGCAAGGCGCATGCGCTTATCCATTTCTCGTAGCGCTTCCTGTAACCCCCTTCGTAGAGCGCGAAAATTATATTTTTATGGATGCTAGAGAGACTGTTTAATTCGTTTCGTGCAAAGTCGTAGTCTGCTAGTTTCTCTGGTATAACTACGATCAGGTTAAGTTTGCTACTAGCATCGAGTTCCTTTATCTTCTGTTTCTTCTTTGTAAATTCTGCCCCAGACCAGATGGTTATATCTGCATGGCCGTTTGCAATTCGGGGCTCGTCAAGTAGAGCTTCCTTGATCTTTTTGAAAATATTGACCTGATTATGCTCCAGAAATTTTTCGAATGAGGAGTTTTTCAAGAGATCTTGTTTGGCTTTTTCAAGTTCCTCGTCATCGTATCCTCCGTAACGGGTCTTAAATATTATCGAACCAGTCCTTTCGTCATCATAAGCCAGGAGGATTGGTTTTTCCACCAGACGTGTGAGTAAGTCGTCGACATTTGTAATGCCCGTCATTACGAGTGCATTGGAGATGTTTTTCTTGGTTGGCAGGAGCACGGGATCCTGAGTTTTGGCGTTTAGCATCTCCATGAGTACAACAGTTTTAAATACCTTCAGCGCGTCGTCACCCATGTTCTTAGCGACTTCGTAGTAGTGCGTGAAAGCGTTGAGGGGTTTTACCACATTTGCTTCGGTGAGAGAATCAAACTCATATTCAGATAGATCATCATAGAAAAAGTCGAATACCTGATCTATCGTATACCATGACATGGACCCGTTCGAAGGTTCTTGCTCAAGGAATCTAGCGAATCCGAGTTTTTGGCCGAAAGGCGTCTGGCTATCTGCTTTTGAATGAATCAACTGGAATATGCTTCGTTCTGCCGAACCTATCAGATCGGCGAACTTTCCTGCAACGTAGACTGAATACAGATGAAGCGGGATTGTCCGCTTGATGACCTGCTCATCGCGATAATAAATTTCGCCGAAAACCTGACCGCAGATCGTGCTTATGTGATTATATTCTTTTGTGGTAAAGCCCAGCGTAGAGAGGAAGGAGGAGAATTCACTCCGATTGCTAACCTGAAGTGATTCTGCAATGAGGTGATATGTTGTTATTTTATCCATCCGGATGTCGGCCACGACGAACCTATCGCTAATTTTTGCGAGACTATCTTCCAGGACCTTGTACTTGCCACGCAACGCTTCGGGGCTCTGGTGACTTATTAAGAAAAGATAGATATTTGATGACGCTTTTTCAGCCCAGGTCTGAATCAATCCAAGCAGATTTGCGTCATTATTTTTTCCGGCGGTACTGAAGACCGTTGTAAATTCGTCCCAATAGATTACAATGCCGACAATCGAAGGGTCAATTTTCTTGAGTTGTGCGAGAACGGCGTCATAATATCCGCTTGTGTCGCAATGGCGCGGAGCAGGCACATCCAACTCGTTGAAGAACCCTGAGATAGTTCTGATAGCCTCTATATCACTGTTATTTAGAGCATCTATCAACTCATCGGCCGATAAAAAATCTGAATTTTGCTTGATATGATTTTCCATTAGGTTAAGGTATTCTTCTCGTTTGGGGTCTGCAACAAGCCCTTGAAGCCAGAGGGAATATTTTTCAAACTCAGTTTTTTCAGAGATCTGATCCGAATATCCATATTTCTTTAGAGATCGTTCTAATGCGATCTGGAGGCGATATTCAAAACTCTTGGCATCGCTGACTTCCCCAGAATCGCGCCCGGTGAGAATAACCGGGAAATATCGGTTATTTTCACGAAACTGATAGAGTGCACTCCCTGTCTCCTCCATGTCCCGTTTTGCCTTGGTCAGCATATCTTGGATGGTAGAGAAGTCGTCCCACAGGAGGTGACTGAGCACCCCTGTAGCGTGTGATTTACCCACGCCATACCTCCCGGTCAGGAGGATCCCTTTTCTCTCGTTAGCCCGTTCGTTAGAAAAGATGAACGATATATGCTCGACTAATTCTTTATACGATCTGGTAAAAATGAACCGTTTCCAGAGTGATTCTTCGTCAATATCCGAATCGAAGCTGAAGACATCTTTAAAGGCTGTATTGAGGTGTATGTAATCAGAATACCTCGTGCCCGTTGACATATAGTCCTGATCTTTGCGCTCAGCGATAAAAGTGTTATTATATCCTCGTATTGTTAAGACAATTCGTTAAGACGTTCTCAGGGGTCATAGAGGGTAACAGTTCGATGAGATTACGCTCTTTATCTTCGATAATCCGAATAAATTCCGGGAAAAGCCTGCTGGACTGTATACATGCCTCTACAAGCTGATTATCCGTAATCTGGAAGAGACGACATGGGGAGAGTTGTTTATTGCTTTGAAGATCCCCGGGAGACAATTGTGTTCTTCCAAGTTCCTGGCTTAGAAGGGCGAGATCTATCATGAAGGCGTGAAGGGGTATCGCTTCTTGAGGCGTTGTTTTTGTTATGCGCGCTCGGTTTGATTCCCTCGATAAGGCCCCTGCTCCCCACGTTTTGCCTAACGGTGAGCGGTACAACGTTTCTGTAAGGGCATTAATGGCATTGACGTCTGTCCTGTTGGGCACTGCCATATTCCTGTATCGAGCGAGCATGTCCACAAGGTCACTCTTCCAATAGGTCCCACCTGGGATGCAATATGCGTACCATTTGACAACTGGTGACCTGAATGAGAGGTGGGCCCAGACTGTCAGCCAGAGGACAGAACTATCATATCTCCCATCCTGGACCATTATTTTGCCGAGTTCGCTAGGCCTATCTTTCTCCCAGAGGCCTGCATCGACGAGCCATCGCGTGAACCCCTCGATCTGCCTGTTTCCGAGGGGAGAGTTGATGTTCCAGTCCTCTCCGTGGGTTAAGAAGCGGTGGAACCACTCTTGACGTAGACCAAAACCTTTGTATCTATCTATTCCCTTAATCATCCCGGGGCCATCAAATAGGATTTGTCTCCGATCAACAAACTTTGTCGGCAATGTATCGTTTCACAATGTCTATTGGGGTTTCAGACTCTGAAAGGTTGACATTGTCGAGATTTCCAGAGAACTCGATATGAACTAGATCGGGATATTTTGATGCGAGTCTTATTAATGCTGCCTTAATGGCATTATAATCTAAACAGAATGCCCAATGTGGGGTAACTTCCTTGTTCTTAATGAACTCGCTCACAATGAGACGTTTCCGCTCATTTCGAGCGGCATAGCGGTAAATTGTATATAATATTGCTAAGTCTGGGATCTCCTGAGGTGCTCCCTTTGAGTAGATTTTTCCATTACTGCTCTTTGACTCAAATCCTTGGTTTAATACATCTCCTATTGGCGATTTCGTTAATGTACTGATGAGAGAACCGGCTGCATTTGTATCTGTTCGGTTAGGTGCGTCCTGCCCTCTGAATGTTGCCATCTGATTGACTAATTCACTCTTTGAATAAGACCCCTCCGGCACATGGAGAGAATACCAATTAATTAATGGAGAATTTTCCGATAAGTTACTCCAGATGACCGCCCACATAAAGTAGTCATTGATATCTGACAGTTCGATGAAAAGATCGCCCAATTCTGTCGGTTTTTTGTCAAAAAGCCCTGCATCTTTCATCCAGTTTTTAAATCCGCTTATTTGGCAATTTCCCAAGTGGGAACTTCTTTCGTCTTCCCACTCGTCGCCTTCAAGAAAATAAGAAAGCCATTTTTTCTCTAATCCAAAACCTTGATACCGGTTCATTCCCTTCCCTGTCATCTTTTTCACCTTCTGAAAGCCAACGTGAGATATTGATTTTGCAACCCAGCATCCTTTTTCGACATAATTAACACAGTTAAAGCAACTGGTACACTTATCTGTATCTATTTCCAATGGATTGGAAATGGTCAATGCGCTGGTAGGGCAGACTGCCTCGCATGCTTGGCAGGATACGCAGTATTGAGACTTATAACTCAATTTTTTGAGTAAGTTTATAAATTTTATGTTATTCGCCGCACCTTTAATGATATATTTTACTCTATTTTTCCATGGCACCTGAGTAATAGGGTAGATCTCTCCTTCATATTTTATTTCACCCTGATTATTATGTTTGACTACAGGTCCCAATACCTTTAACCAGGTCCAGAAATCCGGGTTGTCCCTATTAACTACTATAGTAAGATCTCTATTCTCAACAATAAATTCTGCTCTATTGCCTCCATATTCTAAATCGAGCCCTCCACTTCGGGATTTCCACCTTCCCTCGGAGATATAGGTGTTAATATCGGGAATATGGGAACTCTCAATGTTTTGTTTGATTATGTTAATATATGGCTCGACGTCATCCTCAAACAATCTCCTCGATAAGTATTCCCCCCATGCTGATGAGAATGGACATATAATGCATCCAACGCGTGTATATCCACAGCGATACATTTGGTTAAGACTTAATTTCCGTAAAAACATGTATAGAAATACTTCAATAGAAGACCACTCTAAAATTGGGCTTACATTGATTTGGAGCATTTCTTTTGTGCCGAACTGTATGTTATCGTACTTGCTCCTTCGGGCGCTTTCTTCCGCTCTGATTCCATCTATTAATAGTACATTTGGCCTCTCTTGCCCAAGATATTCTTTAATTGTTTTTCTAATTGGTGCTGTTTTATATACCGTGTGACACCAGCGGTTAATTCTACTTGGTGGACCTATCTTATTCCAGAGTTCAGTTTGACTCCGCCCTAATGTTGCTGTTATGAAGTGGATTGTTGGATTTTCATGAATGTATTGGTCAATAAACTGGTACGTCATTCTGCTCTCTAACTGGGTGTCAGCGAAAATAACGACAAACTCGGATGGACTGAGTGTCCTCTTAACTAAATCCGAAACAACAACAGAATCTTTTCCCCCACTAAACGAAACGGTAACAATATCTACTTTACCTTTGTATTCCTGGACCGTTGAGCGAATGAAATTAATTGAATCGTGCGTATAAAAGTGTATTT
>Ga0265294_10003866_pt1 | contig 18918 bp, 17 predicted proteins | sample MunlanPumphouse3_FD_192504 | JGI IMG/M metagenome (GOLD analysis project Ga0265294, IMG submission 192504) | Groundwater microbial communities from a municipal landfill in Southern Ontario, Canada - Pumphouse #3 | ecosystem: Environmental > Aquatic > Deep subsurface > Groundwater | place...
TCTTTAAGAGAACTCTTCTTTGTGCATGAATATGCACCTAAAAGAATAAATCCACTTACAACTATAAAAATCCATTTTGATGAGTTCATATATCTATGTTTTTTAAGTAATTAATACGTAAATATAAAAAATATAAATAAATAAAAATATAAATTACTTATTATTAAATAGTTATGCAAAATGATAAGATCTGTTGAGGTGGATTAGCAGGGGTCTTGGTAGTATTTGCAACGTGAGGCTTCGTCTATGAATTCGACTTCTACTGTTACATGGCCAATGCCTTTGTTGTTGGCTAGCTCTTTTAGGCGCTGCTTGGCTTGCTGGACTTGATCTCTTGTGACATTTTCTTGCATAACTAAATGGACAGACATAATGTGGCTCTCTCCATCTAAGCTCCAAACATGAAGGTCGTGCAGAGAGTGGGCATTCTCTATAGTAGCAAACTCCTTTTTTAGAGCCTCTAAATCTACCCCTTCTGGAACCTGCTGTAACATAATAGCTATTGTAGAGGTGAGGTTTTTATATACATTATAAAGAACCCATATAGTTATTAAGATAGATAAAAGAGGGTCTATAAAAGTGGCATTCCAAAAGTGCATTAGAATACCTCCTATTAACACCGCAACCCAACCAAGCACATCTTCCATCAAATGAATCATTACTGCTTTTTCATTAAGTGAGGTTCCCTTTTTAAGTCTTAAGACGGCTGCACCATTAACAATAATCCCAAGAATAGCCAATATTACCATACCTGTAGCATCTGTCTCTTGCGGGCTTGCCAGCCTCTTTACACTCTCAGTAACAATAAAAACAGAGCCAACTACCAATACTACAGATATAAATATAGAACCCAATAACGAAAATCTTTTATAGCCATAAGAAAATCTGTTATCCCCTTTTTTGACAGAGACCTTTTGAAGATACCAAGCTACCCCCAGAGAGAGAGCATCTCCAAAATCGTGCACAGCATCTGAAAGTATTGCTACCGAATTGGTAAAGAGACCTCCAAAAAGCTCAATTATTGCAAAAAAGAGATTTAAAAAAAAAGCAGTTGCAATATTCTTGGTTGCAGAGTGGTCATGTGAATGACCGTGTGAATGGTTATGACTCATATAATGTTAGTTGTATTAAAATCTATAACCATTTAATCTTAATTTTGTTCTTAAAACTCTCCCAAAGCTTTTAAAAGCTTTGGGAGAGTTTCACTCTTTTTGATAACTTTGTTAGGAATCATTTATTCAAATAAATATGGAAAATATTGAAAAAACCTTAAATGTGGTTTTATTATCTTCAGATTTAAATAAGATACAACCCCTATCAGATACTAGTAGAGAGTCTTTAAACTTGCTGAGGTCTCTCTATAATGTTAATTTTATAGGCGCGCAGTATTTAGACCAGGTGGCTGTTCTTAATAACTTCACTGTGGTGTTTATTGAGTCTGGAGGCTCAGAAGAGAAGTTTTTACAAATAGTAGCGAAGCTTCCTAAACCTGTGGTTCTAATTAGTGACTCGTATCATAATTCACTTCCGGCATCTATTGAGATCTCTTCTTGGCTTCATAACAATAATGTAATGTTTAAACATTTGAATATACCAGCTAGCCCAAGTAATAAATACCTTTCAGAAATATCAGAAGATCTTAACAATTTAGAGACAATCCAATGTGGTCTCAATAGAATTTCTAAATATAATATTGCCCTTATTGGAGATGAATCTCCATGGTTAATTGCCTCTAAAATAGATAAAGAGAGAGTTCAAAATATATATGGTGTAAAGTTTATAGAGATAGAGACCAACAACATTGTAAGACTCTTTAATAGTGAACATGCAGCAGATAATGACTCTCTTCACTTAATAGAAAGACTTTCTGAACATAAAGATGAAAAAATATCTGACTACTCTATTCACGAGGCAGTTAGACTATATAATGTTTTAAACAAATTGTGTAAAGAGCACTCTATAAATGCCCTAACAGTTAAATGTTTCGATTTTCTTGACACTTGTCACACAACAGCTTGTTTGGCCTTGGCACTACTAAACGATTCTGGTATTGTTAGTGGATGCGAGGGCGATATTCCAGCATTGTGGAGTATGATAATTGCAAAAGAGATATGTGGCTCAGTCTCATTTATGACAAACCCCTCTTCTATTGAAAGAACAGACAAAAGCGTAGATTTTGCACACTGCACTGCTCCTATTTCTATAGGAGAGAATTACTCTTTAACAACCCACTATGAATCACAAATAGGTGTAGGTATTACTGTAAATATTGCTCTTGGAAAATTCACTCTATTTAAGTGTGCAGGAGATAATTTAGATAAATTCTATTTATATAAAGGAGAAATTGTACAAAATACAGCTGTACAAGAGCGTTGCCGAACCCAAGTTAAATTTATTTTTAAAGAGAAAGAAGATTTAGACAACTATTTAGAAAACCATCTTGGGAATCATGCCATACTTATTCCTGGTAAACAAAAATCTATTCTCAAAACCTATATTAACCTCATTAAATCTGGAATAAAGAGAGATGAATAGAGAAAAGTTAAAGAAAAGATATTCAATCTCTTTTATTGGATATGGAAATGTGGCTTATAGATTAGCCATTTCACTACAAAAATATGGTCATAAGATAGATTGTATTTGTGGTAGAGACGCAAATAAAGCCAAAAAACTTGCCTATATACTTAATAAAGAAGAGCACTCTGCTAATGAACAAGATGCTTTGCCCAGCCAGGTATTTGGGTCTGTAGATTATGCCAATGCTGCCAAAAGCGAAATAGTAATATTGGCTGTATCAGATGGTGCTATCTCTAAAGTAGCTAGAGAGTTCAATTTAATATGCAAGCAAAAAGGTTCTTTCCCTCTAGTACTGCACTGTAGCGGAGCAACCCCTCTTGAGGTGCTCAAGGAGTTCCCTAACTACGGAGTTTTATACCCTTTAATGACACTCTCGGCAACAAAACCTGTAGATTTTAAGATGATTCCATTTTTTATTGAATCTTCGTCTAAAGAGGTCTCGGCACTTTTAGAAAACATCTGTATATCATTTAATGCAGAGTATAGAGAAATTGACTCTAAGGAGAGAGCTCAGCTTCATGTAGCTGCTGTTTATGTGAGTAACTTTATAAATTATCTTACCGGTTTGGCATTCGATTTGTCTAAACCCAACCATATTGCTTTAATGCCATTGGCCATAGAAACCATAAGAAAGGCATTTTTATATGAGCCACATTTAGTTCAAACAGGCCCTGCTATTAGAGGAGACATTAATACAATTAATAAACATCTAAAATTATTAGAAAATTTTCCCGAGCACAAAGAGGTATATGAACTTCTTACTGGGAATATTTCAAAAAGAAGAAAAGAGAAATAATATGCCTAATTACAAAGTTAAGTTATCTAAGATAAAAGCATTTGCATTTGATGTAGATGGTGTATTTACAGATGGAACAGTTTTAGTTACAGAAGATGGAGGCTTTCTTAGGTCTCACAATGCTAAGGATGGATATGCTGTTAAAATGGCCACCTTAAGCGGATACCAAGTTGCTATAATTACAGGAGGTTCTGCCCCAAGTATTAAGACTAGATTTGCTCCCTTAGGTATAGAAGATATATATCTCACATCTATGAATAAATTACCAGATTTTATGGATTTCTGTTCTAAATATGATTTAGACCCATCTGAAGTGTTGTTTGTGGGAGACGATATTCCAGATATTGATATTCTTAAAGTTTGTGGCCTAGCGTGTTGCCCTTCCGATGCTGTTGCCGAGGTTAAAGAGGTTTGTGAGTATATCTCTATTTATCCCGGGGGCCGAGGTTGTGTTAGAGATATAATTGAGCAGACGCTAAAAGTAAAAGACCTATGGCATAAGAACAACCAAGCTCATTCTGGGTAAACAAGGCCAAACATTGGATATTGCTTATATGTCTATTTTAAAAGAGAAAACAAAAAATTACAGAATAATTCTAGGTTCTGGTTCACCCAGGCGCAAAGAGTTATTGGCTGGCTTAGATATAGAGTTTACTGTAGAGGCAAATGGAAATATAGATGAGAGTTTTGACGCTGCTTGTGATCCCGCAGAAATCCCAGCTCTTCTCTCATTGAGAAAATCGCAAGGGTTTCACAGAGAGCTGCAATCAAATGAGATATTGATTACTGCAGATACACTTGTTATTTGCGATGGAGAGATATTGGGCAAGCCTACAGATAGAGAAGATGCCGTTACAATGCTACAAAAGCTCTCTGCCAAAAGCCACACAGTTATAACAGCCGTAACAATAAGAGGTCTTGGCAAATGTGAAACTTTCTCATCAAAAACCACAGTCTTCTTTAACCAACTCTACAAAGAGCAAATAGATTACTATATAGATAACTACTCACCTTATGACAAAGCCGGCTCATATGCAGTTCAAGAGTGGATAGGCTATAGCGCAATCTCAAGAATAGAAGGCTCTTACTTTAATGTAATGGGCCTACCCGTGCACCAACTCAGCCACAAGCTCCTTAAATTTATTTGATCAAAATTATGATATCGCCCTCTATTTTTATGCCCCCCCTATCTGCCATGTTTCTAAGGAGCTCTAGGTAGTATTTAGTATCGTCGTTTAAGAGAAGAGTAAGTTCAGATAGAGTTCGGGGAGACTCTATTAGAAGCTCAATTAGTTTGCGCTCAACCTCTTGTTGGTAGCCAGCACTCTCTTGCATTTTCTTTTTACCTATGCAAACATCGCAAATACCACACTTTTGCCACTCCTTCTGTCCAAAATATTCCACTAAATAACCCGAACGACATTTAGTGTTCTGGTTTGCATATGATATAACAGATTCTATTCGCTTATTAAATGAGTCTAGCTTTTTGGTGTAACTCTCCTTTGATATTGAGAACCCACTTTCACTCTCTCTGTCTAAATTAAATATAAGTAGCGGCGATTTTGCTCCTGGAATATAGGCAATAACACCCATTCTAGAGAGCTTTATTAACATAGCTGATATAGCAGCAACACTATTTCTGGTTACTCTTGCAATAAACTCCTCGTCTATTGAGACATAGTTAGAGAAGAGCTCTTGATACAATCTTAAAAGAGATTTAATAAATGTATCTAAAATTTCATCTTTCAATTGCACTCCATAAAGCTCATCTCTATTTACTATGAACATTATTCTAGAGGGGTTATTCAACTCCTCTGTAAGTTTAAGAAAACCTTCGCTCTCTAAATATTTAATTGCATAGTAGGCAGTAGCTGCATGAAGTTTATACTGTATTGCAAAATCTTTAAGATTAAACCTTGTAACAAAGTCTTTTCCATCTCCATAAGCTATATCGCAAAAGCGGTAAAGCTTTTGATAAATAGAAGAGAGGTACTCTGTCTCTGGGAAGGTTACTTTAACTATTTGCCTAAGTCTTTTAATATCGTGATTATTCCATAACAAAACTGCAAAAGAGCGCTCTCCGTCTCTGCCAGCTCTACCAGCCTCCTGGTAGTAGGCCTCTAAAGATTCTGGCATATCGTAGTGGCAAACAAACCTTACATCTCCTTTATCTATTCCCATTCCAAATGCATTGGTAGAGACAATTACACTAATAGTACCACTCATCCATTGGTCTTGCTTATTAGAGCGTAGTTTAGAGGAGAAGCCTGCATGATAGGAATCTGCCGAAATGCCTTGTGAGTTTAAAAAACCGGCAATCTCTTGTGCTCTTTTACGCTCCCTCACATATACAATTCCCGAACCATTTAGAGATTTAGCAATTCTCAATAGAGAACCATTTTTATCTTCGGTATAACGTACAACATAAGAGAGATTTTCTCTTTCAAAATTACCTTTAATCAAATTGGGTTTTTCAAAACCCAATTTATTCATAATATCTAAAGTTACTTCTGGAGTGGCTGTTGCTGTGAGAGCCACAATAGGTATCTTTCCAGTATATTCTTGAATCTCTTTAATAAGAAGATAATCTGGGCGAAAATCGTAGCCCCATTGAGAGATACAGTGAGCCTCGTCTACAGCTATGAATGAGACGTTCATCTTAGAAACCCTAGTTTTGAACATCTCTGTTCTAAGCCTCTCTGGAGAGAGATAGAGAAATTTATAACTACCATAAATTGCATTATCTAACGCAGCATCTACTTCGTTTGCACTCATGCCAGAGTGAACAACCAGCGCTTTAACCCCTCTGTTTCTAAGATTCTCTACTTGGTCTTTCATTAAAGCAATTAGAGGAGAAACAACTATACAGATACCCTCTTGCATAAGAGCTGGTATTTGAAAACAGAGAGACTTACCCCCGCCAGTTGGCAAGAGAGCAAGTGTATCTTGCTTGCTCATAACAGAATTTATGATCTCTTCTTGAAGAGGCCTAAAACTGTTGTAAGACCAATATCTCTTTAATATTTCTTTAGGAGTCACTCTTTTTTTCTTTCTACAAAAATAATAATAAATAATAACAATACGTACTTACAATATTTTAGCTATATTCGTGCTTTATGTGCAAAAAATCAATAAATACTTTAATCTAATTACAATTTTATGAAAGCAGTAGATCTTTCCATTTACGGAATTCATGGTGTAAAAAATGTTATTTACAATCCAACTTACGAAGAGCTGTTTCAAGCAGAAATGTCACCCAAAAATCAAGGTTTTGAAAAAGGTGAATTAACAAATACTGGTGCAGTAGCTGTTAAAACTGGCGTATTTACAGGTCGCTCTCCAAAAGATAGGTATATCCTTAAAGATGAAGTTACTAAAGATAGTATCTGGTGGGATGGAAATGTAAACAAACCCATTGAAAAAAATGTGTGGGAAGATTGCTACTCACTTGTAGAGGAACAACTCTCTAATAAAGATACAATTTATGTTGTAGATACTTTTTGCGGTACAAATGCAAACACTCAAATGAAGGTCCGTTTTATAATGGAAGTTGCATGGCAAGCTCATTTTGTAACTAATATGTTTATCCGCCCATCTCATTATGAGTTAAAACATTACGGAGAACCAGATTTTGTTTCAATTAACGCAGCAAAAACAACTAACCCAAAGTGGAAAGAACATGGGCTTCATTCAGATGTATTTGTGCTCTTTAACCTAACAAAAAAGATGCAAATTATTGGAGGTAGCTGGTATGGTGGAGAGCTAAAGAAAGGGATTTTCTCTATGATGAACTACTACTTACCTCTAAAAGGTATTGCCTCTATGCACTGTTCTGCAAACGTTGGAGAGGCAGGAGATGTTGCAATATTCTTTGGTCTCTCTGGAACAGGTAAAACCACCCTATCTGCAGATCCAAAACGTTATTTAATTGGAGACGACGAACATGGCTGGGACAATGATGGTATTTTCAATCTAGAAGGTGGGTGCTACGCAAAAACCATTAATCTTAGCCAAAAAAACGAGCCAGATATTTGGAATGCTATAAAGAGAGATTCTCTTCTAGAGAATGTTACTGTAAGAGAAGATGGCTCTATTGATTTTGCCGATGATTCAATTACAGAAAACACTAGAGTCTCTTACCCTATCTTTCACATTAATAAAATTGTACTTCCCTCGAAAGCGGGTCATGCAAAAAAAGTTATCTACTTAACTTGCGATGCTTATGGTGTTATCCCACCAGTTTCTAAACTAGATAAAAACCAAGCTCAATATCATTTTCTTAATGGATATACCTCTAAGATGGCTGGAACCGAGAGAGGAATTACAGACCCTATCCCATCTTTCTCTCCTGCTTATGGCGAAGCATTTTTGTCTCTTCATCCAACAGTCTATGCTAAACTTCTAACAGACAGAATGGAAGAGAATGGGGCAACAGCATATCTTGTAAACACTGGGTGGAATGGTACTGGAGAAAGAATTTCAATAAAAAACACTAGAGCTATAATTGACACTATCTTAGATGGCTCAATAGAAGAGTCCAATACTAAACATATTCCAATTCTAAACCTCACTATCCCAACAAAACTTCATAATGTTTCCGATGGCATTTTAGACCCAAGAGAGACATATTTAAATGTAGAAGAGTGGGAAAAAAAGGCAAAAAAATTAGCAGCTAAATATATTGCTAACTTCGAGAAGTATTGTGATAACGATGCTGCTAAAGCTCTTGTAGCTAGCGGCCCTCAGCTTTAATAATATGGCATACATGGCTCTTTCTTGGAAGACAAGATAGATGTACATCTTGCCCAACATTTACCCCTAACTCGCATAAAGCATTTTTAGTTGCTTCAAATGCAAGTTCAGGGGTATTGTTATTATCACTTAAATGACACAAAAAAATATTTCTCACCTTTTGATGATAAACACCTCTAACAGCTAACGCAGTTTCTAAATTACTTAAATGGCCTCTTCCACCCCTTATTCTGTCTATTAGATAAGAGGGGTAATTCCCTGAATCTAACATATGAGCATCGTAATTAGATTCAATTATAATATGGTTGGAGATTTTGCAAAAATCTGCCACTCTTTGAGTAAACCTACCAAGATCTGTAACAAAGGTAAACTTCTCTCCCCTAAAGTCTATAAAATATCCTAAATTTTCAGTAGCATCGTGGGGCACATCAAATGCTGTAATTGAAACATCTTTAAAAACAAATGGAATCTCTTTCTCTACTGTTTTTTTGAATCTTTTAATACCTCCTTTGGAGTGGGGATGCTTTTCTAAAGATCTAAAAAGCAACTCTGTTGCTACAACTGGTTTGAGAAACCTTTCAGAGACAGAGACTAAATGTTTTATGTGGTCTGAATGGTCGTGTGTTACTAAAATAAAATCTATGGAGTCAATTGAAATACCATATTCTAATAGACGCTTCTTTATTGTTCTTGCACCTATTCCTGCATCTATAAGAAATGAAACTTCTTGATCTCCTATATAGTAACTATTACCACTACTGCCACTGGAAAGACTTATAAATCTAATCATAGTGCTGCTTTAACCTCCCTTACTAAATTGGCCCCAGGGAGGTAAAGAATTGTTTTAAGGCCAACTTTAGCGGCCGAGTCTATGTTTGCAGGAGAATCGTCTATAAATAGCGTCTGTGAAGGAATCATATTGGCTTGCTCTAGCATGGTTGTATAGATTTCACTACTGGGCTTTACCATTTTCATCTCATATGAGAGAAAAAGTTTATTGAAGCACTCTCTCATTTGATAGCCAGTTTTTAAGAAAAGCTTTTCTACACCAGATATTGCAATTGGGTTAGTATTACTAAGCATATAGAGTTTGTAATTCTCTTTTAGAGACAATAGAAGTTCTATTCGCTCTTGTGGAATTTCATCTAAAAATGCTTTTAGTGCATTATCAATCTCGCTATCTTTTACGTCTCTATTAAATGGAGGAGACATATTTTCTCTAATTATGTTACGAAACTCCTCCGAAGAGATATCTCCTTTCTCGTACTGTAAAAAGAAGCCCTCTTGTAAATAATCATTAAGAATTTTATTGAAATCTTTAAACCCTATTTTAGAAAAGGCACTGTTACAAGCCTCTCTATTTAAAGGGACAATAACTCCTCCTAAATCAAATACTATATTTTTAATCATTAATCTTAAATTTATAAGGGAATCTATAAATTCCGGTTTCTGTAATAATAGCAGAGATTAATTTAGCTGGGGTTATATCAAATGCGGGGTTATAAACTTTTATACCTGGCGGAGCCATCTTTTTATTATACCACATATCTGTAATCTCGGCACTCTCCCTCTCCTCTATTTTTATTTGACTCCCACTTGGGCAGGAGTAATCTATTGTTGTAGATGGGCCAATAATATAGTGGGGGATATTGTAATATGAAGCAGATACAGAGAGAGTATGAGTCCCTATTTTATTTGCTGTATCGCCATTAGCTGCAACTCTATCGCACCCTGTTATTACGGCATTAACCTTACCTTGAGACATTAAATGGGCAACCATATTGTCACAAATAAGAGTAAAGTCTACTCCAGCTTTTTTTAGTTCGTAAGTTGTTAACCTTGCTCCTTGAAGTAGTGGCCTTGTTTCACAAACATAAACTTTTAAATCTATCCCTCTCTCTTTAGCTAAATAAATTGGAGAGAGAGCTGTGCCATATCTAGAAACAGCTAGGTGGCCAGCATTGCAATAGGTAAGTATTGTGTCACCTGGTTTTAGCAGAGTTAAAGCATGTTGTGCCATCTTTATATTTGCTGCAATATCTTCCTCTTTAATTTTAAGTGCCTCTTCTAATAAAAGAGCTTTAAGTTCTTTTACATTATATCCAAAACCATGTTCTATTAATGCTTTTTGGAGCCTAACTAAAGAGTTTTTTAAATTAACAGCTGTAGGCCTTAGTGAAATAAGCTCTTTAGATAACCTATTAAACTCATTTATTAGTTCTGAATTTGTCTTTGCAGGATATCTCTCTAAAACTACTGCAGCCCCAATAGCAGCGGCAATCCCAATGGCTGGAGCACCTCTTACTTTCAATAACTTTATTGCTTCTTTAAGGAGGGACTCTTTATTAATTGAGATAAAACTCTCTTTATTTGGTAAAAGAGTTTGATCTAAAATAATCATTGCTTTTTTTGATTCACTATATTGAACTGAATCCCATCCAAAAATATTTGTCATCTGTGAAAATCTTCTTTAAGTTTTACAAGCATATTAACCTGTTTACTATTGAGCTTTGCTGGTTTTGCCCCTCGTGTAGAAATAAGATGAGCTGTTTTACAGTAACTCTCCATAACTTCTGTTCTCCACATTGCGTTTTGTAAACTTTCACCCCATGTTATTAATCCATGATTTTTAAGAAAAAGCACATATTTTTCTTTACAAGTTCTCTTAATCTCATTGGAGAGCTCTATAGAGCCAGGCATTAGAAATGGTATAACACATATCTCTCCAATCCAAAAAACCGATTCTGGAGCAAGCCATTCAATGGGCATATCATCTGCAAAGGCATACGAGGTAGCATAAGGGGGATGGGAGTGCACAATAGCCTTGGCATTTTCATTTACATTATAGATAGCCAAATGAGAGTGAAGCTCACTAGATGGGCTACGAGATCCAAATACAATATCGCCTTTGAGAGTGCAAACAACCATGTCATCTAGAGTGAGTTCTCTCTTAGACATCATTGTTGGAGTAGTAATAATAAGATCTTCTGCTATTTTTACAGATAAATTACCTCCATTTGCCTCTACAAATCTCATATCCCAAACTAATCTTGAATATTTGGCAAGCTCTTTAGCCATTGGAAGAAACTCTTTTGGCATAGATTCCATAACAGTGAAATTAAATTAAAGTGAAGCTATAAGCGATGTAATTATTCTCTCTAGTTTTTCAGCTGCTCTATTGGCTGCTTCTACTACATGGTCTCCATCATTCACAAAATCTTCCGAAAAATTAAAACCCTCGTTAGTTATTACAGAGACTCCAAAAACTGGAATTGATGAGTGCCTAGCTACAATAACTTCTGGTACTGTACTCATACCTACAGCATCGGCACCTATTGTTCTAAAGAAACCATACTCTGCAGGAGTCTCGTAAGTTGGGCCTGTACTAGCTAAATAAACTCCAGAAGTAACTTTTATATTTAAATCTTTTGCAATCTCTTTTGCTCTTTTTATAAGTTCAAGATCATATGGTCTTGTCATATCTGGAAAGCGTGGGCCAAATTCATCTAAATTTTTACCTATCAAAGGATTTGGCATTAAGTTTATTTGATCTTTTATAATCATTAAATCTCCCACTCTAAAGCTAGGGTTAACACCCCCAGCTGCATTAGAAACAATAAAGTAAGAGATTCCTAAAACTTTCATAACTCTTACTGGAAGAGTAACTTGGTCCATCCCATAACCTTCATAAAAGTGAAAGCGACCCTGCATAGCTACTACAAACTTTTCGCCTAAATACCCAGCAATTAAATTCCCTTTGTGCCCAACTGCAGTAGATTTAGAGAAATTTGGTATCTCTGTATAGGGAATAACTATTTTATTCTCAATCTTTTCTGCTAATTCTCCTAATCCGCTGCCTAGAACTATCCCTGCAAAGGGAGTTTTACCATCTATTTTATCTGATATAAATTTAGCAGCCTTGTTAATACGCTCTATATACTCTTTTGACATTTTTATAAAATTTAAGTTTTTAAGATAGCTATTTAAATCTAATTTAAAGTAACTTTTTATATAATCTATTTACATTTTCTAGAATCTCTTCTTGGCCTTTTACCTTTCTCTCTCTCATTAATATTTTTCCGTTGCAAATAACGGTATTTACACAAGAGCTATTTGCAGAATAAATTAAGTTTGCATAGAGGTTTATGTTGGGTGTAAAAGCGTAATTGTCTATATCTATAATTGTAAGATCTGCCAAAGCTCCCTCCTCTATAACTCCACTGTTAACTCCAACTGCTACCCCTGCATTCTTTGTTGAGAGATCCATCAACTCATTAATAGGCATTGCTGTTGCATCTCCTCTCCACCCTTTTTGTAGTAGAGCTGTAGTTTTCATTGTCTCTAACATATCTAAATTGTTGGAAGATGCGCACCCGTCTGTCCCTAAAGTTACCACAACTCCGCTATCTCTAAACTCATTGTAGCGGAATTTGTATCCCGAAGCTATCTTAAGATTAGAATTAATATTGTGAACAACTTTCACCCCTCTTTTTGCCAAAATAGCCATATCATCGTTATCTATCCAAAGACAATGTGCAGCAATTACATTTGGCCCTAAAACTCCTAACTTATCTAAATATGCTGTAGGAGTAAGCCCATGTTTTGCAATTGACTCCTGGTTTTCACTCTCTGTCTCCGACACATGGATATGCACAAGTAAATCTCTCTCTTTAGCAAAATTGGTTGCCCATACAATCATCTCTTCAGATACACTATAGGGTGCATGAATGCCAATTGCAAAACTATTTAAAGGGCCCCATCTTTTAGAGTTTTCCCAAGCCTGAGTACACTCCTCTTTTATTTTAGAAGCTTTAGACCTATCTCCTAAATCTAATATTACATAGGGTTGAATAGATCTTAGCCCCATCTCTGCCGTTGCTTTAACAGCCTCTTCTAAATACCAATATTGGTCGTTAAAAAATGTTGTTCCTGTCTTTAACATCTCTAGACAGGCCAATTTAGTGCCCCAATAGATTAACTCTCCATCTAACTTCTGCTCTGTTGGCCATATCTTGTTAAAGAGCCAATCTTTAAGAGTCATATCTTCTCCTATACCTCTCATTAGAGTCATAGCAGCATGGGTATGCATATTCATAAAACCAGGAATTATAGCTTTGCCATTACCATTAATAACTTCACAAGAGCTACACTCCAATGAGGGGGCAATTTTTGCTATCTTGTTACCTTTAATAAGAATATCTATCTTGCTGTTATTAAAGAGAATATCTTTAATTAATATAGTGTCTTTCATCTGTTTTCAAAATTTTACAAAAATAGTTAAATTATATTGGATTAGAAAAAAAGTAAATTGAGATTAAATTGTAACTTTGCATAAAAATGAAAATTCTGTGGCTAGATATAAACTCCTCATACTCACACTCTTCTTTAGCAATACCTGCTCTTGACTCACAACTTTCTAAAGTTCAAAAAGAGCAACATCAATGGGAATCAGTAAGTGGCACTCTAAAAATGAGCTCCAATTGGTATATAAGCCAAATTGTAAATTTTAACCCAGATATAATACTCTCTACCGCTTGGCTTTACAACCACCTTCTACTAAAAAAAGTTCTTATTAAAGTTCACGCTTTAAGGCCACACATTAGAGTTGTTTTAGGCGGTCCCGAATTTTTAGGAGATAACAGCAACTACTTAAAAGAGAATAGTTATGCCGAGGCTGTTTTTAGAGGAGAGGGAGAAGAGGTTTTCACCTCTTTTATTTGCTCTATAGAGAACCCTAACCAATGCTACAACTATAAAGGGTTCTGTTACTTAAACAATAAAGGTGAATATGTAGATAATGGCGAGGCAATAGTATCAAGTTTTACTACACTCAACCCACCAGAAGAGTCAATTTTCTTTAATTGGGAGAAGCCTTTTGTTCAAATAGAGACCTCTAGAGGGTGCTTTAATAGATGTGCCTTCTGTATAAGTGGAGGTGAAAGAAAAATTGAAGATATACCTATAGCACAACTTGGAGAGAGAATAAAAAAAATTTATGATAAGGGAGTTAGAGAGATAAGAGTTCTTGATAGAACCTTTAATGCTAACCCCAAAAGAGCACTAGAGTTAATCTCACTTTTTAGAGAGTTTAACCAAGAGATAGAGTTTCATGTAGAAGTACACCCATCACTTTTTAATAGTGAACTCAAAGAGGCTATAGAAACTACTCCCCCAGGGGTACTTCACCTAGAGGCTGGGGTTCAGAGCCTCCAAGATAATGTGCTGGAAGCTTGTGAAAGATATGGCAACTCTAAAAGCACTTTAGAGGGAATAAAATTTCTTTCCAAAGTAGTAAATCACGAAGTTCATACAGACCTTATTGCAGGCCTGCCACACTACTCATACAAACAACTTATAGAAGATATTAAAGTACTACTAGAGATCTCTCCAGATGAGATTCAACTTGAACTTTTAAAACTTCTACCAGGCACAAAACTTAGAAACCAAGCTCACTCAATTGGAATAAAATATAGCTTACTCCCACCCTACGAAGTTCTTGAAACACCATGGATTAGTTACAATGAATTAGAATTATCTGTAGCTCTCTCTCGAATTCTAGATATCTACTACAATCACTCAATTTGGTTACAACCATTTACAAAAGCCTCTCTTGAAAACCCCTCTTTTCTAGAGGAGTTTGCACTCTACTTTCATAATAAAAACCACACCCACGGTTTAAGCCCAGAGAAAAAAGGAGTTATAATATGGGAGTTCTGCTCCCTCTACTTTAAAAATAGTTTACCTTCTATTGCAGTTACATGGATGGAAAATGGTCTCTCTTTTCATGCTGGACCAGGCCTACTATCTAAGCAGTGGAGATTTGGCTCTACTATGCACAACCCACTATTAAATAAAGAGGTTAGAAATAATGTCTATCGCTATTTAGAGTTTTCAGAAAAAAGAGAGTGGTTTGTCTATAACAGAGGAACTAATAGTTCTAAATCAATTATGAGATTTACCGAGATAATGTAATCTATTGTCCTCTTTTTAGTTACTTTTTATTATATTTGCATACAAATTTTTTTAAGCATGATAAATAAAGAGTTAATCTCTCCTAAGAGTATTGTAATTGTAGGCGGTTCAGAAAGTTTTCAAAAACCGGGAGGCAATGTCCTCAGAAACTTAATTGAAACAAAATATAGTGGAAAATTATATGTAGTTAACCCTAAAGCAACTTCTGTTCAGGGAATAAAATGTTATCCATCTGTTTCAGACTTACCCCAAGTAGATCTTGCAGTACTTGCAATTCCTGCCCATCTCTGCCCAGATGTAACAGATATACTTTGTAATAAAAAAAATTGCCGAGCTATTATAGTTTTCTCTGCTGGGTTTCATGAAGATGGCCCACAAGGAGCACTTTTAGAAGAGAAACTGGTAGAGATAACAAATAATGCAGGGGCGTCTCTAATTGGCCCCAACTGTATTGGAGTTTTAACTCCAGATTATTCTGGAGTCTTTATAAAACCAATCCCCCAACTAGACCCAATGGGTGTAGATCTCATATCTGGATCTGGTGCTACAATTGTCTTTATCTTAGAGGCATCTATGCAGCTAGGGCTTAAATTTTCCTCTGTCTTCTCTGTAGGCAATAGTGCTCAAATTGGAGTAGAAGAGGTTCTAGAGTATCTAGACAACTCATATGTTCCAGGGAAAAGTTCTCCTGTTAAACTACTCTATATAGAGAGTATTAATGACCCCCAAAAATTACTGAAACACTCCCGCTCTCTTATTAAGAAAGGAGCTCGTATAGCTGCAATAAAAGCAGGGTATAGCTCTGCCGGAAGCAGAGCAGCATCTTCTCATACAGGTGCACTTGCTAGCCCAGATAAGGCTGTTAATGCTCTATTTCATAAAGCAGGTATAATTAGATGTTATGGACGTAACGAACTTGCAACTGTAGCATCTGTACTTACCTACCCAACTCCTAAAGGTAAAAAAGTTGCCATTATTACTCATGCAGGTGGCCCAGCTGTAATGCTCACAGATGTTTTAAGTGCAAATAAAATAGATGTTCCAGAGATAAAAGGAGAGAAAGCCAACCAACTCCTTGAAAAGCTCTTTCCAGGCTCTTCGGTCTCTAACCCTATAGACTTTCTAGCCACAGGTACAGCAGAACAGCTTGGCCATATTATAGATGCTTGCGAAAACAATTTTGACGTAGATGCAATGGTTGTAATTTTTGGGTCTCCAGGTCTAACAACTGTTTTTGACGTATATGAAGTATTAGAACAGAAAATTAAGAGTTGTAAAAAACCAATTTACCCTGTCTTACCTTCTGTAGTAAATGTAGCAGAAGAAATTGCTCTTTTCCAGAAAAATGGTGGCATTAGCTTTCCAGAAGAGACTATTTTTGGAACAGCACTAGCCAAAGTACTTAATAACATTTCAGATGTTCAAGAGATTGAATTACCACCTGTAGACAAAGAACTAATAAGGTCTGTAATAGACAATAGTGAAGATGGCTACCTTGCTCCTACAGAGGTGCAAAAACTTTTAGATGCTGCTGGGATAAATAGAGCAAAAGAGGCTGTTGCCCAAACTGTTTCACAAGCTCAAAAAATGGCTAAAGAGATAGGTTTCCCTCTAGTTATGAAAGTTGTAGGGCCAGTACATAAGTCAGATGTTGGTGGTGTTGTTTTAGATGTTACAGAGATGGAGACTTTGGTAGTAGAGTTCAACAGAATGATGAAAATACCAGAGACAACATCAATTCTTTTACAGCCTATGTTATCTGGCACTCAACTTTTTATAGGTGCTAAAAAAGAAGATAAATTTGGCCATTTAATTATGTGTGGTCTTGGAGGAATATTTGTAGAGGCAATAAAAGATATAAATAGCGCTCTAAGCCCTGTTTCTAAAAAAGAGGCAACCTCTATGATAAAAACATTAAGAGGGTATAAACTTATTGAGGGAACTAGGGGACAAGAGGGTGTAAACGAATTTTTATTTGTCAACTCTATCCAGAGAGTATCTGCTCTGTGCAATGCAGCTCCAGAAATATTTGAGATGGACCTAAACCCTCTTCTTGGTAACTCAAAGCAGGTAATTGCTGTAGATGCAAGAATTAGGATAGTAAAAAATCACTTATAAAACCATGCTCTCTAAGTTAAAAAATAGATTCAACCAGCTTTCTCCATTTACTCAAGGCTCTATCATACTTATACTCCTTCTTATAATAGGTATCATTTTAAGATGGGATATCATTATGGAAGGTATAAATAAGGGATTTAAGTTTTTTAGTAAATAATTATACTGTTTTCCTTATAAATCCTTTCATTTTAGATCAAATTTTAATACTTTTGTAAAAATTATAAACTAACTAAATAGAATATGGCATTAAGAGGAGCTATTGTGGTAGACACAGAAAAATGCAAAGGCTGCAGTGTTTGCGTTGTTAACTGTCCTACCAATACCATTGCTTTATCTAAAGAGGTAAATAGCAAGGGTTACAATTATGCCTATATGGCATCCCCAGAAAACTGCACTGGTTGCACAAATTGTGCAACTGTTTGTCCAGATACCTGTATAACAGTATATAGGGTTAAAGTTTAATGGTAAAAATTATTTATTAATATGGCAGAATACATTTTAATGAAAGGAAACGAAGCCATCGCAATCTCTGCTATCAGAAATGGTTGTGACGGTTACTTCGGATATCCTATTACTCCACAGTCGGAGGTTATGGAAACCCTAATGGTAGAAGAACCATGGGATTCTACTGGTATGGTGGTTTTACAAGCAGAAAGCGAGACCTCATCTATTAACATGCTCTATGGAGGCGCATCATGTGGCAAAAAAGTGATGACCTCTTCTAGTAGCCCTGGAATAAGCCTAATGGCAGAAGGACTCAGTTATTTAGCTGGGGCAGAACTTCCATGCCTTGTGGTTAATGTGGTAAGAGGTGGTCCTGGATTGGGAACCATTCAACCTGGGCAAGGCGATTATTTCCAAGCTTGCAAAGGTTGCGGCCATGGAGACTATAAACTAATTGTACTTGCGCCAAACTCGGCACAAGAGATGTATGATTTTGTAGATCTCGGCTTTGAGCTAGCGTTTAAATACAGAAATCCAGCTCTTATTCTTTCTGATGGCGTTATTGGCCAAATGATGGAAAAAGTAGAACTTAGAAAAGAGAAACCAAGATGGACTAACGAAGAGATAAAAAAAATGTCTCCATGGGCAACTACTGGTAAAACTCCAGATAGAAAGCAAAATGTTCTCACCTCTTTAGCTTTAGATGCTGCTGTTCACGAAGCTTTGAACCATAGGCTTATAGAGAAATATAAGAAGATGGAAGAAGAGGAAGTTAGGTTCGAAAACTATATGTGTGACGATGCCGAACATCTTATTGTGGCTTACGGAAGTATGGCAAGAGTGTGTGAAAACACAATAGATCTTGCTAGAAAAGAGGGAATTAAACTGGGTCTATTGCGCCCTATTACTCTCTTTCCATATCCTACAAAAGAGATACAACGATTAGTACCTCAACTTAAAACCGTTATGTCGGTAGAACTTAGCGCAGGTCAAATGGTAGAAGATGTGAGATTGGCAGTAAACGGCAAAATCCCTGTTAACTTCTACGGAAGACTCGGCGGTATTGTTCCTTCTCCCGAAGAGGTTTTTGAGGCATTTAAAAAGGAGATTAATAAATAAAATGCACACAACTATGGATATAAAAGATATAATTAAACCCGAGAATAAGGTTTATTCAAAATCATCTGTTCTTCTGGATAATGTAATGCACTATTGCCCAGGATGTACTCATGGTACAGTACATAAACTTATTGCAGAGG
>Ga0265294_10003867_pt1 | contig 18908 bp, 18 predicted proteins | sample MunlanPumphouse3_FD_192504 | JGI IMG/M metagenome (GOLD analysis project Ga0265294, IMG submission 192504) | Groundwater microbial communities from a municipal landfill in Southern Ontario, Canada - Pumphouse #3 | ecosystem: Environmental > Aquatic > Deep subsurface > Groundwater | place...
TGGGACTTATTCCGTCTACGGAGGGGCGGGTTGAGCAGGGTGAGATTCTTTTCAAAGGGAGAAACCTTGTTACCCTACCCCGGGTAGAGATGAGAAAGATAAGGGGCAGAGAGATTTCAATGGTATTCCAGGAGCCCATGACCTCACTAAACCCCGTTTTGACAATTGGCCGGCAGGTAGCGGAGGTGTTTGTGGTCCACCGGGGACTAAACCAGCGGGAAGCATTGAAGGAAACCATAAAAATGTTGTCCCTTGTCGGCCTTCCAATGCCGGAACTAAGGTTAAGGGAATACTCTCATCAGTTGAGCGGCGGGATGCGCCAGAGGGTTATGATTGCGATGGCTCTTGCCTGCAAACCCGACGTGCTAATTGCCGATGAGCCCACATCGGCTCTGGATGTTACGGTACAGGCCCAGATACTGCAGCTTATAAATGAACTCAAGGAGAGGCTGGGTACCGCTATAATACTTATTACCCATGACCTTGGGGTTGTGGCAGAGGCTGCAGAAAAGGTGCTTGTAATGTACGCCGGCAAGGCAGTGGAGTATTCTGATGTAAACGGGATTTTCGATAACCCGGAACATCCCTATACCAAAGGCCTGCTGGCGTCCATTCCGGGGCATAAAAAACATGGACAAAGGCTGGATGTGATGGAGGGATCCACCCCCAACCCCGGAGACCATTCGGGGGGATGCAGGTTTTATCCCCGCTGCAGGTATGCCCGGGGGATTTGCCGAACTTCCGAGCCGGAGCTTTTTGACCTTGGTGGAGGGCACCTTTGCGCGTGTCATTTTGTATAGGTGCTAGGTTGTAGTTTCAGCACTACTAATGCGTTGTATATAGTCGGTAGTTTGCTGGTATTAGGGGGAAAGCGGATGCAGCGGAGTATGCTGGAGGTTAAAAAACTAAAGAAATATTACCCGGCAAAGGGACCGGGGTTTTTAAAAGCCAGGACCGCAACAAAGGCGGTGGACGGAGTGGATTTTACGCTGGATTGCGGAGAGACCCTTGGACTTGTCGGAGAGTCCGGGTGCGGCAAATCCACCCTTGCCAGGCTAATTGTTGGGCTTATTAAGCCGACTGAGGGGGATATATACTTTGAAGGCAGGAGTATATCCGATATGACAAGGGGGGATATGCGCCGGGTCAGAAGGGATATACAGTTTGTGTTCCAGGACCCTTACGCTTCCCTAAACCCGAGGATGACGGTAGGGAATATAGTGGGTGAGCCCCTTAAAATACACCGGCTTGTAAAGGACAAATACAGGAAGGACCGGATACGGGAGCTTTTTGATCTGGTGGGACTTGAACCGCAGCATATGAGCAGATACCCCCATCAGTTGAGCAGCGGCCAGAGGCAGAGGATAGGCATTGCCAGGGCCCTGGCGGTAAGCCCAAGGCTTATTGTATGCGATGAGCCGGTTTCAGCTTTGGACGTTTCTGTGCAGGCCCAGATAATAAACCTTCTACAGGACCTTAAGCAGAGGCTTGGACTTACATACCTTTTTATAGCCCACGACCTGGGGGTTATTGGGCATATAAGCGACAGGGTGGCGGTAATGTACATGGGCAGGATTGTGGAAATAGCTCACAGGGATCGGCTGTTCGGCTCGCCGGCGCATCCCTACACCAAAGCACTTTTGTCCGCAACCCCTGCTGCCCATCCGAAACATAGGAAAGAAAGGAGAATTCCGGAGGGAGAGGTAACCGGTTCCGGTTGTCTTAATGGAGGCTGCAGGTTTAGAAACAGATGCCCCGGAGCGGTGCCGCTGTGCGATGAGGCCGAGCCGGAGCTTTTTGACCTTGGGGGAGGGCACCTTTGCGCGTGCCATAGAGTAAAGGGGACACACCGCTTCTAGCGGGTATTCCTTGCTGCGGTATGTCCCCGATTGATAGTCTTTCGGGTCGTAGTTGGTAGTTGGTAGTTGGTAGGTGTCAAGGTGTAGGGGAGACCTGAGGTCTCCTGCCTTGGATCACAGGTCACGGGTGCTAGGTGCAAGAGTTACGGTAGGACTTTTGGGCAACAGTTGATAGCCGGTAACTAGGGGAGCAGGAGGACCATCCCTCTGCTTCTTTTTTTTATTGTCAACATTATTGCAGGAACTTAAAATAAGGTGCTGACGTACTGTTTTACCGAGAGGATAACTATTCGCGGATACATAAATAGTTAGAATTAGCAAAACCTAAGAATACTCAAAAAACGATGGAGTGAACACAAAATGCATCTGGACATCGATATTAAGGGAGTTACCTGTGATTCTAGAAGAGTAAAGCCGGGGTTTGCCTTTGTTGCAATACGGGGCGAGAAGGAGGACGGAAACCATTATATCAAGGAAGCCATTGCCAAGGGTGCGTCGGTAGTTTACACCGAGGACAATCCTGGGCAGTCCCCCATAAACATCCCTGTTATAAGGGTGGAGAACTCAAGGGCGACCCTGGCAAGGCTGTTGTCCAGGTTTTACGGATTCCCCTCCGAAAAGCTTAACATGATCGGGGTAACGGGGACCAACGGAAAAACAACCACCTCCTTCATGACAGAACTAATATTCCGCCAGGCCGGCTATTCCACAGGCCTTATAGGCACAGTCATGGTAAAGGCGGGCAGCAAATACTACCCCCATGGTCTTACCACGCCGGACAGCGAATACCTCCAGAAATACCTGGCGGAGATGGCCGGGCAGAAGGTATACGCAGCGGTGATGGAAGTTTCATCCCACGGACTTAAGTATCAGAGGGTGGACGCCATCCGGTTCAACGCGGCGGTACACACCAACATAACCCCCGACCATATGGATACCCATAGCAGTTTTCAGGAATACGTTTCCACAAAGAAACGGCTGTTCAATATGCTGCCCCCGGGGGCAGCGGCCATAATAAACACCGACGACCCCTACGGGTTGGAACTGGTCAGGGACAATCCAAAACTGCTGATACTTACCTACGGGCTGGGGGCAAAGGCCAGCATAACCGCTTCCAGCATTGACATGAACAACTTCGGAATTAGTTATACCTGCTGCCTGCAGAGGTCCTTCAGCAATATTATGGGTAGCGATGTTGAGCCCCAGGAGATACCCATAAACCTTGAAATACCGGGTAAACATAACGTATACAACAGTCTGGCTGCGGCCACGGTGGGACTTATGTACGGGATAGAGCCCCAGGTTATACAGAGAGCGCTTAGGGGTTTTAAGGGCGTATGGCGGAGAATGCAGGTGATATACCGGGAGGACTACATTGTTATTGACGATTTCAGCCATAATCCCGGCAGTTACGAAGCGGCCTTTGAAACGGTGCAGGCTATGGACTACAACGACCTTTATATAATAAATGCGATACGGGGTAGCAGGGGTGAGGAAATAAACAGGGTTAACGCCGCGGCTATTGCTAACTGGGCTAACCTGCTAGACGCAAAGGAGATATTGGTTACCAGCAGTAGCGACGTGGTGAGCCGGGAGGATCGCGTGACCGACGGCGAAAGGGAAGTCTTTATGGCAGAAATAAAAAAGGCGGATGTCAGATCTAGGTATTACCACTCACTGGAATCGGCCATAGAAGAGGTTATGGAAAAAGCGGACAGGGGAGATATAATCCTTCTTATGGGTGCCCAGGGCATGAACAAAGGCCAGGATATTTTTAAGATAAAAATGGACTGCCGGTCCAGAGTAAAGAGGGGGGACATTACCACCCTGCCCCTTGAATACCTTCGTAACAACACAATAAACCCCTCATAAAAATTTCCACCGGTGAATAAACATATTCTTAGGTTGAGAAATACAAAAGGAAAATAAAAGGGGAGTGTGAGGTCAATGATTCAGAGGGCGGTAAACGCCAATACTGTAACTGTGTTGGGCAGGTATTACGGCGGGTTTGAATTTAGCCACAAGGTATACGGTGAGGGCTTTTACAACTTCAAGGTTATTGTGCCAAGGCTCAGCGACTATTCGGATGTACTACCCGTGACAGTTTCCGAAAGGCTGATATACGGTATTGACATTGAAAACTGCAAGGGCCAGCTGGCCATCCAGGGCCAACTTAGGTCATACAACAAATTTGTGGATGGGAGCAACAGACTTATACTCACCATCTTTGCCAGGGACCTGTCGGTGCCGACCGACCCGGAGGATACAATAAATCCCAATCAGATAGCATTGGACGGGTACGTGTGCAAAAGCCCCCTTTACCGTACCACACCCTTTGGGAGGGAGATAACCGATATATTGATTGCCGTTAACCGTTCCTACGGAAAGTCCGATTATATTCCATGTATTGCCTGGGGAAGGAATGCAAGGTTTTCGGAAAAGCTGAAGGTGGGGGACAGGATAAGGATATGGGGCAGGATACAGAGTCGGGAATATCAGAAGAAACAATACAGCGGCGAAGTAGTCAATAAGGTCGCTTACGAGGTTTCCATATCAAAGATGGAGAAGGTAAACGAGAATAACAGGTCCGATAATAAGGACGGGGAAGTAATGGACTGCTCATAACGGCAGTCTGTTTTATTTAATACAAGGGCTACTTGTGGTAAAATATATATAATAGAATAATGCGAGGTGATAATTGTGAGGGAACAGGAATCCAATATTGTCGAAATACTGCGTAGGGAAGTCGTTCCCGCCCTTGGCTGTACCGAGCCGGCGGCGGTAGCCCTGGCTGCAGCCAATGCCCGCAGGGCGGTGGGCGGGGAACCCAAAAAGATTTCGGTAAGGGTAAGCAGCAATATATATAAGAACGGTGTGGCGGTAGGAATTCCCGGCATAGACAGGGTGGGGATAGACGTGGCTGCAGCCCTGGGCGCCGTTGCTGGACAAGCCGACAGGGGACTGGAGGTACTGGAAAGTGTGGACAAGGTTGGTGCGGACACGGCCATTGGCCTTGTGAATCGTAAGGCGGTAGAGATAGAGGTGCTGGACAGGCCCGGGGTTTACGTGGACTGCAGAGTGGAAACCGATTCCGGGACCGGTCGGTGTGTTATAGAGGACGGGCATACCATTATCGTATTGGTCGAGGCTAACGGCAAGACTATTTTAAAAAGGGACGGCAACAAAAAAAACAGCGGCAACGAACTGAGGGAATGGTTGCAGACCATTAAAATTACTCAGCTTATTGACTTAATTAGAGGGATTCCCTATGAGAAGATATCCTTTATGCTGGACGGCCGGGATATGAACCTCGCGGTTGCAGCGAAGGGCCTTAAGGAAAAGACGGGCATGGGCGTCGGGTACAGCATGTATCGTTCCATCAAAAGAGGCCTCCTGTCTAACGATCTTCATAATTATGCTGTGGCCTTAACGGCGGCCGGAGCGGATGTCAGGATGGCCGGCGTAAAAATGGCGGTTATGAGCAGCGCAGGTAGCGGTAATCATGGAATTACCGCCATTCTTCCGGTGACAGCGGTGGCGGAAAGAATAGAGGCCACCGACGATGAACTGGCAAGGGCCCTGGCACTGAGCCATATTGTTACCATATATATAAAGAGCTATACTGGAAAGCTTTCCGCGCTGTGCGGCTGTGCCGTGGCGGCGGCAATTGGAGCAAGCTGCGGTATAGCTTTTCTTTATGGAGCGGACAACCGCCAAATTGAGAGTGCAATAAAGAACATGGTGGCAAATATAACAGGTATGATATGCGACGGTGGAAAGGTGGGCTGCGCTCTTAAGCTTTCAACGGCGGCATACGCGGCACTGCAGTCGGCGATACTAGCCTTGGAGGGAACGGTGGTGCCCTATGACAACGGAATAATTCATTGCAGCGTGGAAAAGACAATACAAAACCTCGGAAGGGTTAGCGACCCGGGAATGCTTGAGACCGACCACACAATTCTCGAGGTTATGGTGGACAACCTTGCTACCAATAAAAGAAACTGTATGGGCTGCTGATAATAAGACGCTTGGGCGGAATACCTTTGACAACTTCGGCAATGAAAGGATAATATGTATTCCTATTGGCACAGAAGCTATGGATATTGCCGTAGTAGGTATATTTTATTTAAAAAAGCTGTCTCTAAAAGTATGGGTACTGTGTACCTATTTGACTTGTAGAAGTGTAGCTTTAATAAACACATAAAAAGACATCACTAATTACAATGGGAGGCAGATTATGAATAAGTATTATTTTGATAAACTTATTGAAGAGATTAACGACCAGGGCTTGGATGCAATGCTTATCGCTCCATCGGAGGATTTGATGTTTATTATGGGTTTCTTTCCGATATTTTGTGAGAGGTTTCAGGGTCTGTTTGTTACAAAGGAAGGCGACTATTTCTATGTTTGCAACTTGTTAACAGTGGAAGAGGTTGAGGAATATTTGCCAAACAAAAAAGTTTACTCCTGGTTTGATGGTGATGGTTATACCGGTACGGTACTTACAGCTCTTCAAGAAAATAATTTAATTGGTAAAAAAATAGGTATAAGTGCTGCAGTCCGTGCCTATGATATTTTGGAGATTGCAGATAAGATGGACGTTAAATGGGTAAGTGCCCGCCACTTGTGCCATGAGATAAGGATACGCAAAACCTGTGAAGAAATGGAAGGTCTCCGGGGAGCGGCTAAAATAGCGGATAAAGCTTTGGAACTGCTTATCCCCCAAATAAAACCGGGTATGACTGAAGGAGAAGTAAAGAATATATTAATGGACAATATGCTTTCTTTGGGTGGTATTAATCCTTGTGGACTTGTTGCTTCAGGGCCAAACAGTGGATTCCCTCACTATAATCTAACAACGCGGGTTATTCAGGAAGGCGATGCTATTGTCATTGATTTCTCATGCGAGTACAAACTAGTTTGCACAGATATGACACGTACAATATTTATTGGTGAACCTACCGAACAGCAAAAAAAGGTCTATGATGTGGTGCGCGCAGCAAATGAAGCAGCTGAAAAGGTTGCGGTTGAAGGCGCATGGATACCCGATATTGATGCTGCAGCTCGTGATATTATTGCTGCTGCGGGCTATGCGGACAAGTTTACAACTCGCCTCGGTCACGGTATTGGCTATTTATGTCATGAAGCTCCGGATATTAAAAAGAATAATGAGCGCAGGCTTGAGAGGGGTATGGCTTTTACGATTGAACCGGGTATATACCTAGGCGGCGACTTTGGGGTGCGCGTAGAAGATGTTGTGCTTATTAACGATAAAGGAGAGACAGAAGTACTCAACCAGTTTACCAAAAACATTATTGCAATTACCTATGCATAGTCTCTTTCTATTATCCGCATTCCAATACAAAGCTAAACGCAATAAGAGTAATACAGTATTCATTTTATTATTTTCTATAGAATTTTAACAGATATATAAAAAAGGCTGCGAAGTTAATTGCAGCCTTTTTGGATTACTTATTATTCAGTTTGCTTAAATATCTATATACACTAGGTTCTGAACAGTGTAGTTGTTTAGCAACCTCACATACTGCTCCTTTTAGCATGAATATGCCTTTTTGGTTTAAGGCATCTACTATGGACAACCGTTCTTCCTGGGTTAATCGTTCAATTGGAATATTCTTGTCGGACAATACTTTATTCAATACAGTTTCTATTACCTCTGTAATTGAATCAGAAAAACTCTCCCCGCCATCATCTAAAATAGAATTAACAGATTTGTAACTGGTTTTTTTATCTATCAACTCATCGGGATGGCACAGACTTAATATTTGCCTACTTATATTTACATATTTTGTGTCATCAAAATTAATGCACAATAATCCTACCAGTTCTTCATTCTCATCCTTAATAAAGAGGCTTGATGACCTTAGTATTTTTCCATCCTTGGAGATACCGCTGTAGTTAATTTTGTAATCAGTGTCTTTATATCCTTTATCGGCAATTAGATTTAGAGATAGATTAGTCAAAGGTGCGCCTATACTGCGTCCGCTAACATGACCATTTGCAATTGCAACAATAGAATTTGTATAATCGCTAACGTCATGGAGAACTACTTCGTAATCAGGACCAAGGGTTTTACCTAAAAACTCGACCAAGCGGCTATAATGTTTGAAGATTTGTTCATCCATTTAAATCACCTACCAATATTCTCATATGATTTCCTTCAAGTATAATTCATAGATTATCATAATAATAAAAAAATTCAAGTATTATCAAACGTGGTAATAAATTTTTCTACCAAACTATATATAACGCATTTAAAACTATACATTTTATGTGACTTTATTAATGCATTGTATATAGTAGAAACAGCTGATATATTATTTAAAATAGAAAACAAAGGCATGGTATTAAATGCTAATAATATTTTATTAAGCATTGACAAAAATTATAACGGTGATAATATAGTATTAGCAGCAAAATTTGTTAGTAGTATCAAGAATTAAACATTTTTATCCAAGCCAATGGTTAAGTACCGGCTTGAGAAAAAAAGGAGGGACTTTTTTAATGGGAGTTAAATACATACCGGAACCATTTAGGATTAAAATGGTTGAAACTATTAAGATGCTTTCCCGTGAAGAAAGAGAACAGAGGATTGCTGAAGCAAAGTACAATCTATTCAACCTCAAAAGTGTAGACGTTTATATTGATTTGCTAACAGATAGTGGTACTAATGCAATGAGTGAGAATCAATGGGCAGGAGTCATGAGTGGAGACGAAGCCTATGCCGGCGGTGCCAGTTACCTTAAGTTGCTGGAGAATGCACAGGATATATTTGGATACAAATATATTCAACCGGTGCATCAAGGCAGGGCCGCTGAAAAGGTTTTGTTTGGTGCCGTGCTAAGTAAAGGTAAATACTCTATTTCAAACATGCACTTTGACACAACCAGAGCCCATGTTGAGTTGGCAGGGGCAAGGGCGATTGACTGCGTGGTTCCGGAGGCATTAGACCCTGTTAAAAGAGTACCGTTTAAAGGCAATATGGATGTAGAAAGATTAGAGGCATTGATAAAAGAACATGGACCGGAAAATATAGGGATAGTCATAATGACTATTACTAATAACTCAGCCGGCGGGCAACCGGTATCTTTACAAAACATAAAAGAGACATCCGGTATATGCAACAAATACGGTATAAAATTCGCAATAGATGCAGCTAGATATGCGGAAAACGCTTATTTCATTAAACAAAGAGAAAAGGGCTGTGAGAATAAATCTATTAAAGAAATAATCAAGGAAGTATTCAGCTATGCAGATATGTTTACTATGAGTGCAAAAAAAGACACAATAGTGAATATGGGTGGTCTAATAGGCGTCAAAGAAGATAAAGAAATATTCCAGGAAGTTAAAAACCGTACCATATCCTTTGAAGGCTTTGTTACTTATGGTGGATTGTCGGGACGGGATTTAGAAGCTTTAGCAATAGGTTTATATGAAGGATTGGATGAAGATTTCTTAAGATATCGTATAGGTCAGATAGAATACCTTGCAGGCAGACTTGATGATGCAGGTATCATATACCAGGCTCCGGCCGGTGGTCATGGGATATTTGTAGATGCCAGGTCTATGTTCCCCCATATTCCTTATTATGAATTCCCAGCCCAAGCACTGGCAGTAGAGCTATACAAAGAGGGCGGAATAAGAAGCTGTGATATTGGGTCATACATGTTAGGAAATGACCCTGATACCGGAGAACAGCTAAAAGCAGATTTTGAGTTTACAAGGCTGGCTATTCCAAGACGCGTTTACACTCAAGCTCATTTTGATCTAATGGCAGACGCTCTTATAGCGATAAAGGAAAGGGCTAGTGAAGTAAAAGGATACAAAATAACATGGGAGCCTCCTATTTTAAGACATTTCCAAGCAAGCCTAAAACCAATAGAATAGATATTCGTTATATTCCTGCGTAACAGGGCCGAAAATTATCCTTGTTACGCAGGAATAATTTTAACTCTCTAAAGTAGTTACCACTTTGGAAATTTTGAACTATATATAATGCATTAATAATATTACATTACTTGTCATTCTGACTTTTGTCTGTCATTCTGAGGGCGAAGCCCGAAGAATCCGACTTGAATAGATCCTTCGCTATCGCTCAGGATGACATGCTAGAAGATGTAAAGTCTTTATCACGTTATATATAGTAGGCAAAGAAGAAGGAAGGATAACTATGTTAACTTTACGTTGGCAGCTTATGGGCTGTCTATTTTTAAATTTTTAATAAGAAGGATGGTAGCTACTTTTAGCATATAAGGGTACGAAAACCATAGATTATTTGATTACGGTTTTTCAGAATGAATGATGAATACCTCAGGCAGATTGCCGGAGGTTGATAACCCCATAATTTTGTAATAGAATCATGCAGAAGCTATAGACTGGCTGAAAAAGGTCGCGTCAACAAAATCAGGCCGGTTAACGAAGGGCTTATAAAGGAACTGCATGCCCTCCTGTTGAAAGGGATAGGTTACACCTGGGTAGGGCCTTCAGGTAACAGGGTAAATAAAAAAGATAGCACCCGGAAGAGGTGATTCTTTGTATTTCGAATATGGTAGAGAGGCAATTGAATACTTAAAAATGGAGGATAGGCTGTTAGGAGAGGCGATAGATAAAATCGGCCATATCAATAGAGAGGTTGACAGTGATTTGTTTTCCTCCGTTGTGCATCATATCATCGGGCAGCAGATTTCAACCGCAGCGCAGGCAACGGTTTGGAAACGGGTACTAGACATGCTTGGGGAGGTAAACGCCGACACGGTTTGTCACTGCTCTCGTGAAGAATTGCAAAGCTGCGGCATAACTTTTAGGAAAACCGATTACATCAAAGGGTTTGCGGCAAAAGTGCAGAGCGGGCAATTTGATATCGAATCCCTTAATGATATGCCGGATGAGGATATTATTAGGGAACTGTCGTCACTAAAAGGTATTGGATTATGGACTGCGGAAATGATAATGGTCTTCGGCATGCAACGGCCTGATATTGTGAGCTATGGCGACCTTGCAATCCATCGTGGAATGAGGATGATATATCATCATCGTAAGATTAGTAAAAACCTCTTTGACAAATACGCCAAGCGATATTCGCCCTACGGTACAGTTGCAAGCCTGTATCTTTGGGCTGTCTCGGGTGGTGCGATTCCCGAAATGCGTGATTATGCGCCAAAGAGGAAATAATAACATGCTGATGTTTCCCACCGAACTTTTAATGGAGCGTAGTTTTGTTTTAGGATTTTCAATGAAGGATTCTTTGTAACTTTGCGGAAATAATATAATAGATAAACAGGCGAATTTAGAAAGGGGAAAACGGTATTTATTATGGATCAAAAAGAAGATAATAAAACACAAGATACTCTATTGAGGGTCATTGAATTGGCAAAAGCTTACGGTGAGAAATTACAGGCAAAAAGAGAGTTGCGACTTTGGAAGGATATAAATGTGCCATGCAAGCTATCCGATACAATCAACAGATTAACAAAGGCTGAAATGGATAGTATCCGAAAGAACCTTGAGCTGAAAAACCTAAGTGCTCTTAGAAAAAACGAGTTGGCAGCCAAACTTGTCAATATGGTGCCGCTCAAGTATAAGCAAGTTATATATAATTTGGACAAGGAAAGATATGACCTGCTAAAGTCAATAGTAAAGAATTCGGGGTCAGTATTATATAAGGATTTATCTGTATCAAAGATTGAATCACTCATGGCCGGCAGTATTGTTTTCCCAGGGGTTTATAATAATCAGAAAGTCTTGGCTATGCCACAGGAACTTATTAATGTTTTTTTAGAAACCGATGGGGCTGAGCTTGAAAAGACAGTCCAGCTCAATACAGAATGGATTCGCCTGACCCACGGTTTTCTTTATTATTATGGTGTTGCGGATATACGGCTTATTGAGGAGAAGATTAATCAACTAACCGGTGAAGAAATGGATTTCTATAAATACATAAAGGTAATGTCCGATGCGATTGATTATTACGGGCAAATTAGATATTGCCAATATGGCTTTTGCGACCACAGGGTTTTTGACGTAAAAGAAGTATTTGATGAACACAAAAAAAGGCCGACGGTTGAATATTATCCGTTTGCCAGGCGGCAGCTGCTTAAAGCCAGTGAGCCTGATTATATAGAAAAAACCCCGGCTATGAACAAATTTACTAGTTTCCTTTCTATATACTACGATCTGACCAGTGAGGATAAAGATGAAATCGCATTGCAATTAAATAATATGATGAATATGGGTGCCAATACACAGGCTATTATTGATTATTTACAAAGCCTTCTTGAATTCCCCTCCTTCGAATTCGTTCAAGAGTTGGCATCGCAAATAATGGATGTGCATAATAACACCCGTATGTGGATACTAAAGGGTCATACCCCTAATGAACTGTTTCAGGAAGAAATGAAGTTTTTAAGACCGCTACCCGATAAACCCTTCATGACGGGGCAAACATCTTCAAAGGTTGTCGATATAAATACTCGTAAAAAGATAGGACGCAACGACCCCTGACCCTGCGGTAGCGGTAAAAGCATAAAAAATACTGAGTAATGATTCGAATCATCGGTTAGTTACTCTTACTCACTCAGCAGTCCCCGCTAGGGGTTTTAGGCTGAAGTATTCAAGGGCCAGGTTTACTTTATTTATATAATATATCTTTTTTGTTCTTGACCGAAGCGGTTCGATGGCAGGCCTGGAAAGCGATGTGATAGGAGGGTTTAATACCTTCATTGAAAACCAAAGAAATATAGACGGGAGGGTCATAGTAACCGCCGTTTTATTCGACCATGAGTATGAGCTTTTGTGGAATGGCATAAATGCCGAAAAAGCTAAGCTGACTAGCAGGGAGTTTTCGTATAAGAAAGTGAAGGAAGTTATTAAACATCAGCAGGAAAGGTACGGCTGGGAGTTTGTTTTCCTTGGCGCAAATATCAATGTTGCGAAGGAAGCGGATAGCTTGGGTATTTGCCGGGACGATGCGTATAGTTTCAAGGCAACCAAAGCGGGCGTGGCAGACATATACGGCCTGGTCTGTGAAGCGGTAACCATGAAAAGGAATAAATAAAGGATTGGCGTCTTAGAATGCCATTCATATATTGTTTAATTAAGCAATTACGACTATTTAGGGAAGGTGGTATAAGAAAATGAGCAGTTTACAAATCGAGTACATTTTCAATAAAAGAGCCAGAAAGGATAATGCCTCAAAAGTCTCAGTCGGTGTTATGTCAAAGGAAGAGATGGAAAATGTGAGAGAGTTCCATAAAAGCTTTTCCGAATACAGAGTTACACCCCTACATGAATTAGATAATCTTGCCGGAGAATTTAAAGTAGAAAAAATATGGGTAAAGGACGAAGCTTATAGGTTCGGGCTTAACGCATTTAAAGTGCTGGGCGGGTCTTTGGCAATTGGCAAGTATTTGGGTCAAAGACTTGGAAAACAGATAGAAGAGTTGACCTTTGAAAAGCTGCGTTCAAAAGAAGTTAAGGAACAACTGGGTGATATTACTTTTGTGACTGCCACCGACGGCAATCACGGCCGGGGAATAGCTTGGGCCGCAAGGCAGTTGAGGCAAAAATCCGTGGTTTTTATGCCCAAGGGGTCATCGGAAATACGGTTGGAAAACATAAAGAGGGAGGGGGCCCAAGCTTACATAACGGATTATAACTATGATGATGCAGTAAGGTACGCAGACCAATACGCAAAGCAGCACGGGGATGTAGTTGTACAGGATACTGCGTGGGAAGGATATGAGGATATACCGCTGTGGATAATGCAGGGCTACGGCACCCTGATAGATGAAGCCATAGAGCAAATTGAAGCTCTTGGGCAGGATAAACCAACCCATGTTTTTCTTCAGGTAGGCGTAGGCTCCTTTGCCGGTGCCGTTCAGGGTTATTTAGCTTCGAAATACGGGGGCAAACGACCGGTTACTGTTATAGTTGAGCCAAGTACCGCTGCCTGCATATATAAATCGGCAAAGGCCAACGATGGAAAACCCCATGCTGTGGAAGGTGATTTAACTACCATTATGTCCGGCCTTGCCTGTGGCGTGCCCAACACCATAAGCTGGGAGATTTTAAGGGACTATTCGGATATGTATGTAGCGTGTCCCGATTATGTAGCAGCAAGGGGGGTCAGGATACTTGCCAGCCCGTTAAAGGAAGACCCTCAGATAGTCTCGGGGGAATCGGGGGCGGTAGGCCTGGGGCTGCTAAGCTTATTAATGGAAAAAGAAGCATTAAAGGAAATGAAGGGTTTACTGAAAATAAACGAGGAATCCAAAGTTCTGCTGATAAGCACTGAAGGGGATACCGATCCAGCAGATTACAGGAGAATAGTCTGGGACGGTGCATTCCCGTCACGATAAGAATATGGCATCTTAGATATAGCGACAAAGGGAGTACGTTCTCTTATATCCTTATTATATACAGTAGTTCTTTTTAAAAAATCATTGAGAACGCTACAGACCAAGTAAAATGTTCTACAAAAAAATGGTACTACTCATTGAAGCGTTAGTGCTTGACTTGTCACCTATAATGTGGCAAAATAATAAATATTTTGGTATTTTGGGTAATATGTCGAAAAGACTTGAATAAATAATTAGAAATGCTCGGTGCGAAAGCACTGAATATAAAACTTTGTATTGAAGTCATAGATGGGAAAATGATTGTAGGCAAAAAATTCATCAGAATGCCCATTTTGATGAGATTATTGAAACACATGCGGGCTGCACGATATCCAGCCACTGCGGGCCTAACACGCTCGGAGTTCTATTTAAATGCAGAGAAAGGAAAGACAGTATTAGCTGAATAAGCTAATCATAGACCATTCCCGCCTCAATAACTGCTGCTCTTACTCTACATTGTTATATTATTCAAATGAGCTGTTTCTGAAAAACGCGGAAAAGTTGGGGCTTGTTATTGTGAGCAGCTACGCCCATTCGGGTATATTTAATATAATTGAATATGCAAAGAACTATAGACTATATGGGTAAGCTTAACATTGAAAGGATAAGTACAAGCCACTGTACAGAATTTGACGCTTCTATAAGTCTTCAATGGCAGCAGCCCTTACCGGTGAGCCGTCGGAATCCTTTGTCTTAAGCGGCATAACGCAAAGCGTAAAATATTCATTTTCGACAGCGTCCAGATTTGTTAGGTTTTCAATAATCAGTATGTTGTTGGACAAAAGGGTCTTATGTACGTCAAAGGTGGTGGAATCCATATCGTCAATGGAAATCGCATCCACACCGATACCCTTAAGATTGAAACCGGCCAGCCACCCGGCTGCTTCCCGGCTCAGTGAGGGGAAGCCCCCATAGTATTTATCCTGTCCCCAGTATTTGCTCCATCCCGTCTTTATTATTACAAACAGTGCCCTTTGGATTTTCTTCTCCCAGGGCTTAATATCATCAATGTCTATCAATCCTGATTTCAAATTAGAAAAATCGAGTATGACTGCCTTCCCGATAAAACCTTCAATATTAATGCTGTCCAGAGAAAGCCCCCCGTCAAGCATATGGGCAGGGGCGTCTATGTGTGTGCCGGTATGGGAGTACATGGTTATTTTGGTCTCTCGGAAGCCGTCCCTTTCTATTGTGTTTGCCCTTGAAAAGATTGGTTGTTCGGTTCCCGGGAAAACCGGCGTGTCCGGATGAATGGTGTGCGTTAGGTCAACAACTTTCATACTAATCCTCCCGTAATCGTTTTATTAAGCAAAGCAGATGCCCTCAGGTGCCCTTGTCAAACAACCGACCAAGTCTTAAGAAATTGCCCTTTTATTCATAGTAAATATAACATATCCACCCGGGTTGTCAATAGAATGTTAAACTGCTTGTTTTGTTTTTGGTGTTTAAAGCATATAAAGAGGTAAGAGTGTTTTTGCACGGACTTTTTACCGGCAAGGGGGGTGGTAAGCGGTACCTACACATAAGACATAAGGGGAAGTTTCAATATCAGGATAATTGAATATAAATCTGGAGGAGGAGTGAAAATCGAAAAAGAGCTTCAAGTTAATACTATCATTGATTATGACAGCACTGCTGCTGCTCGCTGTGGGATGCTTGAGCAGTACGGAGATAGGGGGAGAAAGCATCGAAGCCCCGGAGGACGAGCCCGTATTTGTGCTGATGGACGGGATTGTGGGCAAAATGCATGAAACGATCGAAATACCAGATGCGGAGGGCCTCGAGATAGTAAACAGAAAAGAGGCCGACTGCCCGCCGGAAGAGTATCTTCCTTACGGGTTCGGGGATGACTTAGTCCCTTTCTTCGCACCGTACGGGTCGCAGCGTATTTCAAAGGGCAACGGCTCGGGATACGGGCTTGACGGGTATCCCGACAACAGCCCTGAGAACTATGATATGCTGGTTAAACGATTGATTAATAAAATAGTTAATTGCAAGGAAGAGATATGCCTTTATAAACAATACCGGTGCCAAGACATGGATGTAGCGTACGCTCCGCCCGGCATACGGTGATTCCAAAAGAGATAAAGCCATACTAGATGATATACGGATAATAGGGTGTATCCGGTGGAGGCGTTGGAGATTTACCGGATATCCTGTTCATCACATCAACGAAATACTGAGCCTCCCTGGCAATATGGTCCGCCAGTAGCGGCCAGGCGTTAACCCTGCCGGTGGGAACGGCACATTCGTGAAGAGCAATGTTTACGGTGAACGAAAAGTCCCGGAATTGGATTGCCAGGTTAAGACTGTCATCCACCAGCTCGTCGAATCCGGTACCGGTATCCTCTACTTTCTCAGCCTTTTCGATATTGTCAAACATCAACTTTTCAAATTCCTCGGCCTGAAGCCTGATATCCTCCTGAAGCTTTGGTCTGGTTACAAGAGTGACGTGTCGGGCATGCTCTCCGTGAATCCTGGAGAAAAACATGATATTTTCAACAGTGCTGGTAAAGAGCATATTGGAGTTCAGCCGGGGTAAAATCCGCCTTGGGACAGTCAATGCCCGTCTTGCACCGTCGGGCATTCCGAGTACGGCCCTGGTTGGGGTAGGTTCTCCCCTGGAGTAGCGTACCTGCCCTATAAAATAATCGGTTTCTCTTATCAGGTGCTCGGCCAAATCAGGGTCGATTAGCGACAGCAAACGACAGGCTGCTATCTCTTTGTTAAGGAAGCTTTTGAAGTTCCTTGCAGGGATTACCACGTTAAGCGTCTGTTCTGTCAGATAGAAGAGCGTTTGATTTGGTGTGGATTTCGGCACAGGGAAAATATAAGCGTTATAGAATTTCTCCACCTGAGCTTCATAACGGTCTATTGCACGGAAGGCCCTTTCATTCCCGGGGTCCACCGCCTGCCTGTGAAATTTAAGGTGTTCAAATACTATTCTACCCCAGAATTTCATTTCATCAAGGGCACCCAGCAATAGGTCACGATTTATATCCTCTTTTCGAATATACATAAAAAACCCCCCTTGTTCTTTACTTTATAATATTCAAATGGAATGCAGTTGCAACCAGAAAAGGGGCTGTGATAATATTATGGTGTATTTAGAGTGCGGCGTATGGCTTATAAGCAAAGGAATTAAAACAGTTAAAGCGAAAAAATGATGGGGAGTATTAAAGCGGACGATGTATGGATAAACGTATTTTGTTAATGAGGAATGAAGTCAATTGAAAGAAAAGATTGTAGGTATACTAGGCGGTATGGGTCCTGAAGCTACTGTAGACCTGTCCCAGAAGGTATTGAAAGCTACGCCGGCTAAAACCGACCAAGAGCATTTGAGAATAATTATTGACTGTAATTCAAAGATTCCTGACAGGACAGCGTATATATTAGAAGGGGGAGAAGACCCCGGGCCTTACATGGAGGAATCCGCAAAACTGTTGGAGAATGCAGGTGCCGAATTGATACTTATTCCATGTAATGCTGCGCACAACTGACATGGAGTTGTACAGAAGAGTGTGAATATTCCGGTGTTGCACATTATGAGGTCAACATTGGAGTATGTAAAAGAGAAACATCCCAAAAATAGAAGTAATAGGCCTTTTGGCTGTATCCTCAACAGTAAAGGTTGGTCTTTATCATAAGATATTTGCTAAGAAGAATATAAAAGTAATATCCCCGGAACCGGAATACCAGGAAATGGTCATGAGGGCCATATGGGAGGTTAAAGCGGGAAACACGGGACCGGATGCAACAAAGCTGTTGGCTGATGCGGGCAAAAGCTTGATTAAAAGAGGTGCCCAGGGGGTAATAGCCGGGTGTACAGAGATACCGATCGTTCTTAAAAAGGGAGACCTGCCGGTACCAGTAATAGACGCAACCTATGCCCTTGCTTTAGCGGGGGTAAAGGAGGCATTGGGAAGAACATAGGCTTTGCTATCCTGGCAGTGCTACTGGTGTAGCAGTTTGGAGGCAGGGGAGATAAAGTGGTTAGGGGACAAAAACTGCCCGGGTTTAATCCGGGCAGCCTGGAGCTACCTATCGGGGACGCTGCCATTACCGTTCTTTCTGTCTTGCTGCACAACGCATACTATAGCCCTTTCCAGTTGATGGTCCTTAATCTCGGTCACTTTGATAGAAAGTCCGAAGCCTTCCAGCTCGGGGGTGCTCCCGTCTTCGGGGATGAATCCCAAAAGGCCGAATACCAATCCCCCGAAGGTATCGTAATCTTCCTCCGGCAGTATCACGCCCAGCCGTTCCGAAACTGTTTCCAGCGGGGTCAGGCCGTGTATCTTCCAGGTTTGGGAATCAATCGGCTCAATAAGAGGCGGCTTTTCAGGGATTGTATCATCGTCCTCCAGGTCGCCCACCAGCTCTTCCAGCAGGTCGTTCATCGTTATTATACCGCTCATTCCTCCGTAATCGTCCAATACTATGGCAAAATGATTCCGGGTCTTTTTCATATTCCGAAACAGCACGTCGGTACGCACCGTTTCGGGTACGAAGTATGCGGGTTTCAAAGCGTTTCTTATAATATTTTCAAGTGTTTTATCCTTGGCACCGAAGAAGTCCTTTGCTTTTAATATTCCAACTACATTATCGGTAGTTTCGTCACATACCGGGAATACGG
>Ga0265294_10003868_pt1 | contig 18906 bp, 15 predicted proteins | sample MunlanPumphouse3_FD_192504 | JGI IMG/M metagenome (GOLD analysis project Ga0265294, IMG submission 192504) | Groundwater microbial communities from a municipal landfill in Southern Ontario, Canada - Pumphouse #3 | ecosystem: Environmental > Aquatic > Deep subsurface > Groundwater | place...
ACTTTTATCTATTACTTGTACACTTACAATCCCACTTGGATTTATTTTCTTTCTTATAAACATGCTACAAAAATAGAGCCTTTTAATGCTGGGACACCGAAATGGGTGTCCCAGCATTATTATTTTTTTGTAATTTAGTAAATTAAGAAATATCCGAATTTAAAGTGTCAAAGTCAGGGGCAACATCTTTAGGTTTGGTCGTGGATAGTAGAATAAGCGATTAGGGAGTCAATTTGTTCCGGAATAATCATCCTACGTAATGCAATTATTTTAACCGCAGAGAGCCGCAGAGGTTTAAAAAGTTATCAGTTGTCAGTTTTCAGTTTTTCAATGCGTTGTCTCACTTTTCACTTTTCTCTCTTCACTATTAACTTTTCACTTTTTTCTCCCCTTTTAAAAGACATAAATAGTCGTTTGTATTAATATATTGTTTATTTTTGCTCCCGAAAATATCAAGAATAGAGAATAAGTAGAAAGAGTTATTTTCAGTGAAATAAAGAAAACATTCGCATATGCATACATTGCTTGTTTTAGAAATAATATTTTATGCTATTGCTTTACTACTCTTTATAGCATGTTTTACTGCTTTTATAAGAAAGTGGTTTACGAATATTATAAATAGAAGATTTACGAATGTTGTGATTTTGTTTCGTAAAAAACACATTGGCTGCAAGTGTAATAACCACTCACTGAAACATTAAACCATAAATTGATTACATTATAATTTTAAAAAAATAAGATGCATGAATCAGCAGGTTAAGTACATTAATATTAAAGACCTTGTCTTGTGGACAGAAAATCCAAGAGATCCTATTGATGAAAATGCCTCCGACCAAGATATTGTAAATAGAGCATTGGAGGATGTTAATTTGAAATGGACATTGGCAAAACTTGCTAATGAAATGGGAGAATATTATGATTTTAGCGAGCTTCCAACGGTTGTTTATCATAATGACAAACCTGTTGTTTATGATGGAAATCGGAGGATGATTTTGGGTAAAATAAAACATAAATTAGTATCTGTACAAGGTGGAGATGTAAATATAATTCCTGATTTTCCAATAGAGATACCTTGTAATGTTTGTGTTAAGGAGATTGCTTTAAAAAATGTTTATAGAAAGCATAGCGATTCTGGTTCATGGCATCCTCTTGAAAGAGATATGTTTCTTCACAAATTTATGGGAGAAAAAAAAAGCGCCTTTTTAGTCTTGGAAGAAAATACTGGTTTGATTAGTAAGAATCCACATCTAAATAAACGTTTTGTAAAAGATGAGATTTTCCGTGAAGATATCCTATCAGATTTAGGTTTTGAGATTAAAGACAATACATTACAGAGTGTGCATGATGATGAACAGGCATTTTCTATACTTTCTGATATTTCAGAAAAAGTTCAAAAAAATGAAATTACAACTCGGAATAATCGAGGTAAAGTATTTGAAGTTTTAAATAAATCATCCCAAGAATTTATAGATAAAAACAAGAACAATAAACCTAAACCTTCAAATATCAATTTCAACACTCCGATAGTTGATTCAAAAGAACCTGCTACAAAAAAAACGAGACAATCTAAACGTGTTCAAAAAAAAGAGCCAGAGTTATTTGGAGGAAAATTATATCTGAAAGTAGGAGAAGTTAGTAATTTATACCGTGATATTTCAGATTTATTTAGCTTTTACAATGACAATAAGCACATGCTTTCCGATTCATTTCCAAGTTTAATTAGAATGTCTTTACGTCTTTTATGTGAATCAGCAGCAAAAGATTCCAATTTAGTTATAGAACAATATATTAAAAAACACTTTAAAAATGCAAAAGCAAATTTAGACCAAGATATTAAAACGACTTTGTCGAATCAGAATGTTACTGAAAATAGTATTGTTCAACTATTACATACTGGAGCACATAATTATAAATCATCAAATAATATAGAGCAAACAATGGCAATTTCTATTATGATTGGTTCAATAATTACAATTTCGCATGGAAAGGAATAACGTAATAATTAAGTATCCTTCACCATTACGTTATCCTGGTGGAAAGAGTTCTATATTTTCATTTGTTTCAAATATCTTTTATGAAAATAACTTAATAGGGGTTAGTTATGCAGAACCATATGCGGGTGGTGCAGGATTAGCATTAAGATTGCTATTTGATGAATATGTAAATAATATTTATATTAATGACTATGATAAATCTATTTATGCCTTTTGGTTAACAGTTATCAATGATACAGATAGATTTTGCGATTGGATTTCAGATGTTGAAGTTACTTTAGATAATTGGAGATATTTTAAAGAAATTCAGATTAAGGCTACCGAATCAAATGTTTATGATTTAGCAAAATCTACATTTTTTTTAAATAGAACAAATATTTCTGGTGTGATTAAAGGTGGTGTTATTGGTGGCATTGAGCAAAAAGGTAATTACAAAATAGATGCTCGTTTTAATAAGGACGATTTAATAGCACGTATTCAAAAAATTGCAAGGTTTAAGCATAGAATTAGAGTTTCAAACCAAGATGGTATAGCATTTATAAATAAGCTGAATAAAAAAAAGGATGATATATTTATTTATTTAGACCCTCCATATTTTCAAAAGGGAGCAGATTTATATATGAACTTTTATACAAAGAAAGACCATCAAAAACTTTCAAAATATGTTAAACTTTTAAATAAAAGATGGATGGCGTCATATGACAATCATGATTTTATATTGAGCCTTTATTCTGAGAAAAGAAAAATAATGTATAAACTATCTCAGGGAGCCTCAAATAGAATTGGAGATGAGGTCTTAATTTTCTCTGAAAGTATTGATTTTGCTAATTCTATGGAAAGATTAACATCACCAATTCTTATATGAAATGGATTGAAATTAAAACACCAGCAGCCAATAAGGGTTTCAGAGGTATGCGAAGGTTTGTACCTGCTCAAACTTTCGTATCGGTGGACAGGAAACTGATCCGCAATCCTTTGTATCACAAAACGCATATAATAATCAACAACTTGAATAAAACATAACAACAATAAAACAATGGCAATTTTTGAAATTGAAAAAGGAAAAGCAAAACGCGTTAAACTGAGTGAGTTTAAATTGGAAAAAGAACTTCAAAAGTTAATTGAAGAGAATCTTGAAACCGTATTTAACTGTCATTTTATTGCAACCGAATTTTCAACCGGCAGCATTCATTCCGGTAGAATTGACACCTTGGCCATTTCGGAAGATAAGAATCCGGTTATTATTGAATATAAGAAAGTGGCATCTTCCGATTTAATAAATCAAAGTTTATATTATTTACACTGGATTAAAGACCATAAAGGCGATTTTCAAATTGCTGCAAATAAAGCATTAAACAAACAAGTTGAGGTTGATTGGTCGGATATTCGGGTGATTTGTCTTGCTCCCGAATTTAAAAAGTATGATCTGCACGCCGTTCAAGTGATGGGTGCCAATATTGAATTATGGCAATATAAAATTTATGAAAACGGTATATTAAATATCGAAGAAATGTATAGACGCTCTCATACAAACACTCATTCCGAATCCTTGGATGATTGCAACGGCAAAAATCCGGTTATGGTTGAAGCCGGAAGAAAAGCAGCCCTCACAAGAAAAAATTCAACCTATTCCCTTGATGAACATGCACAAAATCTGGATGAGCATATTTTGGAGCTTTATCATGCCATCAGGGATTATATCATTTCACTGGATAGCTCCATAGAAGAAACACCCAAAAAGCATTACATAGCTTATAAAACAAGTCAAAACTTTGTTTGCATGCAGACCTTTAGAAAAAAAATAACCCTTTTCTTAAAACTAAACGCCGACGAAATACCGAATATGCCCAAACAAGGTAGAGATGTGCGCAATATCGGACATTACGGTACAGGGGATTTTGAATTGACATTACATCACCTAAGCGACTTTGAAGAAACAAAATATCTAATAAACGAAGCATATAAAAATATCGGAGGATAAACAACACCAACGCAAGTTGCATTCCTAGCGGAATGCGAAAACGGTGTCGGGTTAATGCATTTTCTACCGAGCTATTCATTCCTACGGAATGCCGTTTTATTGGAATTATACGTTTAATCAAAGATGAATATTCCGATTAAACTGTAAATAAAGAAAATACAATTGTGTCCTCAACGGGGACACAATTCCGGGTGAAACGTTCAATTAAAAATGGATTGCACATATTCCTCTGCGTTCTCTGCGTAAATCCGTATTATCGGTGTCATCCGTGTTCCATCATCTTTTAAATCCGGCACACTATTTTAACAAAAAACACGTTAATATCACGCATTATTAGCAAGAAAAATTTATTGAATGGAGTCAAAAGAATTAACGGTTATTATAGGATTGGTAACAGCTAATCAACCGATAGAACGTACAAAAGAATATTTAGACGAGCTGGCTTTCTTGGTGGATACTGCCGGAGGAAAGGTGGTAAAACGTTTTATGCAAAATTTAGATCATCCCGACAGCCGCACCTACCTCGGTTCGGGAAAAATGATGGAAGTGAAAGAATATATACTTGACAATGAAATTAAAACCATCGTTTTTGACGATGAATTAAGCACGGCACAAATCCGTAACATCGAACGTATATTGGCCGATTGCAAAGTCATTGACCGTACGCGTTTGATATTGGATATATTCTCCAAACGAGCCCAAACGGCACATGCCAAAATTCAAGTGGAATTAGCGCAATACGAATACCTTCTTCCTCGATTAACCCGTATGTGGACCCACTTGGAAAAACAACGCGGAGGAATAGGAATGCGTGGGCCCGGTGAAAAAGAAATCGAAACCGACCGACGAATAATCCGTGACCGCATCAGTTTATTGAAACAAAAACTGGCGAAAATCGATACACAGAAATCAACCCAACGACAAAACCGCGGTAAGTTTGTGCGTGTGGCCTTGGTAGGATATACCAATGTGGGAAAATCTACTTTGATGAATCTGTTGAGTGATGCTGAAGTCTTTGCCGAAAATAAACTTTTCGCTACCTTAGATACAACGGTCAGAAAGGTTGTTTTTCAGAATATTCCCTTTCTGTTATCCGACACTGTCGGTTTTATTCGCAAGTTGCCGCATCATTTGATAGAATCCTTTAAATCGACATTGGACGAAGTGCGCGAAACGCATCTCCTACTCCATGTGGTTGACATCAGCCATCCCGATTTTGAAGAACAAATCAAGATAGTGGAAGAAACCTTGCACGATTTACAATCTTCAAACAAAGCCACTATTTTAGTATTTAATAAAATAGATAATTATACGTGGAAAGAAAAAGACAAAACCGATTTAATGCCGCCAAGCAAAGAAAACATTACCTTGAATGAATTAAAAAAATCATGGATGGCAAAAACCGGTATCCCGACGGTCTTTATTTCGGCAAAGAAAAAGGAAAATATCCATGAATTACGTAGCCTCGTATTAGAAGAAGTACGAAAACTTTATGCGGAAATTTATCCCTATCAATATGTTGCCGAACCTTATGCCTATGATGAGCAGGAGGATAAAGAATAATGCATTATAATAAAGTAAATGCTTTTACGTTTCCTACATAATGTATAATCAACAAAATCTTTTCTACTATGACTAGCATTTCTCACATTTTTCCGGAGATAAAACATGGCGGCTCTCGCAATTTCTTTTTAATTGCCGGTCCTTGCGTGATTGAGAATGAAAGCATGCCTTTCGAAATAGCATCGAATATTCAAAATATATGCAATAGATTGGAAATACCCTTTATTTTCAAAGCCTCCTATCGAAAAGCCAACCGCTCGAGTCTGCATTCTTTTACCGGTATTGGTGATGAAAAAGGGTTGAAAGTACTGGAAAACATTAAAAAAGAATGCCAAATCCCTGTCTTAACCGACATACACACAGCCCAAGAAGCGAGCCTTGCAGCGGCATATGTTGATGTGTTGCAGATTCCCGCTTTTCTTTGCCGGCAAACCGATTTACTACTTGCCGCAGGTCAAACCGGTAAAGTGGTGAATGTGAAAAAAGGACAATTTGTTTCACCCGAAGCCATGCAGTTTGCGGTTGAAAAAATACGTTCAACAGGGAATAATAAGATTATGCTTACCGAACGAGGTACTACTTTCGGTTATCAGGACTTGATTGTCGATTTTTGTGGTTTGGAAAGCATGCAAAAAAATCAATGTCCGGTAATATTGGATGTTACACATTCCTTGCAACAACCCAATCAATTGTCGGGTATAACGGCAGGGAAACGTTCTCATATAGAAACTCTTGCCAAAGCAGGTGTAGCTGCGGGTTTTGACGGTATTTTCCTTGAAACCCATCCCAATCCAAACGAAGCTCTTTCCGATAAAACGACCATGTTGCCTCTCCATACATTGGAATCGTTGCTTGAAAAATTGGTTAAAATACGAAAAGCTATCTTGTAATGAAAGTATTTTTTATACTTTTGCAGCCTAACATTACTTCAAAAATTGTGATATATGAAAAAAGAAATACGTAAACAACAGAAAGCATATTTTAAACGCTGGACAAGAAAACGATATGCTGCTTTCAACTCCTTGAAAAAAATCGTAGTCATTAGTGCCATCAGTTTAAGTTGTTCTTTTATATTCAAACCATTCCAATCGTTTGCACAAGTAGAACAAGATTCGATACAAAAAACGATTCATTTGGAAGATGTGGGGATTACGGCCGAAGATGTAATACAAACCCAAAGCATCCAACAGGCTTTGTTGCAAACGAGCATCACCAAAAAAGAGATTGAGCATGCTCCCCTTCAATCGCTTAACGAACTATTAGACCATCTTCCCGGATTGGATATTCGCCAAAGGGGAGCATATGGAACACAAGCCGATATCAGTTTTAGAGGAGGTAATTTCGATCAAACCCTTGTTTTGTTAAACGGCATCAACATCACCGATCCGCAAACGGGTCATTACACCCTGAATATTCCGGTTTTTGCCGATATTATCCATCGCATTGAAGTATTTAAAAACACCAGTGCTTTTCTTTTCGGGACTTCTCCTTTTTCGGGAGTCATTAATTTTATTACCCAACCTGATACCGTAAATGCCTTAAACCTACACCTTAGCGGAGGCATGTATGGACTATGGGGAGGAAATGCTCATTTGCATCTTTATACGGGAAAATTCAGTCATTTACTTGCTTTGGATTATTCCCATTCTGACGGCTATCGCAAAAACACCGATTTCAATATCTTTAGCGCTTTTTATCAAACGATAGGAAAATTTAAAAAAGGACAATTGGAAATTCAGAGTGGATATAACGACAAAGCTTACGGTGCCAATAGTTTTTATTCTTTGCGATTTCCCAATCAATTTGAACACACCCGAACCCTTATCAGCAGCATACAATGGCAATCAAAAGGCAGGGTAAAATGGATACCTTCGATTTATTACCGTTTTAATTTTGATCGTTTTGAATTGGAAAGAGGTGGTAACATGAACAATTATCATCACAATCAATCGGGAGGAATAAATCTAAGAAACACATTCTCTTCTCGTTTTGGTAAAACTTCTTTCAGCGCCGACTATCGTATGGAAGATATTATAGGTTCATCCCTTGGAGAATTATTAACACAGCCTATTCGCAATCCCAGCACAGATGTCGACTATACTCACCGTAAAACTCGCCATATAAGCGGAATATCGGCTGCACATGGATATGTCGGTAAGCATGTTATTGTAAATTTTAGTCTGTTAGGGCAATATTATATGGATAATTTCTCTTTTTATGTATTACCGGCGGCAGATATGTTGTATAGGTTTCAAACACTAAAAAAGAAAAACAATCATTTAGATATGCATGTCTTTGCTTCGGCAGCCAAAAGCATGCGTATGCCTACGTTTACCGATTTATATTATCGAGCCGGTGATATTATAGGCAACAAGCACTTAAAACCCGAACAAGCCTATACCTTAGAAAGTGGTTTCGAAATGAATCTTTCCCGCCATCAAGCTCCGGCTTATTTAAACTGGAAAACAGCTGTTTTTTGCCGATGGGGCATAGACATGATTGATTATATTAAAAAAGGAGAAGACAGTGTATGGCAATCCGTAAATCATACCGCTGTATTTTTTGCCGGATGGGAATCTTCGTTTGAATTTTTACCCGAATATTATATTGGAAAAAATTTCCCGATTCAAACTATACGCTTTAATTATATGTATGTATATTCCGACAAACAAAGCAATGGCTTTATGTCGCGTTATGTGCTGGACCACTTAACACATAAACTCACTTTCACTTTATCACATAGGATGTATAAAAACTGGGGAATGCACTATGTCCTATCTTATAATGTCAGAAAAGGAGAATATATATCGTATGAAAAAGTAAAAACCGGAGAATTAAAAACCTATCCACCTTATACTTTGTTAGATATTCGCATGTATTATTCCTTTAAAAAATTATATTTCTATCTCGAAGCCGGCAATGTTTTAAATGTGAAATATTACGATTTGGGCGGATTAGACCAAGCGGGCATATGGATTAAAGGAGGTATAAAATATAAAATTACTTTTCGTAAACAAGAATCACGTCAAAAGGTATAAACCGTCGGATTCGATACGAATGAGTTGCTTTTTATATAAATCGCCTACCGCTTTTTTAAATACTTTTTTACTGACACCAAACCTACTATAGATATCATCAGCCGGCGATTTATCGTGTAAAGGTAAATATCCTTCTGCATTTTGTATGGCTTCATAAAGAAGTTCACTGAAATCCACCACTTGATTATAGCCTGTTTTATAAAGCGTAAGATCTATTTTGCCGTCTTCTCTAATGTTTTTGATATACGCTTTATATTTTTTACCGAGCTCTAACGTTTGAAAAGCCTCGTTGGCAAAAATCATCCCGTCATAGCTTTGATTGACGATGACTTTGTAGCCTAAATCGGTTTTTTTATACATCATCACCTCCACTTTATCTTGAATATTAAAAGGAGGAAAGGTTTTTGAAAAAAACTTTTCTATTTTCGCCGATGCCACGATGCGTTGTGTTTGTTGGTCTAAATAGATATATACCCAGGAAAAAGCTTGTTCTTTCAATCGCATTTTTTGTTCACGGAAGGGAACTAGTAAATTTTTAGGTAAACCCCAATCCACAAAGGCGCCGATTTGATTAACTGCAACCACTTGTAGATAGGCAAATTCATTTATTTGTGCATAAGGAATTTCGGTAGTGGCAATGAGTTTATCTTCCGAATCCAAATAAATAAACGCATCGATAATATCTCCTACTTTAGTATTAGCAGGTACATATTGGGTAGGCATTAGGATTTCCCCTTTTTCGAAAGCATCTAAATAAATGCCGAAAGACAGGATTTTAACAACTTTAAGGGAATTAACTTTACCGATGGATATCATGGATTTAAATTTCACAGATTAGTGACCCCAGTAGGATTCAAACCTACAACCCTCTGATCCGAAGTCAGATACTCTATTCAGTTGAGCTATGGGGCCTGTATATTTCATATTTATGATAAAAAAACTTGTCGTTGATTGACAAGTTTTGTTGTGATCCCGACAGGATTCAAACCTGTAACCTTCTGATCCGTAGTCAGATGCTCTATTCAGTTAAGCTACGGGACCTTGTTGTTTCGATGTGCAAAAGTATCATTTTTTATAATATAAGTTATGATGATTTGTCATAAAAAATAAAAAACATGCTTTTACGAATTAAAAAGCATGTTTATCATAGATAGCATTCCCTAATAAAATGGATACTAATTCAATTATTTTGCATAATTAACCGCCCTTGTTTCTCTCACAACGGTAATTTTTATTTGACCCGGATAAGTCATTTCATTTTGAATTTTCTTTGAGAGGTCTAAAGAAAGTTGTGCCGTTTGGTCGTCGTTTAATTTATCGGCACCCACAATCACACGCAATTCTCTTCCGGCTTGAATGGCATAGGTTTTTACAACTCCATCATAAGCTAATGCCAGTTCTTCTAAGTCTTTCAAACGTTTAATATAGGCTTCTACGACTTCTCGTCTAGCACCGGGTCTAGCACCGGAGATAGCATCACAAATTTGCACGATGGGAGCAATAAGGTATTGCATTTCAGCTTCATCATGGTGAGCTCCTATGGCATTGATAATTTCGGGTTTTTCTTTATATTTTTCAGCTAAGGAAGCTCCTAATAATGCATGGGGAGTATCCGGTTCGTTATCGGGCACTTTTCCAATATCATGAAGCAATCCGGCACGCTTAGCCAATTTGGCATTCAATCCTAATTCAGCGGCCATAGTAGCGCATAAATTGGCTACTTCTTTGGAATGTTGTAATAAGTTTTGACCATAGGAGGAGCGATAACGCATTTTTCCTACCAATCGTATCAACTCATGATGCATCCCATGAATACCCAAATCTACGGTCGTACGTTTACCTGTTTCGATGATTTCTTGCTCGATTTGTCGCTTTGTTTTAGCAACAACTTCTTCGATACGAGCCGGATGGATACGTCCATCGGTAACCAATTTATTCAATGACAGACGCGCAATTTCTCTTCTGACGGGGTCGAAACTGGAAAGGATGATGGCATCGGGCGAATCGTCGATGATAATTTCTACTCCGGTTAAGGATTCCAAAGAGCGGATATTACGGCCTTCACGACCAATGATACGTCCTTTTACTTCCTCACTTTCAATGTTAAACACCGAAACGGTATTTTCATGGGTGTTTTCAACGGCAGTACGTTGAATTGTTTTTATCAATATCTTTTTGGCTTCTAAATTTGCATTTGATTTAGCCTCTTCTACAATATCTTTCATCATAACAGCCACATCCGATTTGGCTTCATCTTTCAAAATCTCTATAAGTTCCTTTTTGGCTTCCTCTTTCGAAAGACCGGAGATAGCTTCTAATTGCTCACATTGTTGTTTTTGCAGCTTATCGAGTTCGCTTTGTTTTTTGGCACAAATTTCCAGTTGTTGATTGATAAGCTGTTGCTGTTGTGCTACTTCGTTTTGTTTTCTTTGTAAATTTTCTTGACGTTGCGATATACTGTTTTCTTTTTGTTTTATTCGATTTTCTGCTTGAGTAATTTCTCTGTTTTTCTCATTAATTACTTTTTCATGTTCTGTTTTTAATTGTAAAAATTTTTCTTTTGCTTGTAGTATTCTTTCTTTTTTAATAAGCTCGGCCTCTTCAATTTTTTCTTTTACGATTTTTTCATTTTTCTTTGTCAATGTTCTTTTGAGAATAGCGTATGATATAATACCTCCGAGACTGATACCTAAAATTCCTGTAATGATATAATATAATGTCATAATAAGTTATAAATTATAATGTTATTTAATATATATAAAAAGTCCCGTACATAATCAGATTAAGGCTTAATTAAACTCCTGTTTTTTTAAGCTTATGAGCTCCACAGTTGTTCAAGTACCCGATTGACAAACAATCACTTTAGCAACCATGAGACACTCAATTAATTTGTAACTGTTGAGTTTAACAAACGAATTTGATTTATGTGCGGGACAAATCTATATTTTTTTATTTCAAAGATCGTTATGATTCGTTTTCCATTCCGTTCAAGACGTCCTGTAAAACATTTTGTAAATTTCTTAAGTTATGTTTTAAATCTGTGTCAATAAATTTTTGTTTTTCGCTTAAATACGTTTCTTTTATTGTAAAGTTAATTAGAGCATATCCAATTTGTGTAAATCTATCCGTTATTTGTTTTGATGCTAAGGTTTTAATATATTGTGCAATCTTTTCTTCGGCTTTACGGTAAAGTTCTTCTTGTCCTGATGTTACCGATAATTTAAAAGGTTGTTGGGCAATATATAACGTGATAGATTTTCTTTCTTCTTCCATATTATTTTATTCGTTTAATAAACAGATACATTTGTCAATTTCCCGCACTAACTCATTGATTTTTAACTTTATATCGGAATTGTTTGTTCCTTTCCCTAAGTTTTCCGATAATTTGAGTCGAACTATCTGTTCTGTTTGTTCTTTTGTTTTCACCTCTAATTTTTCTATAATTTGACGCAGTTCTTTATTTTTATTTTTTAACTCTTTATTTTGTTTTCTTAATTCCTTATGTTTTTCAATTAATTGCAAGATTTTACTTTCAACCTCTAAACTTAAAATCTTTAATTCTTGCATATTATGTGTTTAATATTCCTAAATTAAATCCTATTGCAAAAATATATATATTTTCAATATCTATTGATTATTTTTAAATTATTTTTTATAAATCACTGCCGAGAGGTAGATAATGTAATTTATTTTTTATCAAGTTATTCTTATATCCAAAGCTCAAGTATATATAGCATAGTGTATCATTGATGGTATAAATTTACCGCATAGCATTATTGGCATAAAAAACTTTTGAATATAATACTTATCGAAAAAATATTTCGTTAGAAAAGTATGAAAATTAAATTAAACCATGGTATACAAATAGTATTCGTTTGTTTTCTTTTCGTAGTAGGATTAAATGGTTTTGGTCAAAAAGTAGGATTAGTATTAAGCGGAGGGGGAGCAAAAGGAATGGCACATATTGGTGTTATTCGTGCTTTAGAAGAGAACGGCATTCCTATTGACTATATAGCAGGAACATCCATTGGTGCTATTGTCGGAGGGTTGTATGCGGCCGGCTATTCGCCGGACGAAATGGAAGCTATTTTTTCCGATCCTTCCTTTGAAAATCTAATCACGGGAAAAATTGAAGACAAGTATACCTATTTTTTCAAAAAGCAAGAACTTAATTCTGCTTGGGTTCAATTTAAATTCGATTTAGATTCTTCCATTTTTACCCCTTCCTTATCATTAAATATCGTTACGCCCTTTCAAATGGATTTTGCTTTTATGGAAGTTTTTGGAAAGGCTGATTATGCGTGTGGAAATAATTTTGACAGTCTTTTTGTTCCTTTTCGTTGCATAGCAACCGATGTTACCAATGGGGAACAAGTGGTTTTAAAAAACGGTTCTTTAAAAGATGCCATTCGTGCTTCTATGACTTTCCCTATCTATTTTAATCCCATTCGGATTGATAATAATTTAATGTATGACGGAGGTATTTTAAATAATTTTCCCATGGATATAATGTGCGATGTCTTTCAGGCAGATTATATTATTGGTGTAATCGTATCGAAGCCGCCTAAAGAACCTACCGAAGATAATTTGATTGCTACCCTGATGAATTTGATTATTGAAAAAGATAAACATAATTATACCTGTAGCAATGGAATTATTCTCAAACCCGATATTCCTGAATTAAGTCTTATCGATTTTAAGAAAGCGCTTGATTTAATTCAAATCGGACATAAAATTATCATTGATAGTCTTGATATAATAAAAACCCATGTACATCGCTACGTTTCTCCTTTAGAAGTAAGCACAAAAAGAGAATTGTTTAACCGCAAATCAAAGGAGATATTTATCGGTAATATAAAGGTGGAAGGATTAAACCGCTCACAATCCATATTTATTGAAAACACTATTTTAGACAAAAATGAAATTATAACATTAGAAGAATTGAAATTACGCTATTTCAAAATCATAGCAGAAGATAAATTAAAATATATCTATCCTTATTTGGCATATGATACTATTGAAAATTATTATGAAATCATCTTCCATGCCATTCCTTCCAAACCCTTTCACGCAAATTTTGGAGGCTATATATCAGCCAATGCTTATACAACTTTATTTTTGCAATTACAATATAAATATTTGGGACTACAATCGATAGAAGCCGGATTAGATGCTTATTTCGGCCGTTTTTATAATTCCTTGGTTCTTTCCACTCGTTTGGATTATTTCCGAAAACCTACTTTTTATCAATTGGTTAAAATCGGATATAACCGATGGAATTATTTTAACACCTATCGTTCCTTTATTGGGAGTGAAACTCCTTCCTATTTAATACATGAAGAAACATTCTTTGATTATTCCCTTACCTTTCCGGTTGCTAATAAAGCCAAACTTTCGGGAGGATTTGCCGTTTTACATGTTAACGACCGTTATTATCAAAGCAATGTATATTTAAAAGAAGATATTTACGATAAAAATCAATTTAGCGGCATTTCTCCTTTTATCATTTTTGAATACAACACATCGGATTACCGTTTTTTTTCTACCGAAGGCTTGCATCTCAAAATCCGCTTTGATTATTTTGATGGGTACGAAATAAACATTCCCGGTAGTACATCCATCATCAATGAACGTACAGCCGACAATTGTTCATGGTTTAACCTAAATGCGTATTTTCATAAAGCATTTCCATTTAGCAAATGGTACAGCTTAGGCTTATCGGGTCATTTTGCCTGGTCGAATCTTCCATTGTTTGCCAGTTATAATGCAAGCAAATTACGGTCTAATTATTTTGCCCCTACGCACGAAAGCAACATAAGCTATTTGCCTTGCTTTCGCGATCCATCGTTTGCAGCATTGGGGTTAAGCAATACCTTTAAATTGTATAAAAATCTACAATTTCGTTTGGATGGATATTATTTTCAATCCATTGAATCGATTATAAAAAATCCTGATTATACCGCTTCTTATAAAAGATATTTCAGTAGATATGCTTTTTTAGCGTATGCTTCCTTTGCCTATACTACCAAATTCGGCCCTATTGCTTTAAATGTATCTTGGTATTCACATAACGATCCCAATTTTATTTTTAATTTTAGTTTTGGTTATTTGTTATTTAATAATAAATATTTTTAATTTTATGTTGCGTTTGATTTCCTATTTCACGCTTAGTGTATGTTTTCTGACTTGTTTTGTTACGTCCCTTACGTTTAATACGCTTGATGCTCAAATACTGCAAAGAGTTGAAGTTAAATCAACTAATTGGGCTGATTCGGTTTTACACACATTAAGCTTAGAAGAAAAAATTGCTCAATTGATGATAATACGGGCAAGTTCGAATAACAACAATCCCACCTATGTTACTGATTTATTAGATACAATCAAAAAATATCAAATCGGAGGTATTTGTTTTTTTCAAGGAGGAATTGTTAGACAAGCTATTATCACTAATCAACTGCAAAAAGCAAGTAGAATTCCCCTTCTGATTTCCATAGATGCCGAATGGGGATTGGCCATGCGTTTGGATAGTGTAGCTTTATTTCCACGTCAAATGGCATTGGGTGCGACCTATGATACCCCTGCCATTTATGCCATGGGAGCTGAAATTGCACGCCAATGTAAACGATTAGGGATACATGCCAATTATGCTTCCTGTATAGATGTGAATAGCAATGCGAATAATCCTGTAATCAATAGCCGTTCTTTTGGTGAGAATCCTCAATTAGTAGCCGATTGTGGAATCGCTTACATGAAAGGCTTACAAGATAACGGCATCTTACCTTTTGCAAAACATTTCCCGGGTCATGGTGATACCAAATCCGACTCACACCATAACCTACCAAGCATTAAACACGACCGAACACGTCTTGACACCGTAGAACTTTTGCCGTTTAAACAAACGATTGAAGCCGGTATTGAAGGAATTATGATCGGACATTTAAATGTACCGGCTTTAGATTCCGATTCTAATTCGATTTCTTCTTCTTCTAAACGAATTGTAACAGACCTTTTGAAAAATCAAATGCAATTTAAGGGATTAATTATTACCGATGGCCTTGAAATGAAAGGAATCGCGGATTATTTAGCTCCGGGTGATTTAGAACTACATACTTTACTTGCCGGTAATGATTTATTATTACTTCCTTCCTATCCTCACATTGTTATTGAAAAAGTAAAAGAAGCTATTGGACAAGGTATTTTATCTGAAAAAGATTTGGATGAAAAATGTCTTAAAGTGTTAAAAATGAAAGAAAAATATGTACTTCCAAATAATGGTGAAATTCAAATAGAAAATATATATGAAGACATAAATTCCCCGCAAGCTGAAGCTATCTATTCTCATTTAACTCAATCATCCATCACTTTACTTAAAAATGAAAATAATATAATTCCTTTTCCTATTAAACCTTCCACTCCCTTATTACATTTTCGGATAGACAATGGAAATAGCAATACATTAGAATCTTTTCTATCCGATTATATTTCCATCGAAACGATTCGTATGTCAGATACTGATTTTAATCGGAATCCCTATATAAATTTAAATTTAGTAGATAGCGGGGCTTATATTCTTGTAAGTTTACACCATTTATCCCAATATCCATCTAATAATTATGGTCTTACAACACAAAACCTTGTGTTTTTAGACTCCTTAAGTAAAAAAGCAAATGTTATTTTCGTATTGATGGGCAATCCCTATGTGTTGAATTACATTCCATTTAATGACAGATTTTCGGCAATAATGGTAGCTTATCATCCGGTGGCACCGGCAGAAAAAGCGGTTGCACAAGCCATGTGTCATATGATACCCATACAAGGAAAACTACCTGTATCTTTATTGGATTTTTCGTATGGAGAGGGTATACAAACAAAGGATGCAATTTTATCCTTAGGCTCTTTACCACGTATCGATTCCATAGCCTTAAACGGAATCAAAGAAAAAGCATATCCCGGTTGTCGGATTCTTGTGGCTCATAAGGGAAATATTATTTATAACAAAACTTTTGGAAAACACACCTATGAAGGAAATATAAACGTAAAAGAACATGATTTGTATGATTTGGCTTCAATCACTAAAATTGCAGCAACTACATTGGCAATAATGAAATTATACGATGACGACGAAATTAAATTACACGATAAACTTTCAAAACACCTCCCCTATTTAAAAGGAACTAATAAAGAAAATATTACTATTGCCGAAGTAATGACACATACGTCCGGATTAAAATCATGGATTCCTATTTATCAACAAACCATTAATGATACCGGATGGAATTCTGCTATTTATAAAAATTCTCATTCAAATATATATAGTATAAAAGTATGTGATAATATGTATATGAATACATCATATATCGATAGTATTAAACATTACATCATACATTCTCCCATGAAAGCGAATAAAACATATGAATACAGTGATTTAGGTTTTTATTTATTAGCGGATTTAATCTATCATATAAGTGGACAAGGCTTGGATGAATATGTAAAAACACATTTTTATTCTCCGATGGAATTAACTCATATTTTATTTAATCCTTTACAATCCTTTTTTTTACATCAAATTCCACCCACTGAAAATGACACATTTTTTCGCAAACAATTAATTCAGGGCTATGTACATGATCAATTAGCGGCTATGTCGGGTGGCGTATCGGGACATGCCGGTTTATTTGCATCGGCACATGATTTATATATTATTTTACAGATGCTATTAAATGACGGGAAATACAAGGATAAAAGATATTTGCAAGCCAGCACAATAAAATATTTTACGTCATATCATTATCACTCCTGCCGCCGAGGATTGGGATTTGATAAACCTCTTCGAGGAAAAGGTGGGGGACCATGTAGTACCTATGCCTCTTCCTTAAGTTTTGGACATAGTGGATTTACAGGAACCTATTGTTGGGTTGATCCTAAATATGATTTAGTGTATATTTTCCTTTCCAATAGAGTATATCCTGATACAGAAAATAAACGTATTATCACATTCAATATACGAACTACTATTCAAGATGAAATATATAAAGAATTAAATAAACATGAAAATTAAAATTATACTGCTTGGAAAAACCGACGCTACTTATTTGAAAGAAGGATGTAATTTCTATCTGCGAAAGATAAACCATTATTGTCCGATTGAATATATTGAAATTCCTGATTTAAAACGCATAAAAACATGTTCAATCCATGAACAAAAAAATAAAGAGGGGAATTTAATTCTACAAAAAATACAGGCTTCGGATACAATCATATTACTGGATGAGAAAGGAAAGTCGTTTACTTCTTTGGAATTTTCAAAATACATAGAAAATTTTCTTATATCATCTATCAAACAATTGGTTTTTATCATAGGAGGAGCCTATGGATTTTCTGATGAATTATATGCTCGTGCAAATGCTTTATTGTCATTATCGAATATGACATTCTCTCATCAAATGATACGTTTACTGTTTTTAGAACAATTATATAGGGCTTTTTCAATCATACATCACGAACCTTACCATCATGCATAATGTGTAATTTTTTTTCTAAAATTCGAAAAAGTATTTGATTTATGTATATTTTTGCATCCATAATAAGTAATCATATAAAATATAAAGGAATATGAAAAAAATTAATATTTTTCTTATATGTAGTTTTATACTCACATTATCATATGCCCAGGATTATAAATTAAATGGAAATTTTGAATGGGCAACCCTTCTTGTAAAAGAATGGAAAGTGGTTGATGTAGTACCCACCTATCAAGGAGGAAGAGCCATCAATAAATCTTGGGCCATAGGAATGTTAGGTAGTCCACTCTATGACAACACTCCGGTTCCCGCTTTTTCAAAACCCCCAGACGGAGATGTTAACAATAAAAAAGTGGGTGTTTTTTACAATGGCGGAACCAGTCAAACCGATTCTTGGTTAATTTCTCCCAGAGTCGACAGTATTGAAGAAGGCGACTATTTATGCTTTTGGTTTGATAACTCTTTAGGTGGAGCAAATTACAATTTTGATGTGTTGATTTCTACAACAGATGATCAAACTACATCATTTAAAGACACCATCCTATCGTTTAAATCAGCAGACGTAACCCCCATTTCATGGAGATTCTACACTTTTTCCTTGGCTAAGTATATTGAAAAAAACATACATATCGCTTTTAGAGTATATTATACCGGTAATTTTGACGGTGGAATCCAAATTGATAATGTTACCGTGGGTATATCCTCCATGCCTAATTTAGAATTAGTTCGTATCTTATCTCCTGAAATTCCTCTTCAAAATGTAACTGATTCTGTTGAAATTACTGCCGTTATTAAAAACTTAGGAGCTA
>Ga0265294_10003872_pt1 | contig 18892 bp, 24 predicted proteins | sample MunlanPumphouse3_FD_192504 | JGI IMG/M metagenome (GOLD analysis project Ga0265294, IMG submission 192504) | Groundwater microbial communities from a municipal landfill in Southern Ontario, Canada - Pumphouse #3 | ecosystem: Environmental > Aquatic > Deep subsurface > Groundwater | place...
TAACATCGGTGGCTGTATCGGTGAAGTCTCTGCCTTTGCTTTGCTCTTGGGTGCGGCTTACCTGCTTTACAAAAACATCATCGAATGGCGTATCCCGCTGTTTTATATTGGTACCGTGTTTGTGCTTACCTTCCTGTTTGGTCCCATCAAAGGAAGCGGATTTAGCATGACGCTTCCCTTCTTCCATATCTTTGCCGGTGGCTTGATGTTGGGAGCATTCTTTATGGCTACGGACTATACCACCACCCCGCTAACCAAGAACGGCAGAATCATCTTCGCCATTGGTTGCGGTGTGTTGACTGTGGTTATAAGGCTGGTGGGCGGTTATCCCGAAGGGGTAAGCTATTCCATCCTGTTCATGAACGTGATGACTCCGCTGATAGATCGTTTCACCATTCCAAAAGCATTTGGGAGGATAAAGAAATGAAAACATATCTCCAACTTGGCTTGATACTATTGGCATTCTGCGTGGTTGCCACTGCTCTCTTGGCTTATGTAAATACCCTTACCAAGCCCAAGATTGAGGCTCTGGCGATTGAAGAAGCACAGAAAGCCCGTGAAGGTCTTATCCCCAATGCTACTTTTGAAGAAGTGAACGGAGCCTTAACCTATTATATCGCCCGCGATAAAACTACTAACGAGATTATGGGCTACACTTTTACTGCCGCGAAGAATGGCTATAATGGCACCGTTAAAACCATGGCTGCCATTGATAAAACATTCAAGCTCATAAACATACAGGTTATTTCGCAGACGGAAACCCCCGGCTTGGGCACAAACTCCACGAAACCTGCGTTTACCGACCAGTTCAAAGGCAAGAATGCCGAGCAACTGGTGGTAGATAAAGACGGCGGTGTGCCTCCCAATGCCATTAAAGCCCTCACCGGAGCTACGATAACCAGCCGTGCCGTCACTTCCTCTCTTAAAGAACAGATACTTTTATTACAGCAAGATTTACAGAGTAACCCCGATGCCGTAGCAACAAAAGGAGGCAAACCATGAGCTTCGTATCCGAATTAACCAAAGGTATTATTAAAGAAAATCCCATCTTTGTGATAGTGCTTGGCATGTGCCCCACTTTGGCAACCTCCACTTCTGTGAATAATGCTTTGGGGATGGGATTGGCTGCCACATTTGTGTTGGTATGTTCCAATATCTTCATCTCGCTGATCAAGAATATCACTCCCGATAAAATAAGGATTCCGGTTTATGTGGTGGTGATTGCCGCTTTCGTGTCTATTGTGGATATGTCTATGGCGGCTTATGTCCCCGCTCTACACAAGTCCTTGGGCATATTTATCCCCCTAATCGTGGTGAATTGCATTATCTTAGGTAGAGCCGAAGCCTTTGCCAATAAGAATAATGTGCTAAATTCGATTGCCGATGGCATTGGAATGGGGCTTGGTTTCACGCTTGCTTTAACCGTGGTAGCCACCATCAGAGAAATTCTGGGCAATGGCACCTGGCTGAACTTTAAAATTATGCCAAGCACTTATGACCCCATGCTAATCACTTTATTGGCGCCGGGTGCCTTTATTACGCTCGGCTTTCTGATGGCTTTGATGAATATACTGAAGGAGAAGAAATAATGGGATTCTTCGGTCAATTCTTTGTGTTGGCGATTTCCGCCATCTTCATTCAAAACTTCGTGTTAGCCCGCTTCTTGGGTTTATGCCCCTATCTGGGTGTATCCAAGAAACTTGATTCTGCCTTTGGTATGGGCATGGCGGTTATCTTTGTGATGACGCTTGCCTCGGCTTTCTGCTATCTGATATTCCAATATCTGCTGGTGCCATATCATTTAGAGTATTTGCAGACCTTGGCTTTTATCCTCACCATTGCTGCCTTGGTGCAATTTGTGGAGATGGTTATTCAGAAGAATTCCCCCGCTCTATACAAATCTTTGGGGGTGTATTTACCTCTTATCACCACCAACTGCGCCGTATTGGGTGTGGCAATTCTAAACATCACACCTCTGGGTGATGGCAGCCGTTACAATTTCATTTGGAGTGTGCTAAATGGTTTCCTCTCCGGCGTTGGCTTCACATTTGTGTTGCTGGCAATGGCGGGAATAAGAGAACGCCTCGAAATGGTGGAAATGCCCAAGAGTATGCGCGGTATGCCTATCGCTTTAATATTGGCAGGTATCATGGCGCTGGCTTTCTATGGCTTCATGGGCATGAAGATATAAAGGGGAAAAGAATGTTAATATTGAATATAATTACTCCCCTCGCTACCTCGATGGCTTCCTCCATTGGGATTCCGGTGATTATCTTGGGAACCATGGGGCTTATCTTTGGGCTGGTGCTTGCCTTCGCTGCCAAAGTCTTTGCCGTGAAGCTTGATCCTCGTGTGGAACTAATCCTCGCTGCTTTGCCCTGCGCCAATTGCGGTGCTTGCGGAAAAGCTGGCTGTGCAGGCTATGCCGATGCCATCGTTAATGAAGGCGTAAGCGTTTCTTTATGTGCACCCGGCGGACCTGATGCAGCAGCTAAAATAGCCAAAATTATGGGCACAGACGCCGTGGCGATGGATAAAAAGGTTGCCGTGTATCATTGTAGCAGCGGTGGTATCAACAACACCAAGTGGAAATACGCCTATCAGGGCATAGAGAGCTGCAAATCGGCTGTAAACATTGCCGATGGGCCAAACCTCTGCTCTTGGGGCTGTATTGGCTTCAACGATTGCTTTGCTGCCTGCAAGTTCGATGCCATCAGCGTGGATGCCGAAGGTATGCGCCATATAGATTTAGCTAAATGCACCGCCTGCGGAGCTTGCGTAGCTGCCTGTCCACGCAAACTTATCACGCTGATCCCGATAAACCGCAATGTGTCCATCTGCTGTAGCTCGCTGGGCAAAAACCCTGTTGCCAGGCAAATCTGCGGAACAGAACAAACTTGCATTGCCTGTGGTTTATGCTGCCGTAAATGCCCCGTGCAAGCCATCACAATAGAAAATAACCTCGCTGTCATAGACTATACAAAGTGCATAGATTGCGGACTTTGCGCCACCGTCTGCCCCACCAAAGCGATAGTGGATTTGAAAGCTGGTATGCGCAAGAAAGCAGAGATTGAAGCAGAAAAATGCATAGGCTGCACCATCTGCGCCAAAATATGCCCCACCAAGGCGATCACCGGCGAAGTTAAACAAGTGCACACAGTCGATAAAGAAACTTGCATCGGCTGCGAACAATGCGTCGTGAAATGCCCCAAACAAGCTATCAAGATGCTATAGTAAAAGCTTAAACATATAACCCTTGGGAGCTTATTGCGTTTATCGCCATCGGCTCCCTTTTTTATTATCCGCATCCCTCCATTTATTAATTTTCGTTATCCCTATGTCTCTCTCTTGATTACAATTACCTTGTCTCTCAATAGATCGCCCCTGCTTAAGAATGTATGTCACAAGTAAAACACTCCTATATCATCCATATATTATATACGGTTGATATATGGTTGATATACGCATGATATACTTATGATATACGGTGTGAAGCAAGGAGAAAGCAGCAATTCCATTTTGGTTTTTCTGGTGGGGTGTCACCTATTTTAAGTATCCATTTTTAGCAGGAAAGTTACCCCAGAAACGGGATTACCAGAACTAAATGATACCCCCAATAAAAACGTGTCATAGCTCGGGAAACATATACCAAAGTTGATCCTATGCTATCTTTCGCCAAACATTGATAGCGAACAAGCAAAAAAACACTTGACCAATACAAGCCTATCTTTTATAGGGAAGAATATGATAATAATGGAGCCAAAATGAACATACATTTTCGTGATGTCCAAACCGGCAGCGTGGAAGCCAGAGCAATTCTGGAAATCGCCGATGGGGTGTTTTTGAATGAAGTTACCATCCTTAATATCGATGGTGAGACTGTGGTGGAATTCCCCCGTAAAAGCTTTGTAGGCAAAACCAAACGCACTTTCTATATCGACATTGTTACCTTTGAAGACAATGACAAACGCATCGTGTGGGAACTGGAAGTGAAAAAAGCCTATCGCGAATGGCGCAAAACCAATAAGAAAGTCCTTGTATATGAAGAAAATAAGATAAATGGAGGATCATCATGATCACCGACTTGCAAGATATCCTATCAACTAACATCAAGGGTATGAAGCGTTCAGCGATTCGCGAATTGCTGAAGTTCCTCGGAGTGCCAGGTTTGATTTCTTTTTCAGGAGGCTTTCCCAGCCCTGCCACCTTCCCCATTGCCGAACTGAAAGAGATTATTAATGAGGTAATGGATACCGAAGCTGCTTTCGCCCTGCAATACGGAGCCACAGAAGGAGATATCCTGCTGCGCACTCTGCTTGTGGAACGTTACAAAGCCAACGGCATGGATATGAGTATTGATAATATGATTATCACCACTGCCTCACAACAGGCTTTAGACCTCATTGCTAAAATGTTTATCAACCGTGGAGATTATGTACTCGTGGGTTTGCCATCCTATCTGGGCGGACTTTCTGCGTTTAACTCCTACGGGGCGAACATGGTTGGCATTCCTATGGACGACGAAGGCGAAGACCCTAATATCATGGAAGCCAAGCTGAAAGAGCTTATTGCAATAGGTAAGAAACCTAAGTTTATTTACCTGATTCCTGATTTCCAGAACCCTGCGGGCATCACCATGACCGAACGCCGTAGGAAAGAAATTCTGGAACTGGCATATAAGTATGATGTGCTGATACTGGAAGATAGCCCCTATCGTGAGCTCCGTTACGAAGGCACTCCCCAAAAGACTATCTACGAAATGGACGGCACCGGTCATGTTATTTTGCTCGGTACATTCAGCAAGATCTTCTGCCCCGGTTTCCGCATTGGTTGGGTGGTAGGTCATCCCGATATTCTTGACAAAATTGTGGTGGGTAAACAGGCAGCAGACCTTTGTACTCCGCCTTTCACCCAACGTATTGCTGCCCGTTACATCGAGAAGGGTTATCTTGATCCCAAGATTCAGGAAATCACCAAGATGTATGCCGAAAAGCAAAAAACCATGCTTAGCGCTCTTAAGGAAAACATGCCAGAAGAATTTAGCTGGACCCACCCTGAAGGTGGCTTATTCCTTATGGCGAAAGGGCCTGAAACGCTTGATACACAGGCAATTCTGTTGGATTGTATTAAAGAAGCCAAGGTTGCTTATGTGGCAGGTACCAGTTTCTTCTGCGATGGCGGTGGAAATAACACCATGCGCCTTAATTTCAGCTACGAAAGCATCGAAAAGAACATCGAAGGTGCCCAGCGTTTGGGCGCATTCCTGAAGAAAGTAATCAAGAAATAAAAATACATAACTGGAGGAACAATGTCCAATAAAGTCGAAAAAGACCGTATGGGCATGATCATTCGCGAGGAAGACGCTCCGGAAAAGATGGAAGTGGAACTCACCGAGGTGAAAGCACCCGGTGATGACGATTCCCCCGTATTGATCTATTACAATTGGTGTAAGAAGTGCGGAATATGCGTAGCTTTTTGTCCCACTGGCTGCCTTGGCAGAAGAAGCGATGGTTCGCCCTACGTGCAGGCACCCGAAAAGTGTATTCACTGTGAAACTTGCGACAGGTTGTGTCCCGATTTTGCCATAACCGGTGCAAAGGACCGCTGAGGAGAAGAAATGCCAAAGAAAGATATAAAAACTAAACCCGCTCCCAAGGCAAAGGCTACAAAAGAAACCCTTGCCGTGAAACCCGATAGCAAACTGGAAGAAATCCAGGCTACCCGCGAACGCAAGAGCGTATTGATGCAAGGCAACGAAGCAGTTGCCTATGGTGCACTCGATGCAGGCGTTAATTTCTTTGCCGGATACCCGATTACTCCTTCCACAGAAGTAGCCGAAATCTTATCGGCTGAGTTGCCCAAGCGTGGTGGTGTCTTTGTGCAGATGGAGGATGAAATTGCCTCTATTTGTGCCATAACTGGCGCATCTCTTGCCGGTGCAAAGTCGCTTACTGCCACCAGCGGACCGGGCTTTTCCTTAATGCAGGAAGGCATCGGCTTTGCCAAGATAACAGAAACCCCCTGCGTGGTGGTAAACGTGCAGCGAATGGGACCAAGCACAGGTATGCCCACCAGTCCTGCTCAAGGCGATATTATGCAAGCCAAATGGGGCTCACATGGCGATTCCCCTGCCATCGTGCTGTATCCAGCTTCCGTGAAGGAAAGCTATGAGCTTACCATCCGGGCGGTAAACCTTTCCGAGAAATACCGCACTTGCGTAATCTTGCTGTTGGACGAAGTGATTGGGCATATGCGTGAATCAGTCCGCCTGCCGGATATGGCAAATGTGCGGGTGATCAATCGGATTAAACCCACCGTTCCTCCAAACTGGTACAAGCATTATGACGAAAACCAGAAGTACCTTTCTCCGCTTGCCAGTTATGGCGAAGGCTATCGCTTTCACGTAACGGGTTTAACCCACGATTCCCACGGCTTCCCCACCAATAAATCCGGTGAAGCGGGCGAAATGATGGACCGTCTGAGAAAGAAGATATCCTATAATATGCGTGACCTTGTGCAGATCGAAAGCTATCAGATGGAAGACGCCACAATAGCTATCTTTACCGCAGGAATTACTGCCCGTGCTGCAAAAGCTGCCATCGCAATGGCAAGGTCTGAAGGCATAAAGGTAGGGCTGCTGCGTCCCTTAACTATTTGGCCTTTCCCCGATGAAGCAGTGCGCAAAATGCTGAGGAACGTGGAGACAGTTATTGTCCCGGAACTCAACCAAGGTCAGCTAATTCACGAAATACAACGCCTTACCAAGGATAAAAGCGAGAGCAATCTCATCGCTATGCAAAGGGTGAACGGACAGCTTATAACACCTAATGATATCCTGCACAAAATCAAGGAGGTAAGCTAATCATGGCTAATATCCCACAACGCATTATTCACGAGTATTTAAGACACGATAAAAAGTTTCCGCATGTATGGTGCGCAGGCTGTAGCAACGGCATCGTGCTGGGTGCTATTATCCGCGCAATTGCCTCCATGGATCTCGATAGAGATGATATAGTAATGGTTTCTGGTATTGGTTGTTCTTCGCGCATGCCGGTGTATGTAGATTTTAATACGCTGCATTCTCTGCATGGGCGCGCTATAGCTTTTGCCACAGGTATTAAGATGCACAAACCCAAGCTAAAGGTTATCGTGATTACCGGTGATGGCGATTGCACTGCTATCGGCGGAAACCACCTTATACACGCTGCCAGACGCAATATAGACCTGAAAGTAATCCTTATAAACAATAACATCTATGGCATGACGGGTGGACAATGTAGCCCCACCACGCCTCACGATGCTATCGCCACCACTGCGCCCTATGGCAATATAGAGCCAGATTTCAATGTCTGCAATCTTGCCATGGGTGCCGGTGCTTCCTTTGTTGCCCGCACCACTGCTTTCCACGTATTGGAACTGCAAGGTATGATTAAGGACGCTATGGAGCATCCCGGTTTCTCTCTTATTGAAGTAATCAGTGCTTGTCCCGTTATCTTTGGTCGCCTAAACAAGAAAGGCGGTGCGCCACAGATGATGAAGGACTTTAGAGATAATTCCGTCCCCTTGGCAGCAGTTGCTAAGCTTCCGCCCGAAAAGGTGGAGGGAAAGATAGTTCGTGGCATCCTGCGCAGAGAAATCCGCCCGGAATATTGTGCCGAATACGCTGCTCTATCCAAGCGTGTGCAAGCGATGGGAGGCGAATAATGGCAAAGAGCTATGAAATACGCCTTTCTGGTAGTGGTGGTCAAGGCTTAATCCTTGCCGGTATCATTCTTGCCCGTGCCGCGGTGTTAGAAAAACGCAGAGTTACCCAAACCCAGAGTTATGGTCCGGAATCCCGCGGAGGCTACTCTCGTGCCGATGTTATCATCAGTGACGAAGAGATTTACTTCCCCGAAGCTACGAACTTTAACTGCCTACTAGCTTTAACACAGGAAGCTTGTGACGTGTATTTGTTTGATCTACGCGACACAGGGATCCTGATTATAGACACTACCTTCGTGAAAAACCTTGCCTTAGCCGCCGAGAACACTTACGAGCTACCCTTCACGGATATTGCTCAAGAGAAACTTGGCAGTGCCATTAGCACCAATATCCTATCTTTAGCTTTCTTGGTGCAGATTACCGGTATTGTAAAGCCCGAATCCCTTAAGCAATCTATTTCAGAATCCGTTAAGGCTGCTTTCATAGATGTAAATCTTAAGGCAATGGAGATCGGTTTCGAGCTTGCCAAGCAGTATAAGAAATAGGCAGATCATGGTTAAACGCATTAGTCATATTGGCATCGCCGTTAAGGATTTGGAAGCGGGCATTGCCTTCTATCAGAGCCTCGGTTTGGAGCTGGAGGGCATTGAAGAAGTCCCCTCTCAGAAGGTTAAAGTCGCCTTTCTTCCCTGTGGGGACACGCGGATCGAACTACTGTGCCCCACTTCCGAAGATAGCCCTGTAGCCAAGTTTATCGAAAAGAAAGGTGAAGGTATTCAACACATAGCTTTTGCCGTGGATGATCTTCCCGAAGCATTGACCGAAGCCGAAAGCAAAGGGATTATCTTAATCGATAAAGAGCCTCGCCCTGGTGCTCATCATGCGGACATCGCATTTCTGCATCCCAAATCCAGCATGGGCGTGCTAATCGAGCTGTGTAAGGAAAGTGACAAAGTAAAGAAGTAACAAAGTAATAAGAAATAGGAGTTACAGGCGCAAGCTTGTAACTCCTATAATATTATTCACCTAAAGCGATCAATCTTCTGTGTGGTGGGTAAGTCTATCGATCAAATGTGATTTTCTGGCAAAGCGGAACAGCCAATGTACCAGGAATCCAGCTAAAACTAAGACAATCACCCCTACTACAATCAGAATCCAGGGGAAGTCTTTCTTCATTTCTACTGTCATTAGCTCTGTTTTATTCCACATATTGGCGGTATCAAAGCTCCAGGAGATGGTCCTGTTTTTAACATCGACATTATTGGGCGAGGCGTTGCTGGAGATTATTTTCCACGGTACATGCAGTCTATAGTTCCACACTGGGTGCTCGGTTTGCATCTTGCTAAAGATGTTCTCGAAGTCGTCATCGCTTTCCTGGCTACCCAAAGAGATTCGCCGTTTGAAGGTGATTCTGCGTCCAGGCTCTTTATTGAGGGTGATTTTTCCCCAGAAATCCGCGGCACTAAGCTGGTCGTTGACATTGTTGAAAGCTTCCATATTCTTAAATTTAAATTCTATGGTATATATCGCATCCGCACCACTCCTCTGGATATCATATCCATGCAGGCTGATTCCTGGAAGGGCTGCCTTACGGACAATCTCTTCCGGGTTTTCATAGGGGGAACGGTGAACCAGGCGCAGCTTTGCCCTTCCGGATCCATCACGATTTAGCCAAAGTTCTTCATCGTAATTTACACATCCGGCAAGCACAAACAGCGTTAGCATAAGCAATATAATGCGTTTCATTCAACAATATCCTTTAATAATGTTACCACTTTTTAGCATAGAATCCAATCCCTATCTTTTTGGCAAGTAATTTCTTGATCTATTATCATAATAACCCTCTTTCCCTCCTTTTGCAAGCCTTGATATATTGCCTTTATCCCTCTTGTATCAAAACACTGCCTGGTTAAGATCACCAGAAATATAACATTGTCTCCCTTGCGGGCATTGCCCTAACATTGCCCACTCAATGCCCATGGCAAGGGCAATGAGTGCGCAAAGATAGGGGAAAACAAACAGGTAAGCGGTGGCGGAAAAATATGAGTTGCTTATGCACCGAAATACCCTAGATTTAAGAGTAGTGAAGATTCTTATTGACAAAAGAATCACGTCTCACAAGAATTGTAAATGTATAATAAAAGACTGGAGGATCAAATGATAGCTTTACGCCAAATTTGGCATTGCGCTATTTGTGGCAATGTCGTGGAAGCCGTTTTCGCCGGAGAAGGTGAATTAGTGTGCTGCGGTCAGCCGATGGATTTGTTGAAAGAAAATTCCGTGGATGCGGCAAAAGAAAAACATGTACCCGTAGTAACCGATCTTGGTGATATGATTGAAGTAACCGTAGGCAGCGTGCTCCACCCCATGGAAGAGAAGCACTATATCGCTTTTATCGAAGTGATTACAAAAAAGAAAGTTTATCGTAAAGAACTGAAACCCGGTGACGAACCGAAAGCCAAGTTCCCTGTGAAGCTCGAAAAAGTTCTTTATGTTCGCGAATATTGCAACTTACACGGATTGTGGAAAGCATAACAGGAGGAATGAATGTCTTTTAAAGAAAGCAGAACAGCAGAAAACCTGATGAAATCCTTCGCTGGAGAATCTCAAGCGCGCATGCGTTACATCTATGCGGCAAAAACAGCAAAAAAAGAAGGTTACGAACAAATATCTAACTTGTTTATCGAAACCGCCGATAACGAAAAAGAACATGCCAAAGTATTCCTTAAACATCTGCTTAAGAATGGTATGGAAGGCGAAATTGTAAATATTATGGCTTCCTATCCCGTGGCATGGTCACCCGAGGATACGCTGAAAAACCTTGAGTACGCAGCAAATGGCGAGAAAGAAGAATGGACAGAGCTATACCCTATATTTGCCGAAATTGCAGAAGAAGAAGGGTTCAAAGAAATCTCCCGCGCTTGGATAATGGTGGCAAAAGTGGAAAGAGAACACGAGAAGCGTTTCCGCAAGCTCTATAACAATATTCGGGATAAGAAAGTCTTTAAAAAAGACGAAAAACTGTTCTGGAAATGTATCAATTGCGGATACATTCACGAAGGCACAGAAGCACCTAATATGTGCCCTGCTTGCACGCACCCTCAAAGCTATTTTGAAATTCATACAGAAAACTACTAAATAAAGATAAGGAGGTAACAATGCAGAAATTTCAATGTATCGCCTGTGGATGGATCTACGATCCTGCAGACAACGACAATATTCCCTTCGAGCAACTTCCCGAGGATTTTGTTTGTCCGGAGTGTGGAGTCGGCAAGGATATGTTCGAACCCATTGATTAATCCATAGACTTATTACCGGGAAGACGATTGTTTTCCCGGTAGTATTTTTTCAGCTCCAACTGGCAGTGCTCACACAGATTGCATTTTAACAAACCAACCTGAGGAAGTTATGAATAAACAAGATTTTAACGAATTGCTAGATTTCGCGATTGAACGCGAGAAAGAAGCGGTGGATTTTTACCGTAGCCTGCAAAAGGAAAGCAAATTTGCCGACCAGATTAAGATGCTTAAAGAACTGGAAGCTATGGAGATGGGGCATATTGTGGTGATCGAAAGTATTCGTAAGACAGGCGTGAAACCCGAAGATATCCAGCGCACCCCCAATTTGATGATTAGTGAATATATCACCGCCGATCCCGCAACCCTGGATTTAACCTACCAAAATATCCTGATCAGGGCGATGAAACGGGAAGAGAATTCCTTTAAGCTTTACTCCGAAATGAGTGTGAAATTCCCCGATGCCGAAATAGCCACGCTGTTCCGTCGCTTAGCCGCCGATGAAGCAAAACATAAGCTCATCTTCGAAAAACTCTATGATGACTGGATGAGTGCCGGTAATTGAATCTTGCCATAGATAGCTCCCAAAGCTCCGGCTCTATAGCTTTACAAACCGAAGGGCGGATAATTTATTCCGCCAATTTCGATATAAAAATCACCCATAGCGAAACCCTGATGCCTGCGATAGACCATGCGCTTTCTTTTTGCGGGGCAAGCCAGAATGATTTGAAGGCTGTTTACATCTGCAATGGACCCGGCTCTTTCACCGGATTGCGGATAGGACTTGCCACCGCCAAGGGAATAGCTTTCGGGTTGCAACTACCGCTATATGCCTATTCTTCCTTACAACTTTGTGCGTTATCGGCTACTGGTTTGGGGAAAAACATCCTTTGCTGTATCGATGCTAAAATGAAGGAAGTGTACTTTGCCTTGTATAGCCCCACTTTGGAAGAGATTATCCCACCTCAGATACTAAAGCCTGAAAACCTTGCCACTCAAGAATTGGGAGAGTTTATCCTTTGCGGCAGCGCAGCATTAATGATGCAACCCTTACTAATAGCACAGGATAGACACTTCCATCCGCTAAACAACCTGCTAAATATACCCAATGCCGCAGGATTATTTGCCTTGGGAGAGATGCTTCCGCACCTTCACACTCCCCAAAACTTGGCGGAATTAGAGCCTCTTTACCTTAGGGAATCCACCGCGCAAATAAAACTGAATAGCCAAAGATAAGGCTAAATCTCAACCTTAGGTGTACTTTGGTCTATTGATACAGGAAGCGTTTAATCTTCTGTGTGGGTGTCTTTTCGAAGGGTTCTTTTTGCTCAATCAGCTTATGCAGCTTGGAGAACGATGACACGTTACTGTTAATGTGCTTACGGATGTCTTCCAGAAGCTTGGCAATATACTTTTCGGATTGCACGCTGCTCATATTGGCAATGCCATGCTGTTTATCCAGAGTTTCATAATTTAGGAAAACCCTGCCCACAATCATGCCGCCAGATTCCAGCACCAGAGATTCCAGCACGCTCTCGTTTTCGTTTATCTTGGCTTCCAGTTCTTCTGCGTAGATGTTATCACCATTGGGGCCTATGATCACGTTCTTGCAGCGTCCTTTGATGTATAGGTAATTCTTCTTTCTAAGGATGCCAAGATCGCCAGTCATAAAATAGCCATCGGGAGTAAAAACCTGGTCGGTGCGTTCTTTATCGCGGTAATAGCCTTTCATCACGGTGTCGCCTTTAATTTGGATTTCACCAATGCCGGTAACAGGATCGGGATCGGCAATACGTACGTCCAAAGTGGGCAATACGGTGCCTGTAGAGCGGAATTTAACCACTGCGGGAGTGCAACCTGCAATCAGCGGTGATGTTTCGGTTAAGCCATAGCCAATCGCATAGGGAAAGCCTGCTTCATAGAGGAAGCGCTCTACTTCCGTGGAAAGCAAAGCACCGCCGATACCAAAGAAATGGATGCGCCCGCCGAAAGTCTTCATCAGCTTCTTGCCTGCCACTTTATGCAGGGCTTTGCGTAGGAACGGAACATTATATAGCTCTCGCATCATGAGGTTCTTGGTCAATTGGGGATGTATCTGAAGCTTGAAGATCTTTTCGATAATCAGCGGGACGGTTAAAATCATGGTGGGCTTAATCTTCTGCATGGCGGGAACCAGCACTCTTGCCGTGGGGGGTTTATCCAGATAATAAACGCAGGCACCCTGCATCATGGGAATAATAAAGCCAACCGTGCATTCGTAGGTGTGGGGAAGGGGGAGCACAGAAATAAGGCAGTCGTATTCATTCATTTTCTGGATGAATAGGGTGAGGTGCGCATCGATTACGATATTCTTGTGGGTAAGCATCACCCCTTTGGAGCTGCCGGTAGTGCCGGATGTATAGATAATGGCAGCAAGGTCGTCCTCTTGTATTTCAAAATCAAGCAAACCAACAGCTTTAAGGGCCTTACGCCTGAGCTTATTGATGTCTTTGCTGCGTTCCTGGATGAAATCTGCCAGCTTACTTAAGGGAAGATGTGCTTCTATAGGCTCAAAAGAGTCCAGATTCACCATCAGGGGGAAGGGGTCAAGCTCGCTATAGCCAATCTTTTCGTATTGAGCAGTGGAGACAAACACCATCTTTGTACCAGAATGACGCAAGATGTGCAGGATTTCGTTCACATGAAAATCCACCAATATGGGAACCACAATAGCACCCATGGAAGTTATCGCCAAGTAAGCAATGCCCCAATGCGGCATGTTTTGGCTCAAAATGGCAACTCTGTCGCCTTTTTGAATGCCGGAATCCAGCATCATAGCAATAAGTTCGGTGATTTGTTGCTCCATTTGCGAGTAGGAAATCGGCTCACCATCCACCATGGAAAGGGCGGGACGATTGGGGAAGGCTTCACAAGTCCGGGCAATCATGTCCTTTAGGGTGTAACGTTCAAGCTTTCTCAAAACAACTCCTTCTTGAGCTTCGATAATAACATGTTAATCGGGTTCAATGGGTTGGGCAAAAGGTAAATAGGTAAGTGTCAGTTATTGTATAGAGATTAGCAAAATAAATGAAAGTGATTCAGATTTAAAAGCCCAATCTAAGCTCGCTCACATTCGTTTTAGCAATCTATTGTTAAGTTACTTCATTTCGATATTTCTATTACTGCGTGTTTGCTAGCTGGGATGGTTTTATCGCCATCTTGACCATAAGCTGGGTGGTGTTTGCCACTGGGCAGAGCAGCATCCATCGTCATAATATTGGCTTTTTGGCAATTCGGGAAGTAGTCTTCCACCGCAGTTTTCACCGCTGTTTCTAATAGTGCCACAAGAAAGTTCTCGTTATCGGATCCAAGTGAGACTTTAGTTTTAGTGGTAAAGTCCCATAATGTATCGGCATTTGCGGTGCTTAGCAAGGCAAATTTAGCCGTTATGGTTAGTGATCCAGCAACTATTGCATAGGACTTTTCCCATTCTTCAATAGAGGTAATTAGTACCGCATCCACGCCGAAATACTGCTTGAAATTAGCTAAAACGGCGGGGGTGATATTCTCTGTATCATAAAGCCCTTCATCGCGTAAAACACCGAAGGTGGCTTCCACGGGCATGGGGTAATATCCCTTCCTCCCGATAGCTTCAGAAAGTGAGCAAGCAAAGTATTCTTTTGCATCTGAAGCAGTGCTTTTATTGATGGGAGGTAAGATTAGAATAGTTGTGGGCGGGTTCTCATACATCTTGGGGAAAGCGCTTTTTAGCGACATTGGGGGAGGAGCGCACGCTGTAATCAGCAAGAGAACTGCAAGCAAGATGGTGGCAATTATGGTTCTTTTCACGATCTTCCCCATCAATCCTTAACACTATAACGTTGCATCAGGAAATCCATGAATGCTGCTGATTCGCTCCAGGCATCTTTTTCTTTCTGGAAATACACCTTTGCTCCGGCAAGCTCATTATTCGCTAACAGCAACATGGCATAATCGCAATATAATCCAGGAGGAACCGATATTCTCAGCCTTGTCGATTTGGCAAATACATCTTCCAGGCTGGCTTTGTAATGTGCAACAGACGCGGCATCTTGTTTCTTTACGGCTTTGTAATAGCTGTGTGAGGTGTCTCCATAATATAAATAAGGCGGAGGCACTGCACATGCTGCCATCAAAAGCAGCACAGCTATCAAGCCCAAACAATTCTTCATGGCATCTTTATCTCATTGGTCTGCCCGATGGTGATAAAAAGCTTCTGAGCCAGTTGCACGCTACCATTCACCCGAATCTCCAAAGCATAGGTTCCGGTTTTAAGCTCAAAGATATTGGTCTTTTTCTTTGTGTCCAGCGGGATGACGTTGCCATCGAGGCTTACTTCGCGTCCAATGGGATCACCCACTAAACGCAACATGCCATAATCACCTTTAATAACCGAAGTCTGGTTGTATTTATCCACACTGCAAGCGCTGAGCAAAACAAGCAGAAGGACTGAGCTTATTAGCCAGTATTTCATCATCTGCCTCCTCTACTTATCGCTGATATACAGATTTGCCAAGTCTGCCGCAGCTATGCTACCCTGCACGACTTTAGCGATGGAAAGTTCATTTAGTTCTTCGCCTGGGATTGTTTGCTGAACCTGAATAGTGGCAATTTGGGTGCCGGGAAGTTCGATGGGTATCTTGGTTTGGGGGTTAATAACCTGCTTGCCACGCTGGTAAACCTTGAATGTATCCCCCACTTTGATACCTTGTTTCGCCCCACCGGAAATGTATAAAGCATCGCCTTCCATACTTAGCACATAGGAACGCCAGGGGTCGTTGGCGAGCTTATTTATCAGGTTTTGGATAACACTGCTGATGGCAGCATCGATGGCTTTGTCGGTGAGGCTTTCATCAAAACCCGCCTGCGAACCCATACCCAAAACGGTGCCGACCTCACTGCTCGCTTCGCCAGAGCCTTCCTGACCAAAGATGATCATGCCATTGCGGGTATCCACCAGACGCAGAGTTACTTTGGCGTAGGCAGTTTGTTTCTTGGTGCGGTCTATTAAGCCCACATTACCGCTGGTATTACGTCCAAATTCCGAGATAGAACCAAGAATCAGGTAATCTGCAGGGATCTTATAGCTTTGGATATCGGCTATTTGTTGCTCGTTGCTTACCGCCATGTCATCTTGACGCTCAATCAGCAAATAGCGATTGGTCATGGCAAGTTTGGCGGTCAAGATATCGGTTGCAGCTTTGGACATCCTTTCTTTGGTGTCGCTGCCTTCGTTAAGAAAACTATTTGCCAGGCGGGATTCGTTGGTGAATCTGCCGATGGCAACTTTCTTTTTCAGGCTTACTGCTTCGTCCACAACGGGAATGGAAGTAATGGGGGTGATGGAGAGAGTCTTTTGCGGTTTTTGGCTTTGATAACTGGCACATCCGCCAAGCACCAAGAGGCTCAGGAAGAGAATAACAATAGTATGCTTCATCTGGTATTCCTCCTTAGGAAAACGATTATATCCAATCTGTTTTTTGTGGCTACAATTGTCAAGTAAAATCGGGTTAATCACACCTATTGTTTTGCGACATAGGGCAAGGCTCTTTGCACGCCTTTTTTAGCCCATTGCTGATTGCCGTAAATGTACCACACTCCGTTATCACGATAGAAATAGGAAATCTCGCCGTTATCTTCGGGTTCGTTGTGAACCTCGGTTTCGTAGGCAGATCTAAACGTGTTTTTGGTATGCGCCACGGCTTTAGCCCCTTCAATCTCAATGTATAAAACTTCGATATCCAGCAGGCTAAACCGGTTCATATAATTCAGCCAGTCTATGTTGAAGTGGTGCCCTATTTTCCCTTTATGCAGATAGTCTAAGTGCAGATGATCCAAAATGGGGCTTATCTGATTCAAGTTAAAATCTGTACTGATACTGTATAAGAGATCACGAATCTCTTTTTGAGCCAGTGTATCGCTACTGTCCTGATTGCAGCTACTAAAGCCGAGGGCAAGCACGATAACGACGACTATTATTATAAGCTTTTTCATAGGGCTACACTCTGTTTAATACCGCCAGACACTCTATGTGCCAGGTATTGGGGAACATATCGAAGCTCTGCAGGCTTTGCAGCTTGTATTTCTCGCTATTCAGCAACAGCTTGAGGTCGCGTGCCAAAGTCATCGGTGAACAACTAACATAGATAATCTGTTTAATCCCGCTTTGGATGATGGTTTCTATGCTCTCTTTGGTTGCTCCGCTGCGGGGCGGATCCATAATCAAAGTATCCGGGCAATTCTGTTCCACCAGTTCCGGCAGCAGATCTTCGAACTTGCCGGTGATAAAGCTAATGTTCTCTATGCCGTTCATGGCGGCGTTTTGTTTGGCATCTTCGATAGCTTCGGGCAGCTCTTCCAGTAATACCAGGGATTTCACTTCCGCAGCCAGACTCAAGCCAATGGCACCTATGCCGCAGAAGGCATCCAGCACATTGGCATTGGGATTCATTCTGCTGCGGATGCTATCCATAATCAGTTCCATGGTGCCGATATTTATCTGCCAGAAGCTGCGATAGTTAATCTGAAACTTGGTGTTGCTAAGCGTATCGAAGATATAATCTCTGCCATACAGCACTTTTTCTTCGTCGCCAAGGATAATGTTGCCGTGTTCGCGGTTGATGTTTTGCACAATGCCCTTTATGGCTGGGAACTCATCCGTAAGCTGTTTTACCAGCAAGCCGGAGAAAGGCAGCTTAGCACTGCGGGTTACCAGCACCACCAGTATTTCGCTGAGGTCGCTGGAACAGCGGAAACCGATATGCCGCAAACTACCGGTATGGCTTGTCTCGTCGTATGCTTCCACTTTAGCCTTCTGGCAAAGCTGCATGATTCGCTGGGCGATACTGTCGAACACCGGCGGATGGTTGTGGCAAGCTGCGTGTGGCACAATGCGATGCGACCAACGTGCATAGATGCCGTAGCTAAGTTTCTTGTAGCCATCTTTCCCCACGGGCATAAATACCTTGTTACGGTAGTGTTTGGGCAGAGGTGAAGCGATGGTGGGGTAAATCTTGGCGGGATCTATAAAGTGGGAAAACAAACCTTCTATCAAGGTGTTTTTATGCTCCACCTGCGCCTGGTAATCCAGCATCAGCCAGTCGCAACCGCCACAAGGATTATCTCCCCCAAAGGCATCGCAGCCAGGCTCGGTATAAGCTTCGCCACGGCTGACATAACGGCTAACTTTGGCAAAGCTGTGGTCTTTGCGTTCGTGGGTAACATACACGTCCACAACGTCACCGGGGGCTGTGTAAGGCACGAATATAGCCTTGCTATCGTGATAGGCGATACCAAAGCCGCCCATGGCAAGTTTCTCTATTTTTAGTTCGAAGAGTTGTTTCACATCATCGCCTGAAGCCTATTAACGCGGGCTTCCAAAGAAGGGTGGGTGGAAAAAAGGGATACCTTGCGTCGATTGCTTATCTTTGCCATCGCATAGGAATCGCTGCGTTTATCGGGAAAGTAGGCAAGGCTGATTTTTTTTAGGGCTTCTATCATTGGCACAGCACCTACAAGATGTGCTGCACCTGCATCGGCGCGAAACTCCCGAAAGCGGGAATAGGCAGAAATGGGAATATAGGCAAGCAGCATCAAGCCGTTCTGCAGCAGCATAACTACCATAAAATAGCCAAAATAACCCAAGCCACCCCCACGGTTATCACCGCGCAGAGCGTTGTCCAAAGCAAAGGCAATAATGCGCGCAAAGAACATCACGAAGGTATTCACAATGCCCATCAAGAGAGTCATGGTAACCATATCGCCATTGGTGATGTGGCTAAATTCGTGTCCTGCCACGGCGGCAAGTTCGTCTTCGTTCAGCTTGTCGATTATCCCCGTGGAGAAGGCGATTAGTGCACTGTTTTGAGATGCTC
>Ga0265294_10003873_pt1 | contig 18889 bp, 18 predicted proteins | sample MunlanPumphouse3_FD_192504 | JGI IMG/M metagenome (GOLD analysis project Ga0265294, IMG submission 192504) | Groundwater microbial communities from a municipal landfill in Southern Ontario, Canada - Pumphouse #3 | ecosystem: Environmental > Aquatic > Deep subsurface > Groundwater | place...
AAGGGAGACGTGTTCACTCAGGACGTCATCGACAAGTGGATCGAATACAAAACGGCAAACGAGGTCGATCCGGTCAAACTCAGACCGCATCCCCACGAATTCTTCCTCTACTTCGATATTTAACGGTCTGTTCAAGCGGGCGAGGGCCGCTTCGGAATCAATTGCCGGAGCGGCCTTTTTTATCGGTAATCCCGGTAGTCGATTGCGTATGCATTTGCCTTGTAAGAAAACTTCCGCACCGTGGTTTTCAGCATTCTGGCCGCCAGGGAAATATTGCCCCGGGTGTTTTTCAAGGAATCGATGATCATTTCCTTTTCCACCTTGGCGACCGCCTCATCCAGGGACCGGGACGGCAGGGTGCCGGTTTCCTCGCCGGTCTGAAGCGTGGGCGGAAGATGGTAGCTGTGAATGACGTTCTCCTCGCACAGCAGGACCGCGCGTTCGATGCAATTTTCAAGCTCCCGGACGTTGCCCGGCCAGTGGTAGGACATCAGCATGTCGATCACCGGCGTTGAAAATCGTCGAATATCCTTCTGATTTTCCCGGGCGTATTTTTCCAGGAAATGATCGGCCAGCAGCAGCACGTCGGTTTTTCGCTCCCGCAGCGGCGGCATATAAATCGGAAACACATTGATCCGGTAGTACAGATCTCCGCGGAAGGTCTCCTCCTCCAGGGCCTGCTCCAGGTTCTTGTTGGTCGCCGCAATGACGCGCACATCGGTCTTGATGGTCTTGGCGCCGCCGACTCTGTCGAACTCTTTTTCCTGAAGCACGCGCAGCAGCTTGACCTGAACATCGGGTCCGATGGAGCCGATTTCGTCCAGAAAGATGGTTCCCTTGTTGGCCAGTTCGAATTTTCCCAGCTTCTGGCGCACGGCACCGGAAAAAGCGCCCTTTTCATGGCCGAACAGCTCGCTCTCGATAAGATTTTCGGGGAGTGCGGCGCAGTTGACTTTTACGAACGGAAATTTGGAGCGGTGGCTGTTGTAGTGAATGGAATTGGCTACCAGCTCCTTTCCGGTTCCGCTCTCGCCGCGGATCAAAACCGTCGCGTTGCTTTTGCACACCTGGGAGATCATCTGAAAGACTTCGCGCATCTTGTTGCTGTTGCCGATGATATGGGTAACCTGGTATTTGTTCTCCAGTTCTTTTTTCAGATGCCGGTTTTCTTCCCGCAGCTTTTCCTGCTCAAGGCGGATGGTCTCGAAGTTGATGGCATGGCGCGCCACCATGGTGGCAACGACGGAAAGCAGTTTTTCGCCGTCTTTCAGGGAATACGAGGGATCATAATGCCGGTCCGCGCTCAGGGCGCCGATCACCCGATCCCCCTTTTGAATCGGAACGCAGATATAGGAAAGTTCCCCGGTCTGAGCATCCTTGCGGGCGGCGGTGCGGTTGAGAAACGAGGGGTCCTCGCTGATCTTGGGAATGGTCACCGCCTTGCCGGTTTCGATGACCCGACCGGTAATGCCTTCCCCCAGTTTGTAGGTGACGCTTTCCATGGTGCTCTTGGACAAGCCGTGGGCCACGGCAATGTGAATCTCGTCCCGCAGGGGATGCAGAATCGTAATGGTGCCCCGGACCATGTCCAGGGAACTGGACAGAATTTCCAGCACCTTGTACAGGGCTTTTTGCAGATCCAGATGTTCGTTCAGAGCCTGACTGATTTCGTAAAGAAGGGTAATGTCTTCAAGGGATTTCATGTGGCCTGATTTCCGTTCCTGGTTTGACGTATTTTTCATTTTTGTTACACTAATGCATTATTGTGACAAAATTGCCAACAATTTTATTGAACCCTTTTTGTGCTTCTCAAAATTTTCATGTCGACAGGGTGTGTTTCCATAATTCCGGCAACTTTTAACACGCTGATTTTGCTTGAAACAGGCCATTGAATAGCGTACATCGGGACAAAAGAGTATGAAGATGCAGCAAATGCCGGTCCGGCAAGTTCAAAATGCCGCTGCTGCCGAAAACCTTTCTGATCGTTTGCGGCCTGACAACCCTTGACGTTTTGTGTTCGGTTGCATAAAAATAATACATTTAATGGGATGATTGTATGAGAAAAATGTTATTCTGCTTATGTGCATTTCTGATTTTTTCAGGCGTTTTCATTTCCTGCTCCGATAAAAAGGAAGCGGCGCCGGGAAAAAAGGGGGCTATTGAAGAAATGACCGACAGGGTCGCGAAGGAAGCGGTTGAAAAGATTCGCACCCCCATCAACAAAGCCCGCTCCGTTGAAGACATTCAAAAAAACAGATTCAGCGATATGGAAAAAGAGTTGACGGAAAAACCCTAGCCCGGCGTTTGCCCATAAGCATGGTTGCGGCGACGGTCTTTTTATTTCTTGCTTTTAAAGGAGTCGCTTATGAAAATCGGAGTGCTTAAGGAAATCAAGCGGGAGGAATATCGCGTGGCCATGACTCCGGCCGGAGTTCGCGCCATGAAAGAAAACGGGCATCAGGCATACGTCGAAACCGGCGCAGGCGCCGGCAGCGGCTTTGATGATGCGGCCTATGAAAAAGCAGGGGCGCAGATTGTCGAAACGCCGGACAAAATATATGAGATTGCCGATCTGATCATGCATGTAAAGGAGCCCCTCGCTTCCGAATATGAACTGATCCGTGAAGGTCAGATTCTTTTTACATTTCTGCATCTGGCTGCGGATCGAAATCTGACCCGGGTGCTTATCAAAAGCCGCTGCATTGCCGTGGCTTACGAGACCGTTCAAAAAGCGGATGGTTCCCTGCCCCTGCTGGCGCCCATGAGCGAGGTTGCCGGGCGTCTGGCCATTCAGCAGGGCGCCAGATATCTGGAAAAGCCCAGCGGCGGACCGGGCATGCTGCTGGGAGGAGCTCCGGGAGTCGAACCCAGTCAGGTGGTGATTCTGGGCGGCGGCGCCGTCGGCGCCCAGGCGGCGAAGATCGCCGCCGGCTTTGGCGCCAGGGTGTACGTTCTGGATATCAATCTGGACAGACTTCGGTACCTCTGTGATATTCTGCCGAGCAATTGTTTCATGCTGATGGCGGACTCCGAAAACATCGAGCGCTTGCTGCGCCAGGCCGACCTGGTCGTCGGAGCGGTGCTGATTCCCGGCGCCAAAGCCCCGAGACTCATTTCCCGCAGGATGCTCAAGATCATGAAGCCGGGGACGGTCATTGTGGATGTCTCCGTGGATCAGGGAGGATGCTGTGAAACCTCCCGGCCCACCACGCACAACGACCCGGTCTTTGAAATAGATAAAATCATTCATTACTGCGTGGCCAATATGCCGGGGGCGGTTCCCAAAACATCGACCATCGCCCTGACCAATGCCACGCTGCCCTATGCCCTTGAAATCGCCAACAAGGGGTGGAAAAAAGCATTTGCGGAAAATCCGGAAATCCGCTGCGGCGCCAATATCATCAACGGCGATATCGTCTGGCCGGGAGTGGGCCAGGCATTTGGCATGAAATGGATGAACGTCGAAAAACTCCTTTAACAGGGTTTAGAAATCGGGGAGGCTGGCGTTTGAATTCTCAATGCATCTGGGCGGAAGTCGATCTGGGCGCCATTGCCCATAATATGAAAGAGATCCGGCGGGTCACGCATCCGGGCGCCCGCCTCATGGCCATTGTCAAGGCGAATGCTTACGGTCATGGCGCGGTTCCGGTTTCTAAAACAGTCGTTGAAAACGGGGCCGAAATGCTCGGCGTCGCCCGCATTGCCGAGGCCGTGGAACTCAGACAGGCGGGCATTCGCGTGCCGATCGTCGTTCTGGGCTATGTGCCTTTCAACTGTTTAAAGGACCTGTGGGAATTTGATGTCTCAACGACGGTGTATTCGGCCTCAATGGCCCGGGCCATGTCCCGGGCGGCGAGCCGGGCCGGAAAAAAGATCCGGATGCACCTGAAAGTCGATACGGGCATGGGACGTCTCGGGCTTCTGCTTCCCTTCCTCGCCATGCCGGACGCATCGCGGAAACTGGATGCGGCGACGGCCGAAGCCGTCTCCATCATCCAGTTGCCCGGCCTTGAACTGGAAGGGGTCTTTACCCATTTCGCCGCCGCCGACATGGCGGATAAAACTTTTTCCAGGCGGCAGTTTGATTCCTTCATGGCATTTCTGAACACGCTGGAAATTCAACGAGTTGAAATTCCCTTTCGTCATGCCGCCAATACGGCGGCGATCATTGAATTGCCTGAGACCCATCTGGACCTGGTGCGTCCCGGAATCGGCATCTACGGGTATTATCCTTCCGATGAGGTGCAGCGCGGGATTCTGTCGCTGAGGCCCGCCATGACCCTGAAAACAAGGATTATTTATTTAAAGCAGGTGCCTGCCGGCTTCAAGGTCAGCTACGGCATGACCTATGAAACAAAAAGACCCACCACCATTGCCACGGTAGCCTCAGGGTATGCCGACGGGGTGAACCGTCTGCTGTCCAACTCGGGATGCATGCTGGTCCATGGTTGCAGGGCGCCTGTCATCGGACGCATCTGCATGGATCAGACCATGCTCGACGTGGGCCATGTTCCGCATGTCGCACTGGAAGACGAAGCGGTGGTTTTCGGTCGCCAGGGCGAGAGTATGATGGGTGCGGACGAGGTGGCGGCCGTTTATCATACGATTTCCTATGAGGTCGTTTCGGCGGTTGGCTGCCGGGTGCCCAGAATGTATCGGAAATAACGATTCAAAAAGATTACAGGAGCGCCATGATGAAAAATTTCTTTGAAAAACGGATCGTTGAATCGAGTATGCTGGATTTTTCGAATAATTTTAACGAAATATGCATTCCGGTTGAAATACGGAGGGATCGGCTGATCAACCGGGTCAGCAGGGTCATTAGGTTCCGGCTTCGCGGGCTGGAAGGATTCCGCAATGCCGGCATGATTGAGAAGTCAAAGAGCAGTTGTCCTTTTTGCCCTGATCACATTGAAAAATCGACGCCGAAATTCTGTGAATCCTTGATACCTGAGGGCAGAATCCGTTTCGGAGAAGCCACCGTGCTTCCCAATGCGTTTCCATACAGCAAATACTGCGGGGTAACGGTTTTTTCAAAAAGGCATTTCATACCCCTGGAAGATTTCAGCCCCGAAATCCTGTTCAACGCCCTGAAGGCGAGTACGATTTTTATCGACCGGGTGCATCGCCAGGACGATCAGGTATCCCACGCCTCCATCAACTGGAATTATATGCCTGTGGCCGGCGGCGGTCTGGTTCATCCTCACCTGCAGGCAGTGGTTTCGCCAAGGCCCACTCACTTTCAGGACCGGCTGATTGAAGCCTCCGCAGCATACCGCAGGTCTCAAAACCGCAACTGCTGGGCGGATCTGGTGGCGTTAGAAAAGTCCGAGGGCGAGCGTTATCTGTTTCAGCAGGACGAGGTCGAGTTCCTTTCGGCTTTTTGCCCCAAGGGCATGATCGGAGAAATTGTGGCGGTTTTTACCGGAAAAACCGGCTTGAAAGATTTGTCCGACGCCGTATTGAACAGCTTTGCCTCAGGTCTGGCGCGGGTTATTCGCGGGCTGAAAAAATTCAACGTGAACAGCCTGAACATGAGCCTTCTCATCAGCCTGAGAGAGGAGGATGAGCTCTGGATTCAGGCGCGCATCATTCCCAGAATGGCTTTGCCGCCGTGGGGAACCAGCGATGTAAACTATTTTGAGAAAGGCCATGACGAGGTGATCGTCATCCTTCCTCCGGAAGAACTGGCCCTCGCGCTCCGGACCACCGAATAGGAAACGCGGATGCCGTGTCTTTGGGCGGGGATATCCATTTTAGAGGGCGCCGGTTCAAATCGGCGAGGAAAAACTGGATGGTTTTCGCTTGAAAACCGGTGAGAAAAAAACCGGCGCCGAAAGCAACATCATGATTCCCCGCTTAAGGGCGCTTCTTTCGACGCCGGTTTTAACAGTCGTTAGCAGGCTGTTGAAAAACTGCGCCTGAGGCCGCCATGCAGCGTTGCGCGGCTCTCGCCAATGCTCACATATGCTTGAATATGCTGCGCTTGTCGTATCGCCACGCGCCTTGCCTGACGGCCTGATTCTTGTTTTTCAACACCCTGTTAATGGGCCGGCTTTTTGCCCAGCTTGATGGCGCAGAATTCGCCGCACATGGTGCAGCCCTCTTCCTTGGCGCTTTCGCTGCGTTCCAGCCAGGCTTTGGTTCTCTCCGGATCGATGGAGAGATCGATCTGACCCTGCCAGTCGAAATTTTTTCGGAACCGGGCCATTTGAAGATCCTTTTCATACGCGCCGGGAAAGCCCTTGGCAATGTCGGCGATATGGGCGGCGATCTTTGAAGCGATGATGCCCTCTTTCACGTCTTCCAGAACCGGCAGGCGAAGATGTTCGGAAGGCGTTACGTAGCAGAGGTAGTCCACGCCGGCTGCGCCGGCGATGGCGCCGCCGATGGCCGCCGTGATGTGGTCATAACCGGGCGCGATGTCCGTGGGCAGCGGGCCGAGCACATAGAAAGGCGCGTTGTTGCACAGGCTTTTTTGAAGCTTCACGTTGGCGACGATCTCTCCGATGGGCACATGTCCCGGCCCTTCGATCATCACCTGAACGCCTTTGGCCCGGGCCCTTCGCGTCAGCTCTCCGAGCAGGATCAGCTCCTGAACCTGGCCGGCGTCCGTGGCGTCGGCAAGACAGCCCGGCCTCAGCCCGTCCCCCAGGCTCAGCACCATGTCGTACCGGTGAGCGATCTCGATGAGCCGGTCGTAGTATTCGTACAGCGGATTTTCCCGGTTGTTGAAGGTCATCCATTTGGACAATATGGATCCGCCGCGGCTGACGATGCCCAGCTCCCGGCCCTGTTCCTCGATGCAGCCCACGCTGCGCCGGGTCACACCGCAATGAACCGTGACGAAATCCACCCCGTCGGCGCCGTTTTCCTCGATCACCTCGAACATGTCGTCGCCGGTCATTTCCACGATGGCTTTTTTCTCGAAGAGCATTCTGGCAGCGGCCTGGTAAATGGGAACCGTTCCCACCACCATGGCGGAGGCCTTCATGATTTTTTTTCGTATATCCCTCAGGTCGCCGCCGGTGGAAAGGTCCATGATGGTGTCGACGCCGGCTTTTTCCGAGATTTGAACCTTGGCCAGTTCCAGTTCAAGATCCACATGATCCATCGAGGTGCCGATGTTGGCGTTGACCTTGGTTCGAACCCCTTTTCCGATGGCAAGGGGCTGAATGCTGCCGTGCACCTTGTTGCGCACGACCACCAGCGTGCCGTCCTCCACGCCTTTGCGGATCAATTCCGGCGTCACCCCTTCGTTGCGGGCGCATATTTCCATTTCTTCGGTAATTTGACCCTTGCGGGCCATATCCAGTTGCGTCATCTGAATCCTACCTCCATCTATGATTTCAGCCGGGCCGCTTCCTCGCCCGGACGGTTCGCCTTCAGCAGGGCAAAGATGCCTGTGCTGAGTTGAAAAAAGGCATATCCTTTTTTCCGGATATGCCTTTTGACAAGATTCAAAATCTTCCCTTCGCTGGCATTACCCAGATCAGGTTCAAAGGGTATGATCTCAGCCTTCCGGCACCCCTGAATGTCTGCTGATGCGCTAAAGTTCAAATTTTGTATGACAAACCGCCCGGATAATCAAGAAAATTATTTATTCAGGCGTCCGGCGGCTGTTTGCCTCTATTTCTCGTCCCGGGCCTGACGGGAGGCCCGGCCGATCGCCTCTAAAAATTCCCGGAAACGCAGGGAAATGTCCGGCGCCGAATTGAGTTCGGATATCACCGCATAATATCGGGCGCCGGTTTCAATGACCCGGGACAGGTTCTTCAGAGTGATTCCGCCAATGGCGGCCACCGGAATTTTGACTGAATTCACGATGCTTTGCAGGCCGTCTATTCCGATCACCGGGGCATCGGCCTTGGTCGCCGTGGAAAAGACCGCGCCCGCGCCCAGATAATCCGCTCCGGCGCTTTCGGCGATTCCGGCCTGCTCGGCGTTGTCAACGGAAACGCCGACGATCATGCCCGGCGGCGCCTTTTGAATCACGCGGCGGTAGTGCTCGTCTTCCTGGCCGATGTGAATGCCGTGGGCTTCCAGCCTCAGCGCGACATCCACCCGGTCGTTGACGATCAGAACCGCGTCCTCGAAACGCTTGACCCGATCGAGCATCGCCCTGCCCAGTTCGTAGAACCGTTGATCATCCAGTTTTTTCTCCCGAAGCTGAATGATCCTGGCGCCTGCCTGAAGCAGCCGGTCGCAAAGATCCAGAGTATCGGCAAAACAATACATGCCGGAAAGTTTGTGAATGAAATGATTTTTTAAATTCATGGCGCCCGCCTTATGACTTTTTCCGGAAAACCCGATTCCCCGTTATTTTCCCGATGCCTCACCTTCCGCAACGGAGGTGGGTTTTGACTTTCAAAATCAATGATAGTATAAAAAACGACCCTTGATCATCTATCATATTTAGGGTCAGGATGTGAAAACATTTCCGGATTTCGGATTTTTGTTCATGAAGCGAGCCGCTTTTCTTCGAACCGCCGGATCATGCTTGGAACGTTTGCCCGCGGTTTCGCCCTGTTTGACATGGGAATCGCCGGTGATCCGGCCGCGGCTGGAAAGAAAAGCAGGAAAAGTTTCTGCCAACAAGTGAAGAAAACAAATGACGCAACCGCACAATGCAAACATTGAATACGCCCGCAAGGTCGTGGCCGGAGATCCCATGGCGGTTTTTCTGGGTATAAAACTTGATGCCCTTGATCTGGCTTACAGCCGCCTGTCTCTGGAAATCAAACCGGAATATCTCAACGCCCTGGACCGGGCTCACGGCATGGCGATTTCCTGTCTGGTTGATCAGGCCGTGGCCGTGGCTTCCAACACAACGGAATTTCAAACGCTGACCGTGGAGCTGAAAATCAATTTTCTGGCCGCGGCGCTTCCCGGAGACACCATTTTTGCCGAAGCCCGACCGCTGGACATGAAACGCAGCCTGAGCCTCTGGGAGGTCGATGTCCGGGATTCACGGGAAAACCGGGTGGCCGTCGCCCAGGCGCTCGCCTATCACCGGCCAAAAGCCAACAAAGGCAAGGATGATTCCGGAAAAACATTCAAATAGAATCCAACCCGGATCGTCACTCATGGATCCGCATCGATGCCGAGCGCATTGAAATGAACTCGAACCCTTTCCGGAGTAAATGGTTATGCCGATTCGTCTGATCGCAAAAGATCTGTACCGGCTGATTAAAGAGGTCGATAAGGTCCGGGAACAGATCGAAACCGCCCGTCCCGAACAGCTTGAAAAGCTCAAAGACCGGCTTCGCAAGCTGACTGCCGAACGGGATCGCATGCGCAATATTCTGGAAGGAAGCAAGGAAAAAAAATGATTTCAGCGATGGGGCATGGCATCCTGGGTCTGGCGGGGCTGATCGCAATGGCTTGGATTTTTTCTGAAAACCGCAAAGCGATCGCCTGGAAGACCGTCCTGACCGCTCTGGCCCTTCAACTCGTCCTGGCCCTGGTTCTGCTCAAACTTCCCGGTTCCCGGCAGATATTCATGGTGCTCAACGGCCTGGTTTTTGCCGTCGAAAAAGCCACGATGGAGGGCACTTCCTTTGTCTTCGGCTATCTGGGCGGGGCCTCGCCGCCGTTTGCCGTCGAACATGCCGGCGCCGCCTATATTCTGGCCTTTCGGGGGCTTCCTCTGATTCTGGTGGTCAGCGCCCTTTCGGCCCTTCTGTTTTACTGGCGGATTCTTCCGGCAATCGTTCGGGCTTTTTCCTGGCTGCTGAAACGATCCCTGGGCATCGGCGGCGCCGAAGGCCTGGCCGCGGCCGCCAATGTATTTGTCGGCATGGTGGAATCGCCCCTGCTCATTCGCCCTTATCTTGGAGAACTGCGCCGCGCGGAACTTTTTTCGCTCATGACCTGCGGCATGGCCACCATCGCCGGCACCGTCATGGTGCTTTATGCCAGCATTCTCAAGGAGGCCGTTCCGGACGCCCTGGGACACCTTCTGGTTGCATCGATCATCAGCGCGCCGGCCGCCATCGGCATCGCCCGGATCATGGTTCCCAACGTTTCCGGCGACCTGACGGCGGCAGGGGTTTCAGCGCCGACGCCCGCTCATAGTTCCATGGAAGCCGTCACCAACGGAACCATCGAAGGGGTCAAGCTCCTGATCAACGTCGTCGCCATGCTGGTGGTTCTGGTCGCCCTGGTCGGCCTGGTCAACCAGGGGCTCTCCCGGCTTCCTGCTTTTCTGAACGAGCCCCTGACGCTGCAGCGCATGCTGGGCTGGATCATGGCGCCGGTGGCTTGGCTGGTCGGGATTCCATGGAATGAATGCTTTGAGGCGGGCAGTCTGATGGGCACCAAGACCATTCTCAATGAATTCCTGGCCTATCTTCAAATGGCCGGACTTTCCCCCGAAGCCCTGTCCTCGCGCTCCCGTCTGATCATGACCTATTCCATGTGCGGATTTGCCAATTTCGGAAGTCTGGGAATCATGATCGGCGGTCTGGGCGCAATGGCGCCGGAAAGGCGCTCCGAGATCGTGTCTCTGGGCCTTAAATCCATTGTCGCCGGAACCCTGGCCACCTTTATGACAGGCGCCATCGTGGGTTTTCTGAGTTTTTGAGATCGAAACCATTTTGAAGGATTTTCGAATGCTGCGGGTTTCCAGGGTTTTCCAAAGGGTTATATTGATCGTCCTGATCATTCTGGAGGGGTGTGCCACGGCGCCCCTTCGTTCAGGACAGGATGTGCGCAGCATCACCCTGCTGGCCACAGGGGATTTTCACGGGCTGATGGAGCCTTCCGATTCCGCGTCCGGTTTATCCGAAGGAGGCATTGCCAGAATCGCCTCCCTGATCAAGGAGATCCGCGCAGAAAGCGAACATCCGGTTCTCGCGATCTCCACCGGCGACAGCCTGATGGGCCGGTATTTTCATGTTTTTCGGGGCAGGGCGATTTTCCGGCTGATGACCGCCGCCGGATATGATCTCTGCGCCCTGGGCAATCATGAATTCGACAAGGGGCCTCGAGTGCTGGCCGATGCGCTGAAAACCGCCGGCTTTGAAACCCTGTGCACGGATCTGAACCTTTTCCAAACGCCTCTGGAAGGGCTCTGCCGGCCCTGGATCATCCGGAATGTGAACGGGCTTGCCGTCGGATTCTTCTCCCTGATGACAGAGGATTTTCCCCTGGTGACCAGCGGAGCGCCTGTTCAGCTCAACGCCGGCAACGTCCCGGCGGCTCAAAAGGCGGTGCAGGATCTCAGACGGGCCGGGGCAAAGTTGATCATCGCCGTCAACCATATCGGGCTGGACCGGGATCGAGCCCTTGCCGAAAGGGTGCCGGGAATCGACCTGATCATCGGCGGGCATTCCCATGATCTGCTTTCCGCCCCGCTGCGCATTGGCAATACGATGATTGTTCACACCGGCGAAGGCGGCATCCGGATGGTGCGTCTGGACCTTGCCGTCAACGACCATGGCGGAATCGAACCCGGGCAGAGCCGGTACGAATTGATTCCGGTGGACGGGTCCGTACCCGAGGATCCGGAGGTCCTGGGAATTCTGAATCAGTACCGCAGCGCCTTTCCCCCGGCGATTGTTCTGGGACATACCGGCAGTGAGTGGAATCTGACCTCCGATGTGCTCAGAAAGAGCGAATCGCCGGTCGTTAACATGATCAACGATCTTCTAAAAAAAAAATTCAGGGCCGACATCGTGTTCAACAATGCCGGCGCGTTCCGGGGCAAAAGAATCTATCCGCCGGGGCCGGTGACCGATCAGATGCTTCAGGAAATCGATGAGTTTTCAAACCTTGTTTATTTTGTAAGCCTGAAAGGCCGGGACATTCCGCCGATCTTGGAAAGAAGTGCGGCCAGCTTCGGCGAAGGCGGCTTGCTGCATGCTTCGGGGCTTCGCTACCGGATCGATCTGAATCAGCCCACGCAGCAGATTGCCCAAAACGACCAGGGCCAATGGCATGTGATTCGAGCGGGAAACCGGGTTTCAGACGTTCGAGTTCAGGATGTTCGAGGCGAGTGGCGTGCGCTGAATCCGGATCAGACCTACACGGTGCTCTCCAACGATTTTTTGATCAACCGGGAGGGCGACGGGTATTTCTGGTTCAAGGAATCGGGGGAAAATTTCAGAGGCATCTATTCGACGATTTATTCCATTCTGGCCGAAGCCATCGGGCAGACCGGCGTTCTGAATCCGGAAAAACCCGACGGAAGGTTGACGATTCAGCCCTAGCTTTATATGTAATCAGGAGATCCGAGCTTTCCGACCCGAATCAGGAGAAAAACATGAAAAGGTTGATTTTGATCATGCTCTGCGGGGCGCTTTTGGCCGGGTGCTCCCGCGGCCTGGAATTCAAGATCCGTTTTGATGCCGTTGACGGGCTGGATAAGGAAAGCCGGGTGATTTTCGACAAGAACCCGATGGGCTCGGTTACAGGGGTTTCCTATGCGGAGGCGGGCCATTTTCTGGTTTCCGTTCGGATTGAAAAGGATTTTGAGTCCGCCGTTACCGGGCATTCCCGCTTTTTTATCGTATCCGATTCCGGCCGGCCGGGTAAAAAAGCCGTTGAAATGATTCGCGTCAGATCCGGCGGAACGCCCATCGAACCGGGAAGCGTCATTCAGGGCACTACCAGGACCTCGGCGCTCATGGAACAGATAACGGAAAAACTGAAAACCCATATGGATGATCTGGGAAAAAGCCTCAAAGAGTTTTCCGGGGAACTGGAAAAGGAACCGGAGGGCAACGAAGACAGGGAGTCCAGGTCTCAATGGGACCGCTTTGTCGATGAGATTCAAAACTTCATCCATCTTGTCCGGGACAAGGTGGAAAACGAGATGCTTCCCAGAATCAATGAATTCATCGACATGTTGCGAAGCTTTATGAAGGACGAGACGCCGGAAAAAGACACAGGCCCGCGGAAAACCGGCCAGAGGATCTGATTTCAGTGTTGATTAACCGCAAAGCGCGCGAAGTATGCTTCCTTCAGAATTGACGCTTCGAGGCCTTGCACCGCATTGTTTTTGCAGAACCGAGCAACGCAAAATTTTTGTGAAGCGCATTGAAGTTCAAAACAACCGGTCAACCCACCGGTCAAGCGGGGCGAAAAGATCGTAAAAGACATGGCCCCATGGTTCCGGAATGATGGATGCCAATATATCAGCAGGCGGCCTGAAATCCCTCTGAATTCCCCTTACTCGTGATGAGCGATCTCGTAGATCGCCTTCAACAGTTCGCCTGAGGAGGCGGTTTTGCTGACGAAGGCCTCCGCTCCCGCCAGTCGCATCGAGTGAGCCGCCTGATCGTCATCGAACATCGAAAGGCCGAGCACCCGCACCTCGGGCAGCTCAGCCTTGATCTGCCGGGTGGTTTCGATGCCATCCATATACGGCATGGAGATGTCCATTACGACCACATCCGGTTTGAGCTGCCGGGCAAGTTCCAGAGCTTCCTGCCCATTGGCCGCTTCGCCCACCACCTCGATGCTCGGCTGACCGGCAATCAAACTGATTAACCCCTGGCGCATCACCTGGTGGTCGTCGACAAAAAGCACCCGGGTGTTTTCATCGCCTGCAGAAACCGTATGGTCGATCGGGATACGGGGCCGCTCGCCGGTGGGCGACGATGTTCGTTGCAGGTTATCGGCCCTGGTCAGTTTCAGGGGAACCGACAGGGTGAAGCGGCTGCCGCGTCCAGGGGCGCTTTCGATCGCCAGACTGCCTCCGATGTAGTTGGTCCGCTCCCGCAGACTCAGCAGTCCTAAGCCTGCTGTAGCGGCGGTGGAGTCCAGGGCGCCGGGATTGAATCCCCGGCCCTGATCGCTGACCGTGATGATCAGGGAGTCATCGGAACCGGACAGGAAGACGCGTGCGCTTTTCACGCCGGCATGCTTTACGACATTGAACAACAGCTCCTGCACGGCCCGGAATATGAACACCTTTAGTGCCCCGCTTTCAAACTGTCGGGCCGCGTCCTCTTCCAGTTGGACCTGCAGACCGAACTGTTCGGACATCTGCTGGGCCAGCCATTTCAGGGCGGGCACAAGACCCGAGTGGTCCAGTGCCGCCGGACTAAGCTCGTGCGACAGGTGGCGCGACTTTCTGATGGACTCCTTCAGCAGCCAATCCGCTTTCGCCAATGGAGATTCGGGGGACTGGTTCTGGAAAGCCGCCATAAGCTGCAACCGCGCGGCGGCGAGGAGCTGTTGCAGATCATCGTGCAGGAGACCGGCAATCCGGCGGCGTTCCCGCTCCTCGGCTTCGATCAGCTCTACTGCCAAAGACTGAAGCTGCTTTGCCCGGCCCACAGCCAGTTCGGTGCGCTCGACCACCCGCTGCTCCAGGGTTTCATTCATCTGCCGCAGCGCCTGTTCGGCCCGCTTGCGGTCGGTGATGTCGCGTCCATAAAGGTTTACGTATCCATTGTCCACGATGGGCGCAAAGACGAACGAAAAGACCCGGCCTTCACATTCCACGTCCATCAGGTTGCTTTGCGCACGGTTCAGCGTATCTTGGACCAGGCGGACAAAAGGTTCGGGGGCGGGCTGACCGGCTTCACAGCGCCATTGGCCGCGAAGGGCGTCGCTGGACCGGTTGGCGTATAGGACGGTTCCCGCGCGATCGATGCGCAGCACGGGATAAGGATTTTCATCGAGAAAGTGAGCGACGCTTCGCAATAACTCCATGTTGCGCCGTTTTTCGGTGACATCGTGGAAGACAAGGACCACGCCCACCAAATCGCCGGAAGCGTCGAGGATGGGGGCGGCGCTGTCCTCAACAGGAATCTCATGGCCGTTCCTTGCCACCAGCACGGAGTCGTGGGGCAGCACAACAGCGCATTTGTTGCTGAGCACCTGCTCTACAACGTTGTCGGCCGGTTGCCGGTTCTTCTCATTGATGACTTGAAAAACCATATCAACCGGCTGGCCGATGGCCTTTTCCTGGGTCCAGCCGGTGAGGTCGGCCGCAACAGGGTTCAGAAACGTGACGCGGCCGTGAATGTCGCTGGCAATCACCGCATCGCCGATACTGGTAAGCGTGACTCTCAGCCACTCCTGCTGTCGGGCAAGCTCCTCTTCGGCTCGACTCTTTTCGGCCAGTTGTTTGGCTTCCAGGAGCGCTCGCTTGACCACCGGCCCTAACCGGCTCAACCGTTGTTTGAGGACATAATCGGTGGCCCCGGCTTTCAGGGCCTCAATAGCGGTTTCCTCGCCAATGGCGCCGGACACGATGATTGCCGGCACCCCTGCAAGTCGATGCTGGGCCAGGTGAAGGGCGGTTAAGCCGTCAAATCCAGGCAGAGAATAGTCGGCGAGAATGAGATCCGGGGCAAAAGCATCCAGGGCCTCTATGTAGGTCCCTTTGTCCGGAGCCACCTGGACGGCGCAATTGAGTCCGGCCTTGCGCAGCTCGCGCCGTATCAACTCGGCATCCGAGGCATTGTCTTCGAGAATGAGAATACGAAGTTGTCCGTCCATGGCCAATTGACTGTCTTTTGTGTCGCACGGGCAGATTATCGAACAGGCGGTACATTCACCATCAACCAGTAGATTCCCAGTTTCGCCACGACCGCCGCAAACTCCTCGAACTTGATCGGCTTGGTCACGAAGCTGTTGACGCCCAATCTGTAAGCTTCCCTGATGTCTCGATCCTCATTCGAGGAGGTTAGAATGACCACCGGAATGTCCTTGGTCCGCTCATCAGACTTCATCATTCGCAGGACCTCGATGCCATCGATTTTGGGGAGCTTGATGTCCAACAGTACTACCCTTGGGACGCCACTGTCGCACTGATGGACCTGATCGCCCGGGGGAAGCAGGAACTCCAGCGCCTCGGCGCCATCCTTCAGGTGTACGATCCTGTTCGCCAGGTTGTGTTTCCTCAGAGCGCGAGTAATAAGCTCCGCGTCGTTTGGATTGTCCTCGACCATCACGATTTCAACTTCTCCACTCATTCTGCGCATCACCTGGCTTCTCCGATCGGTAAGGTAAAGTAAAAGATCGCTCCCTGATCCAACGTGCCCTCCGCCCACACCCGCCCTCCGTGCCGCGTGATAATCCGCTGCACCAGCGCGAGGCCCACACCCGTACCCTCGAACTCTGTAACCGAGTGGAGTCTCTGGAAAACCCCGAACAGCTTGTCGACATACTGCATGTCAAACCCGACGCCGTTGTCTTTGACGTAGTAAGCACCGCCGCCCGAGTCCGGCAAATAACCGAACTCGATGGACGCCCGCGCATCGGACCTGGAGAATTTGATGGCGTTCGACAGCAGGTTCGCCAGAACCTGCCGAATCAGCGCGATGTCTCCCCGGGCAGGCGGAACCGGGCCAATCCTGATTGCGAGCTGACGTTCCGGCGTCACTGCTGCCAGTTCGTCAAACACCGCCCTGGCTAATGCCGCCATATCGATTAAGCTCTCGGTCATCTGCTGGCGGCCCATACGCGAAAAAGACAGCAGATCATCAATGAGTCGGCCCATCCGATGAGCGTTTTCCTGAATCAGTGCGAGATAACGCTTCCCTTCGTCATCAAGCCGTGGCGAATAATCTTCCACAACAGCCTCTGCAAACCCGCTGATCGCGCGCAGCGGGGCGCGCAGATCGTGCGAGACCGAGTAGGAGAATGCCTCAAGCTCATTGTTTACTGTCTCGAGGAGCGATTTTGCGTGCTTTACTTCGGTTCGTTCAAGTTCGATGTCCTCCAGCATGTTCATCAGGGCACGCTGTGTGTCAGTCAACTTGCGTTGTTCCTCGTACATGTCTTCCAGCAGGTTCACAGCCGCCTTTTGAATCAGCTGGGAATTTCGGCGTTCCGCTTCGAGATCCTCCAGGATGTTAAAGGTCGCCCGCTGGAACTCTTCCACCTCCTGAAGACGCTGATTCGGGTCTGATGACCCGGTTGGCGGGAACGTGATTGCGGGCATCGTTACGCTCCCTGGCCTAACCTTCTCTTGAGTTCATTGTTTTCGCGTCGGAGTTCCTCGATCTCTTTCTTCAATTCCACCATCTTGAGTTCACGCCCCACGGTCAGTTTTTGGAATTTTTCAAGTTCGGCCAGCCGGTCCAGTTCCCGCCGGTGCTGCTCGGCCAATTGTTCTTCGGCCTTCTTTTGCTCCGTCACATCGCGCGCCGCGGCAAAGACGCCGATTACGTTGCCTCGGGTGTCCTTGTAGACGCTGGCGTTGTAAAGAACATTCGTTAGCCAGCCGTCACGATGTCGGATCGTCAAAGGATAATCGGTGACAAAGCCCTTGGCGAAAACCTGCTGGTAACCTTCCCGGGCTTTTTCAGGATCGGTAAAATAATCGGAAAAGTCCGTTCCGATCAGTTTGTTGCGGGGAACCCCGGTGATTTTCACGGTTGCTTCGTTCACGTCGGTGATCTTGCCTTCCGGACTGATGGCCACCAGCGGGTCAAGACTCGCCTCGATCAAGCTCCTGGCATACTGAGATGCATGCCCACGTTCCTTCGCTGGCAGGCGCCGATTCTGCTTGTTATCAGGCATCGCCGATCTCCTCTACGGTTTTCTCAAGCATCATGAAGATGTCAAGCTTGCTGCACGGGTTGTCCCGCGCACCGGGAATTCCAACTCAAACAGGGATTTTCTCCAGTCTGCGCAGCAACAGGCCGGCATGGTACAGCGTAAATGATAAAAATAAAAACTCATTTTCCAGCGGACAATTTAAAAACAAGGACGGTTGTTTGTCAATAGCAAAGCACTTCTGTGGAAAGCTTTTCATTGACATGCAACTGTGGTTTCCTTATAGTTTTGCCCCGAAAAAGGAAATTCTTATCAAACATACATTGGAGCAGCCGGAGGAAGTATTCCCCGATGAACGAAGTGAATCGCGCAATCCCCGGTGAGCCACATTTACCCCTTAAGAGGAGAACGAAATGAAAAAATATTTTATATTTCTGTTCGTGCTGGCCTTTTCAACATCCGTGTTCGCAGCCCCGGTCTCCAAAAACATTGCTGTTTCCAGGATGCAGACTGTGAACGACATCAAAAAGATATCTTTCCCTTATAAACCTGTCCCCGTCTCGGCCCAGCCCGCGTCCGGATCGACCGGCACCGCCGCTTCCACATACACGCCTTCGGAAACATACAGCACCGGGTCAGGCCTCATCCTGACGCCGGCGTATCTTGTCGATCCGGGCAGTGTTTCCACTTTGTCGCTTTTCAACGCGGAATATAACTACACTTCCGTGTCAAACATGTCCAGCGCGTCGAACCCTTTCGCAAGTTTGCGTATTCCGCCTTTAAAGAACACTTCAACGCTCATGGCAAGCGTTGCGTTTGGGAAGATGGCAAAAGAGAACCATACATATGTATTAACTCTCAAAATGGACAAGCTGACATCCGGGGGGTATTTTAGGATTCAAGCGAACGATACCGAATTTTCCGGGAATCAGGTCCTGTACAACAACTCAACCAAAGAACACAGGATATTGTTCTCGTTCGCCCCTGCAACGAGCCAGCTGAATGTCATAGTCTACTATGTCAACTCGAGCCAGGCCAACGACGCGAAGATAAATTTTTATTACGCTCAGCTGATAAGGCTTGACTAAAAAGGAAGGTTCGGGGCGCCCTAAACAGGGTGTTGAAAAACAAGAATCGAGCTGTCAGGCAAGGCGCGCGGCGATACGACAAGCACAGCATATTCAAGCATATGTGAGCAGTGGCGAGAGCCGCGTAAGGCTGAATGGCGGCCTCGGGCGCAGTTTTTCAACAGCCTGTTAACCCTACAACGCAAATTGAATAACTTTTGTCTTGTATCGAGTCCTTTTTTCGGATATATTACGCAACAAAACCGAAAAAAGGAGGTAACCCATGCTGCCCGAGGCTCGACAATCGGATTATCTTTACCCAGTGCCAAAATTTGATCTAAAGCAGAACGACGTTGATGATT
>Ga0265294_10003875_pt1 | contig 18864 bp, 22 predicted proteins | sample MunlanPumphouse3_FD_192504 | JGI IMG/M metagenome (GOLD analysis project Ga0265294, IMG submission 192504) | Groundwater microbial communities from a municipal landfill in Southern Ontario, Canada - Pumphouse #3 | ecosystem: Environmental > Aquatic > Deep subsurface > Groundwater | place...
GTTCGCCAGTCGACAGGAATTAGTCTCCGAGATCTCGTTGATCATCATTACAACAGTCACTGCGTACACATTTTACTCAAAAACCCGCTGTTTGAACTGCCATGACATGATTATGGCACAGGTAAGCAAACGCACAGCGGCAATATTGGACTCGCCCATCACCGTGATACTCGGCAAGACCTTGGCTCACTCATGGCATTTATTCTCGCTTCCGATATGATGCTGCTGGTGCACGCAACAGAAGTCGGGACCTCCCCTGGACAGCCAGAACTAGATGTACTAGATGACCAGATGCGCATTCTGCAGAATCGTCTTCGGTGAGACGGTGGATGAGACAACTGTGCTGTTGACCGTGGATGATGATTTTTATAAACCATCATGATCTGACGGCTATTTGGATCATCAGACCACCCAACTGAAAAAGAATCATGTCTTAGTAACCGTAGAGTGCGGCATCTGCATTAACGGCGGGGTACGATTCAGGGTCTGACTGTTGAGGTAGGCCGGATAATAAGCCACATTTAGCAAACCGGTTTTTGGATGACGACTGACGGAGGCTTTCACGCCGTAGATGGCACTAATCATGTCTTCAGTTATGACCTCTTCCGGGGTTCCCTCGCCGACTATCCGCCCATGCTGCAGAATGTACAACCGGTCGCAATACTGCGCCGCTAGATTCAGATCGTGCAGGGCGCACAGAGTGGTGCAGCCAAGTTTTTTGACGATATCCAGCACTTCCAGCTGATACTTGATATCCAGGTGATTTGTAGGCTCGTCAAGCACCAGACAAGGCGTCTGTTGCGCTAGTGCCCGGGCCAGAATGACCCGTTGCTGCTCCCCACCTGAAAGCGATGAAAAATTCCGGTGCCGGTACTCGTACATGTTGACGTCCGCCAGAGCCTGTCCGACAATCTGAAGATCTGCGGCGTTATCAGTCTCCATAGCCTTTTTATGGGGTGTGCGGCCCATCATAACCACATCTTCAACCTTAAAATCAAAGTTAAAATAATTATGCTGGGTAACAACTGCAAGTTTTAGTGCGCTTTGACGGAGTGAAAGCCCATCAAGAGGCAGATCGTCCAGATAGATGTTCCCGGACTCCCGCTTCATTGTCCGATAGATTGTATTCAGCAACGTGGACTTGCCGCTACCGTTGGGGCCGATAAGGCCCACAAATTCTCTCTCGTCCACGTGGAGAGAAACATCAGATACGATGCGCTTGTGCGGCACCGAGATGCAGACTTGCTCTGTTTTGATATTCACAATTATCCCCTCCCGAACCCGTAAGATTTCTTGATCATAATGTAAGCAAAGACTGGCGCACCGCAAATGGCAGTAATGATGCCGATTGGAATCTCAGAGACTGTGAACGACCGCGCGAGAATGTCGGCAGCCATCATAAAGATTGCACCCAAGAGAATAGCCACCGGGTAGAGTTTCCAGTGATTGGTGCCGACCAGGGCCCGCGCAATGTGAGGAATGATCAGACCAACAAAACCGATGATGCCGCAATTACAGACCAAAACAGCAACCATGAATGCAGTGATGAGGATGTACACCTTCCGCAGAGTCGACAAATTGATACCGAGTGTGGTCGCCGTGTCATCGCCTAGCATCATGGCGTTGAGGTTGCGCAGCTGAGTAAAGAAGAACACAACACAGATGACAAGCGGCACGGCACACATTACGACTGTGTCAAAACCGGTGGTGCTCAGCGAACCCATCAACCAAAAGGTCAGGTCACGCATCTGGGCAGCATTGGGTGCCAGGTACACAATTAAGTTGGAGAACGCCCCGCAGAGCGAGGCGATAATCACACCTGACAGAACCAGCTTTGTCGAAGTAATCTTGCCACCAATTGCTGATAGAGTGAATACAGCGATTGAGGCCGCCATCGCACCAATGAACGCACATACCTCGATGCCGTAGGCAGAGAATACTGTACCTGTCAGGAATGCGGACCCTATCAAAATTGCAAAAGTCGCACCCAGTGAAGCGCCAGACGAGATGCCCAGAATATAGGGGTCGGCCAGTGGATTCTGCACCATAGCCTGCATGACAATGCCGACCAATGCTAGGCCAGCACCGATAATCAGACCCAGCAGTCCGCGCGGAGCGTACAATTGCCAGACAATGGCAACTGTAGCTGGTCGAAGATCGGAGATATCACCGAGACCAAAAGTCTTGTTCAGCAGAATACGGATCACTTGGTCGAACGGCACCGAGACCGCGCCAGTGAACGTTGAATAGGCCAGTACCATGATCATAACTACGATTAGGAAGATAATCAGTCCTACTGTTGAGATATTGCCCAGTTTCTTCATTGTTTAGACCCGATTGAAAAAAAGAGATTTGGAAAGACTTTGGAAAGGAATTTCGGAACACGACAGATTAGGCACTCAGAATATCCACGACCGTATCTAGGGCATCGAGTAGCGTAGGGTCGGCACCATACGAGATGCTTAGGTTCATCGCATAACACCGGTCGTTGATAATTGCCGGCGCGGTAGACAGCGTCTCGTTTGCTGCCCAGGCATTCACGGTAGCATCCAATGTATTGTCCCGGTAGCAAATCACAAACAAAACATCGATCTGGTCGGCCCGGTCGTAGGCCACGGCGAGCGAGGTGCCGCGACCGGTGTCCGCGAAGACATTGGTGACACCGCAATCGTCCAACACACTGTTAATGAACGCATCGTTGTAGAACCAGATGGTGTCGCTGGGAGGCTGATCTTCCATGGCATAGCTCAGAGTAGAATCGGAGAGAAGACCTTTAACGTCGGTTATCTTCGATTCCATCTTTTCCATAAAGGCATCGGTCTGGTCGCGGACATTGAAAACATTGCCGATGTTCTGATAGTCGAGGGCCATGCCATACATGTCGTCCATGTCAACCATCGTGCGAAGCGACCAAACATTACAGCCCAGTGCGTTCCAGTAACTGGGGCTGCCGAGCTTAGTGTCGGACCAGGCAACCCATGCAATAACACAGTCAGGTTCCCAGTCAGTCAAAACGGCCTGACTGACATTGCCAGTAAGTACATGATCGGAACCGATCCGGTCGACTACTTTCTGATATTCAGCAGTTAGATTACTTGGTACAGTTTCTTCCATGTAATACAGACCAACAATCTTATCGCCAAGCCCAAAAGTCAGCATAATATCCAGCGCAGTACAGCAACCGATGACGACCCGGTCGGGCACCTCGGTGTAGGTCTGTTGCACGGTGTTTCCGTTGTAATCGGTCGGTGTGGTGATGGTAATTGCTCCGTCTTCGTAAGAACCGCTGGAATTGCTGTGATTCATTCCTACCACGGCATAGATCGTACCCGCGCCTATGATGATGGCAATGACCGCCACGGCCGCGAACTGTACTTTAGTGAGACTCATATTATCCCGAAAGAAGGAAGTCATAGCTGCTATTTAAGTTGGATGTATAATCCAATTATAAAGAATTGAATTTTCAACAGTCAGTTAGAAGTTGTGAAAAAATGACATAACCCAGCAATGCCAATCTGTAACCGATCACAGCTTTCGATATTATTAATCAAGAAAAACATCAGAGCCAGTGTCAACCCAATTGTCCTGTCAAAAAAAATCTGGCTTGACCCCCAACAAAATTAATACAAATGCTTGTATATCGTTAGATATGGAAAGGATGGGGCGGGCCGACACTCACGTCCACACGTATTATTCGGGTTTCAACATGCTCGGCGCGCTCCGCTTCCCGGAATCGGTCGCTCCGCCGTCCCTGCAGGTGGACACTGCCCGCCGGAACGGCATGGATGTCCTGTGCATTACCGACCACAACGAGACGGCCGGCGGTTTCGTTGCCCAGAAATACGCCAGAAAGTTCGATGACATCCAGGTCGTTGTCGGAGACGAGGTCATGACCAACGGGGGCGAGGTCATCGGCCTGTGGCTGAACGAGCGGCTGCCCCTGGGACTCTCGCCCGCCGAAGCGGTGGACCGCATCCACGAACAGGGCGGTTTGGCCATCGCGCCGCACCCGTTCAGCGTTCACGTAGCCGGGATGCAGGAGAAGATCTTCGACCTGCCCCTCGAAGGTTTCGAGACCATCAACGGCGGCCATCCCGACAGGTACTCCAACCATTTCGCCCGTGAGATCATGGACCGCTATCCCGGCCGCTGGGCGGACCTGTCCGGCAGCGACGCCCATTCCAAGTTCACCACGGGCTACAACTGGACAGAGTTCCCCGGCCGCACCGCGGACGAGTTCCGGAAAGCCATCCTGGAAAAAAAGACCGTGCCGATGGGTATGCCGGCGCCGGTGCTCACCCAGGTGGAATGGAGCATGGATGTGGTCTGGGGCGGCCAGAAGCTCATGTACAGAGCGCTGCGGCACAAACTGAACCCGATGGAGGACAACCGCCTCTACGCCAAGATCATCAGCATCAGCGACCTGAAGAAGGCCACCGGCCTGGTGGGCGGCTTCTTCTACAATTTCCCGCCCATCACCATGCTGGCGACCCTGCTGAGCGTACGTTACCTGCGGAAACTGGCCAAACAGGCGCTGAAAGAAGAACAGCAGCGCCTCGGAAAGATCGACGCGATCATTGCGGAGCGCGATGCCCGTGCCGGCCAGTGAGACCGTCTACCGCGTGGCGGTCGCCGTTCCGCCGGAATTTCTGGAAAAGCTGATGGACGCGATCGACACCGTCATGACACCGGTGTACCCCGGCTACCGCCGGTCGTTCACCTATTACCCCGTGACCGGCACCTGGCAGACCTTGGCAGGTTACCATCCATATGACGGGGCCCCCGGCAAGATCACGGTCGCATCGGAGATGCGTCTTGAGTTCGTCGTCCGGCGGGAAGACCTCGCCGCGGTGCTGAAAACCATCGACAATACGCACCCGTATGAGGAGCCCGCGGTCAACGTGACCCCGGAACTGGCCTGGCGGAGCCTGTTTCACTGAGCCGGTTCGTCCTTTTCCTTCAGCGCGAAGATGCCGTCGAAGGTCTTCTGCAGCCGGAAGATCTTGATGCTCTGCTTACGGCAGGCCGCTTCCTCAGCGTCGATCAGACCCTGCTCGAGGAACCGGTCGAGGATGCGGTTGCCTTCGTCGTAGTCGTAGTGGATGCCGACAGCGACGTTAAGCTTGTAATTACGGCAGTTGAGGGCCTCCGGCAGGACGCCTTTCTTGCCCTTGACATGTGCCATCACGGCTTCGTCCGTCAGCCGGGCCAGTCCGGCCTCGCAGGCCGCGTCGCATTCGTCATACTGCTTCAGGTTGAACAGAGCCAGCACCAGCTGCTCATTGACATCGAACAGACTGATAGGGTCGGTCAGGACCTCTGCGGCGTACCGGGCGGCCGTCGCTGCGAAGGCGTAGTTGTGGTCTTTCACAGCCTGGGCGGCGACAGACACCAGAAAAGTATCGGCCGATGAAGCGTCCGCATACTCAAGGTAACGGCCGAGCTTGACCCGGTTGAAATCGCCGAGACCGTCGTACCACTTCGTAAGGCCAACCGCCCTGATCTTGGCGGGGTCCCTGTCCTTGCTGCCTAACATAATAGGGGTAACCGCAGACTCCGATAAAAACCATCACTCGGCGGGTCCGTCCTCTTCCGCCGCGGACAGCGGCTCGGGAAGGACGGCGTTATCCACGCTTAGGACCGCCCGGTGGCGGAACTGAGCGGCGCGGAAGCCGCAGTCGTCCTTGGAGCAGAACGGACAGGAGTCCGCGTTGCAGGGGTCGGCCATGAAGGTGATGTCCACCTCGTCGCCGAACTGCTTCCGGATTCCCGCGGTGAGCCAGTCGATCAGCCCGGCGGCCTCGCTCACCGAGAGCTCGCGCGGCACGGTCATGTGGATGTCCAGATGCAGGCTCATGCCGTAGCGAACCGCCCGCAGATGGTGGATGTCGATGACAACGTCGGTGCGGTTGTGGTTCAGACTGCGCAGCACCTCCCGCAGCAACTGGTCGTCGGCATGGTCCATAATGCCGTTGAGGGACTTCCAGAGCACCCTGGCACCGGTAATGATGATGAGCGCACCGAACAGCAGCGCCATGACCGGGTCGAGCCACTCGACGTCGTAGCCCAGATAGCCGCCGGCCACCACGGCCGTCAGACCGATGATGATGCCTATCGAAGACATGGTGTCGGTGCACAGGTGCTTGCCACTGGCCTCCAGCGCCAGCGAGTGGTTCTTCCGGCCTTTGCGGATGGCCCGGTAGCCCACCAGGAAGTTCACCAGAGCGGCGAAGGCGACGATGATGATACCGATGTCCAGTTGGCGAATGCCTGCCGGGTGGAGAATGCGGTCCACCGACTCGAAGATGATCAGTATACCGGCCACGCCGATGAGCGTACCCTCGACTGACGAGGAGATCAGCTCTACCTTACCGTGGCCGTACGGGTGGGTGCGGTCTGCCGGCCGGGCCGAGAGGTAGAGCGCGTAAAGGCCGATACCGCCGGCCACCACGTTGACGATGCTTTCCAGAGCGTCGGTGAGGATGGCTACCGAGGACGTCAGGAAGTAGGCGAAGAACTTCAGCGCCATCAGGACGAGGCCGACTACGGCAATGACTTTCTGATAATCGAAATTTTCCTGAGCAGGGGTCCGCGGCGCGTTTCCCATTATAGACCTGGTATTTCGCGATGTTATTTAGGGTTTGTCAGCCAACGGGTCACCGCCCCGGGCCCAGGATGCAATCGCCCCGATCACGGCCAGCACCAGCGAGATGGCAAAGGTCAGCCGGATGGTGGTGACGAACATCCCGTACATCGCCGGTCCCAGGTTGTCGGTGGAGCCCATGATAACCGCAATGCAGGCCATGGCGATGCCCATGGCGATCATCATACCGGTCTGCCGTACCACCGCCACCATGCCGGAGGCCTCGCCCCGGAGCTCCAGCGGCACCGAGGACATGATGACCGTGGTGTTGGGCGCCGAGAACAGCGCAATGCCCAGTCCGAGCAATACCATCTGGAAGACCACCAGCGGGAAACTGCAGACCGTACCGTAGCAAAGGAACAGGGCGGCGCCGGCGGCGGTCACCGCCATGCCGGCGGTCGGCAGCAGCCGCTTGTCGCTGAGCCGGTCTGAGAGCGCTCCGAAACGGGCGGTAAGCAGGACCTGTACCGCCGGCTGTACCAGCATCAGCAGACCGGCCTCGGTGGCCGTCAGATCGCCAATGCTCTGCAGATAGAGCGCCTGGAAGAAACTGCCGGCATAGCAGACGGCGTAGTTCATGAACGCCGCAATACAGGAACGGCTGAAGAGCCGGTTGTGGAAGATCTTGGTTTCCAGCACCGGCTGATCCCGACGGGCCAGGTAACGGGAGGTAATCAGCAGCAGGACCAGCCCGATGACCACCAGAACCGGACCCCAGACATAGGTCACGTTGATGACGCCGTACATCAGCACCAGGATGGTGGCTGCCCACAGGGCCGCACCGGGCCAGTCCATGCGGCCACCGGGGGTAGGCACGACCTCCCGCCGGAACAGAAGCAGCCCCACGAGTGCCAGACCGGCAATGACAATCACCGCGACGAACAGCGACCGCCAGCCGGCAGCATCCGACAGGATCCCGCCGACGGTCGGACCGAGCGCCAGGCCCAGGTACACCGAGGTTGTGTTCACGCCGATCGCCCAGCCCCGCCGGGACAGCGGGAACACATAGGTGACCATCGCGATACCGGTAACGATCACACAGGCCGAACCGACGCCCAGCAGGAACCGCATCAGCAGCAGGAACGTGAACGAAGGACTGAAAACGGCCAGCAGCGCGCAGACCATCATGACGATCAGACCGGACGCGAAGACCTTTTTCATACCGTAAAGACTGGCAAGCCGGGCGGCCGGCACCATTGCGGCTACGCTCGCCAGCAGGAAAATGGTGTTAACCATCGCCAGATCACGGGAGCCGACGCCGAACTCGCTACCGATGTGAACCAGCGCCAGGTTCATCATAGTGGACATCAGCGGCGTGCACAGAGTGCCGATGCTGGTAGCCAGCAGCAGTCCGCGCTGTTCCGCTGCGGTGTAACCCTCGCTTTCCATTGCCCTGCTGAACACGTCGGGTTGTTTTACCTTATCGGTCCGCCGAGGACTGGTTCCCGCGGGCCCAGGACAGCACCGTACCTACCAGACAGAGGGCGAACGCAATCGCGTAGTCCAGATGGATGACGTCCACGAACTCGCCCCAGGTGGCCGGGTTGAGATTGTCCGCCGATCCCATGATGACCGCAATGCAGGCCATGGCCAACGCCATGGAGAACATTATGCCGGCCTGCCGCACCACCGCCAGCGTCCCGGAGGATTCGCCCTGGTACTGGTGGGGCACCGCGGTCAGCACCGTGGTGGTGTTGGGCGCCGCAAAGATGCCGGTCGCCACGCCGAGCGTGACCAGAATCAGCACCACCTGCGCCAGACTGTAGGTGACCGTCAGGAACTGGAACTGGAGCAGCCCCAAGCAGAACACGGCCATTCCCAGGGTCGGCAGGATCCGCCGGTCTCTTATCCGGTCAAACAAAGCGCCGAACCGGGGCGTCAACAGCGACTGGATGAGCGGCTGGATGAGCAGGATGAACCCGGCCGCCGTGGCAGACAGTTCGCCGATGCTCTGCAGATAGAGCGCCAGAAAGAACGAGACGCTGTAGGTGCCGCCGTAGTTGAGGAAGGTCGCAATGCAGGAGCGGCGGAACAGTTTCCCTTTGAACATCGCCACCTGCAGCACCGGCTGCGGGGTACGCAGCAGGTAGCGACAAGCGATGAACAGCACCAACAGACCGAGGACCAGCACCGGCAGGCCCCAGATATCGGTAATACCGACCAGACCCGACATGGACAGCAGGATGGCCGCACACCAGAGTGCGGTGCCCTTATAGTCCATGCGTTCGCCGGGCGTCAGCCGGATCTCCGCCGGGAAATGGGCGCTCATGGCCAGAGAGAACAGCGCGAACGGGGCGATCACTCCGAGCATTGCCCGCCAGCCGATCAGGTCGGACAGCGTTCCGCCGATGACCGGGCCCAGGGCCAGGCCCAGATACGCCACCATGGTGTTCATGCCCACAGCCCAGCCACGCCGGTGGATGGGAAAGACCTCGATGATCATCGTTACGGCCGTCGATACCACGGCCGCCGAGGCGGCGCCCATGACAAACCGCATCGCCAGCAGGAACCAGAACGAGGGACTGAACGCGGCAGCCAGGGCCGCGACGGCAATCAGCGCCGTGCCCAGCCGGAAGACCTTCTTCAGGCCGCTGATGCTCGCCCAGCGGGCCAGCGGAACCATGCAGACCACCGAGGCCAGAAAGAAGACGGTGTTCACCAGCGCCAGAAAACGGGAGCCGACGCCGAACTCGTCCCCGATCGACACCAGGGACAGGTTCATCATGGTCGACAGCAGCGGATTGATGATGGAACCGGTACAGGTGGCCGCCAGCAGGATACTCTGCTGCTTTTCCGTGTACCCAGTTCCGTCCATGTCGTTTTATTCCGCAGGAACGATAAAAAGATATCCGACCTTCTGCAGATCGCTGTATACTGCCTGGAGGGTCTGTCTGTTTATTGTCCAGATGCCTCCGGTTAGCATTTGCACAGCCATCATCTTCGGGATCCGGGTCCTGATCTGATCGCAGATCTCCGCACCGCTGCCCATCCGAACACTCCCGGCAGCGGCTTCTGCATTGCTTTGACAGAAGATTTTCAGATATCGATGGGGCTGCGTGTACCGGTGCTGATCTTTCCGAAACAAAACTGGCAATTAACAAATCCATGTAACGGCCGCGGCCGGTTCCGGTTGCGGGCATAGTCCTATTTACGTGCGCGACGATTATCGGCAGTATGGCGTGCAGCAGAGACATAAAAGAACAGCTGGGCCTGGTCCAGGTCTACACCGGCGACGGCAAAGGCAAGACGACCGCCTCGCTCGGTCTGGGTTTCCGGGCCGCCGGGTGCGGTCTGAACGTTCTGATGCTGCAGTTCCTGAAGCCCGCTGCCGGCTGCGGCGAACAGCTCGCCGTCGGCCATTTCGACAATTTCACGTTTCTGCCCCTCGGACTCGACCATATGAACGGCCATCGGGTCGACCGGGCTACCGACCTCAAAGTGGCCGCCGAGACTTTCGCCAAGGCCAAGGAACTCATATACAGCGGCAAGTATGACCTGGTCATCCTCGACGAGATCAATGTCGCCATGGATTGGGAACTGCTTGACCCGGCCGCGGTCATCTCCATGCTGCAGGGCCGGCCGGAGCACATCGAGGTCGTTCTGACCGGCCGTCATGCCCCCGCCGCGGTCATCGACTACGCAGATCTAGTCACCGAGATGAAGATGATCAAACACCCGTTCGCCAAAGGCGTCGGCGCCCGGCGTGGTATCGAATACTGATTTAGGTTCGACAAAACTATTTATCTATTGTTAACTTGAAGGTCTAACATGGTTATCAGCAACAACATCCTGGAGACCATCGGCCGCACGCCGCTGGTCAGACTGAACAAGGTCGCTCCCGCCGGTACGGCGGTCTACGTCAAGATCGAGGGCGGCAACCCCGGCGGATCCATCAAGGACCGCGCCGTGCTCAGCATGATCGACGACGCCGAGGCCAAGGGCAAACTGAAAAAAGGCGACACCATCATCGAGCCGACCTCCGGCAACACCGGCATTGCCATCGCCATGGTGGCCGCCGTCCGCGGCTACAGAGCGGTTCTGACCATGCCCGACACCATGTCCAAGGAGCGCATGGCCTATATGAAAGCCTACGGCGCGGAGCTGGTTCTGACTCCTGGCAAAATGGGGATGCAGGGCTCTGTGGACAAGGCCAACGAACTGCATGCCCAGATTCCGCATTCCGTCATCCTAGACCAGTTCGGCAATCCGGCCAACGCGGCCATCCATCGGACCACCACCGGTCCGGAGATCCTCGCCGACCTGCCGGATGTCGCTTACGTCGTCGCCGGCTTCGGCACCGGCGGCACCATCACCGGCATCGCCTACGCTCTGCAGGACGCCGGCTCTTCCGCTGTCGCGGTAGGTGTAGAGCCTGCCGAGAGCCCGCTGCTGACTGAGGGCCGTTCCGGTCCCCACAAGATCGAGGGCATCGGCGCCAATTTCATTCCCGGCAACCTCGACCGCAGCGCGGTCAAGACGATCGTTGCCGTCAGAGGTGACGATTCCATTGCTATGACCCGGCGGCTGGCCCGCGAAGAAGGCATCTTCGCCGGCATCTCCGGCGGTGCCAATGTGTGGGGGGCCATTGAAATCGCTAAAAAACACCCGGGCAAAGCGGTCGTTGCCATCCTTCCGGACGGCGGCGGCAAGTACGTGAGCACGGGCATCTACGACTGACCGGCTGACGACGGAACAATATACCAGTGGTGTTTAAGGGAAGGGCAATATGCCGATTAAAGTACCGGATGACCTGCCCGCCGCCCGGGTCCTCGAGGACGAAAACATCTTCGTCATGAGAGAGGGCCGGGCGGATACCCAAGACATCCGTCCTCTGGATATCCTGATCCTGAACCTCATGCCCACGAAAGTGGAGACCGAGGTTCAGATCATGCGGCTGCTCAGCAACAGCCCGCTCCAGACGAATATCCGCCTCCTGCAGATGGCCACACATGTGTCCAAGAACACCTCCCAGGCGTATCTGGACCGCTTCTACTACACGTTCGACGAGGTCAAGGCCAAGAAATTCGACGGCATGATCATCACCGGCGCCCCGGTCGAGAACATCGACTTCATCGACGTGGACTACTGGGACGAACTGTGCGACATCATGGACTGGTCGGTGACCAACGCCTTCTCCACGCTCCACATCTGTTGGGGCGCCCAGGCCGGCCTTTTCCATCACTACGGCATCCCGAAGTACTCGCTCCCGCACAAGATGTCCGGGGTGTTCGAGCATCGGGCGGTCATCCCTGACGACCCCCTGCTCCGGGGCTGCGACGACCTCTTCTGGTTCCCGCACTCCCGCCATACCGAGGTCCGGGCCGCCGATATCGATCGGAATCCCCATCTGCATATAATCGCCGACTCTGCCGAAGCGGGTGTCGGCATTGTGGTGAGCGAGAAAGCCAACCAGGTGTTCATTACCGGGCACATGGAGTACGACGCCAAGACCCTGGCCTTCGAGTACGACCGCGACCTCAAACGGGGCATGAACCCCCAGGTCCCCCGGCATTATTTCCCGAACGATGATCCGGGCCGCGACCCGATCGTCCGCTGGCGGAGCACCGCCACTCTGATCTTCACCAATTGGCTCAACTATTACGTATATCAGCGCACGCCGTACGACGTGAACGAAATCGGCCGCGCGCCATTCGAGAGTGATTGAAATGACTGTCATCGAAGTAAGCACCCCGCAGGCCCCAGTGGCGGCCGGTCCGTACTCTCAGGCCCTGGTGGCCGGGAACCTGGTCTTCACCGCCGGCGAGATCCCCGTAGATCCCGTCACCGGCACCGTGCCCGAGTCTCTGGAAGATCAGGCCCGGCAGGCCCTGAAGAATCTCTGGGCCGTGCTGACCGCCGCCGGCGTCAAAGCCGACGGCGTCGTGTCCGTAACCGTCTACCTGACAGACATGAACGACTTTTCCCAGGTCAACGTAATCTACGCCGATTTCTTCGCCAAGCCCTATCCGGCCCGGTCCTGCATCGCAGCCGCGGCGCTCCCCAAAGGCGTCCGCATCATGGTCAGCGCGATCGGCGTATTGAACTGAAGAAAAAATCTCAGTTACCGTTGCCGTACAGCGGATTGACCAATTTGCCCAGCACCGCATCCTGCACAAAACTGTTGTACTGCTGCAGGTCGGGCCGGTCCCTCAGGATGCCGTCAACGGTCTCTTTCACATGAGTGAAGACCGTCCGGTAAATCCGGCAGGCGTTCCCGCCGTTCTTTTCGATCCCGCCCTCGTAACAGGCATCCACGCTGCAGCCGCCGGCGCAATAGTCGAAGATCGGGCAGGTACGGCACTGCTCCCGCCGGGCTACCGTCCCCTCCAGCAGTTTCACGAAACCCGGGGTGCGGAACACATCGCCCAGATGCCGGAAGTCGTCGAGATTGCCGAGCTTATAGGGCGCAGGGCAGGCCTTGGCGCAGGGATAAAGGTCGCCGTTCGGGTAGACGCACAGCCACTTTGTGAGACAGGAGGTGTGGGCACAGTCGGCCGGCTGGGGGTCGCCAAGGGCTGAAAGCAGGTACAGGTAGTGTGGGAGCAGAGGGACCTGGGCATCCCGGTCGTGCAGCCATTCGTCGAAGAGCGCGTTGCTCTCGGCGGCATAGGCCTCCGGGTCCGGCACCAGCTCCGGGTGTACCGCGGCCTCGCCAGCCGCGATGACCGGCGAGAAGGACACGGTCATCCCAGCATCCCGGAAGTACTCGTAGATCTCCCGCTGCCGGGACTGAGAACCCCGGCAGATGGTCGCACTGACCGAAAATACCCGTTCGTCCCGGTTCATGTCGCGCAGAATCTTATCGACTTTGGCACCGTCCGGCCGCAGCAACCCGTCGCAGGGGCCTTCATGGGAGACCCCCACGTTGATCTGCTTGTCCCGGCAGAAGACCAGGAATTTGCGGTTGAGCGCCAGCCCGTTGGTCTGGATGGTGTTGCCTACCCGATGTGAGGCTACGCCGAAGTGCTTCTCCTCGAGTTCGATGACCTTTTTGTAGAAGGAAAGCGGCAGGATCAGCGGTTCGCCGCCGTGCCAAATGAACCAGGCCGCGTCATACTCGCGGGAGATCATGGAAAAAAGCCGGTCGAGCCGGTCGAAGGAAATCCGTCCGCCCTGCGCCCGTTCGGTCGGCGGGTGGTAGCAGTGGCGGCAGTCCATACTGCAGGTCAGGGTCGGTTTGATGATGACCGAGAGCAGACGGCTCATACCAGGGCCAGTCCGCACTCAGAACGGCCAGTACGTCCAGAGGCCATTGAAGCCGTCGGTGACGTAGCAACAGCAGACGCAGCACAACACGATGCAGCCGATGCAGGCCGCATGCTGGGCCGGAGTGGCGCAGTAGCCTTTTTCGCTACAGCAGCCGTATTCACATTTGTCGTCGCCGTAGTGGTCCGCAACATCGTGGTCGTGGTTGTAGTCTGGCGGGACCTCTTTGCCGGTTTTGATTGCGAAAGCCGTGAAGGCAACAGGAGACTGGCTCATATAAGAAGCGAGTAAATCATCGACCGAATGTAACATCAATTCCACCTTTGCCGTATGCTGGCTACTGAATACCGCTGGGTACCGTTTACAAATATATTAAAGGTTCGAACCCCTCCTCAGCACTGTTCGCATGTTCGGCTACACTGTTCCTCTCTACTCCCGAATGTCCGCCGCCGACCTTTCTGCGTACCGGCGGTACTACTGCGAGACCTGCCATCAGCTGAAAGCAGGATACGGCCTGATGTCAACAACCACCATCAACTACGACATGACCTTCAACACTGTGGTCCTGAACGCAGTCGCCGGGGAACAGCAGGAAATCGCACCGACCCGGCACACCCCATTCTGTGTGCTCGGCGCCCCGCGGGCGGATTCTGTCCTGCTCCGGCAGATGGCCGGCTATACTGTCCTGCTGACGAAATGGGAGCTCTACGATGACCGGGTCGACAAACCGTCGCTGAAAACCGACTTTATCGGCGTGGCCCTCGGCCGGGCAATCGCCCAGGCAGAACAGGACTACCCTTATTTCGACAAGACCGTTGAAAATGGCTTTCTGGCACTGCATGATCTGGAGCTGGCAGGCTGCACCGACGCCCTGAAGATGGGTACGGAGTTCGGCCAGGCCCTGGCGGCGCCGCTCGGCAGGATCGCCGGGCCAGCGGACTCTCCGGCGCTGCGCCGGCTGTTCGCTGCGCTCACCGCCGCCGTCTACGTCATGGACGCCTTCGACGACCTGGAGTCCGATTACCAGGACGGCACTTACAATCCGTTCCTGCGGGACTGCCCCCGCTTCGCAAATCGGGCATCCTACATGACCGACCACCTCTACGACGCCACGGCCACAGCTCACATGGCCCTGCATGCCCTGCAGACCGCCTATCAGGAGGTTCGTCCGCAGATGCGGAGCGGCCGCGGCATTGCCGACAACATTGTGTTCTATGGCCTGCCGGACGCCACCAAAAAGGCCATAGAGGGCCGCAGCGAGGCCAAGCTGAGCGTCAAGAACGCCCTGCTCGGCAGCCGCAACCGTAACGCAAATCACTGACTGTCGAACGAGTGCCGGCCGTCCGGGTCGTAATGGTCGCAGACGCTCAGAATGTCCGTCTCCGCCCCGGTGACCGTACAGGTGGCCCTGTCGAAATCGAGTTTCACGCGGCTGCAGTTCTCGCAGCTGCCCGGCCGGAAGCGTTCGCAACTGTCGCCCGGGTGCACCAGTTTCGATTTGATCATGCAGGCCCAGTCGTTCTCGGAATGCACGCAGAACCGGCACACCCGGCACTTCCCGTATCTGGCATCGGTCATTTTAACAGGAACCGCCCATCCGGCTTGGCTACATAAGATTTGCCCCCGGACGGCGGCTCCTGGACCGAAAATGATTATTAGCCGACCGCTATGGGCCGGGCATGGCAGTGCGGATCGGCTACATGGGCATCCCCTTCTCCAACTCCGAGGAGGCTGCGGCAACCTTTGCGCAGCGGCAAAACTGGACTGCACCGATCCTCGTCCCGCTGGTCTCCGCAGCCGGCGTCATCGGCGCCCTCGACCGGCGGGAGATCGACTGGGGGGTCCTGGCTTTCAGCAACATCACCGCCGGTGCCGTCAGCGAGACCCGGGAGGCCTTGGCCGGCCGGAACGACGTAGAGACCGTGGACTCGGTCACGGTACCCATCCACCACTGCATCTTTTCGCCTAAGAAGGGCGACCCGATCGTCCGGCTAGCCTCCCACCCGCAGGCGCTCGCCCAGATTGCCCGGCATCTGAAGGAGCTCTACCCGGCCGCCGTCCTGACGGACTGCGCCGACACCGCTCTTGCCGCCGAATATCTGGCGGGAGGGAAGTTCCCGCCCGGCACCGCCGCAGTCTGCCGCCGGAACGCCGGCGAACACTACGGCCTGTACCTGGTCCGCGAGAACATCGAGGACCGGACCGACAATATGACCTCTTTCGGTCTCGTCCGGCTCAGATCTGCCGGTGCTCGGTGAACACACTCACGCAGAACGCCAGTCTGCGGGTCAGGCAACGGCTGCCTGCCCGTCTCGATAAACCCGGCCCGGCGAAGACGGTTCCCGGAACTGATGTTCTCCCGGTCGTAACGGGCCCGCACCGCTTCGTAACCCAAGACGTGCAGCAGGCAGATGCCGACCGCAATCGGCGCCTCTGCCGTCATACGCGTTTTACAGAAAGTACGTACTCAGATCCGGATGCGCTCGCCCGGGTGCGCCTTGCGCACCGCGGAATATACCTCGCTGAACGCGGAACCGCTGGCAATCGCTATCTGCGTGACTGTCGCTCCGGCCTCATACCGATCAATCAGATCGGTCCGGACCGGTTCGGCCGCTGCACTGTTCTTCGCTACCCGCCGGCGGGTCCACGGTGTCTCCTGCGACAGGGACACCTCCCACCTGGTCGAACGGCAGCGGGGACAACGTTTCGGTTTCCAGGCCCGTTTGGATGCCCACGAGTAACCGCACCGCTGACAGTTGTAGATCGTCGGGGCCCGGCCCCACCGGTTCGTACCGCACTGAGGACACCGTTTGGGCGCGGGATCGACTGTGCCCCACTGATGGCCGCAACGGGCACATTTACAGATGTGGTAATCCTTCATCCATACGGTGGAACGGCATTTCGGACAGTTCTTCGGCAACCCGTCCTTTTTTCTGGCCACCCAGGTATGACCGCAACGTGAACATACGTAAACACTGCCTGTGGTCACGGCCCGACCGGCCAAGACGCTGCCTCCGCTCCTGGTTCTGCCCATTATTCGTCTTCCCGCATAAACATCGCACGTACAAGGTTAAGAATCCCACCACGAACATGTGCAATATGACTGCAGGAACGGCCAAATTACATTGTGTCAACTACAGGCGTTAACAACAACTGTCAGCTGAACAGCAGAACTGCCACGATTGCGAGGGCACCGACAACAGCCAGCCCGGCGATTAGCATGGTCCAGCCGCGGTTCTCCTGCTGCCAGTCGGCATCCGCCGGCCGATTTGGCTCTAACAACGCACCGCAGCTGACACAGTACTTCGCCCCGTCCGCATTGGATGCACCGCAACGGCTGCAGAACATGATCGGCTCCGTTCTTGCCGCTTACCGCGGCCTTCTGAATGACGGCATCTGTCCGGAACTATAAATTATAACGCCCCGACGGCCCGACTGCTGCCAGTGATCGGAGATCGTTCCTCAGCCGTCTTCGATTGTAAACCGATTGGTTTACACATGAAGAACAAAACCGGGTCCGATCCGCTCTCGGGATGGGAGAATTACGCGATCTGCAACTTCCTTCCGCAACATTATGTCCGTCCGACCTACACCGAGGCCACCGTCTGCCTGCGGCCTCGGCCCTCAGCCGGAACCCCGACCCCGCCCGCCGGTCGCGGCAGGCGGTCTATTCACCGAAAACGAAAGCGCGACGGGGAATCGAAAACTGTCCGACACCTGCACTCGAAATGCTCCGGCCGCACCTAAAGCAGGTCCCGACCTTCCGAAGCGGCTGAACCGACCGTCCGGTCAAGACAGAAACGGCAGCATTAAGGAAGATGGCGGGCGAGAGGGGATTCGAACCCCCGACTTGCGGCTTAGGAGGCCGCCGCTCTATCCAAACTAGGCCACTCGCCCACAGAATTGCTTTTCAAAAAAACGGAAAAGGCGGGACCGGAGCCCCGCCGGATCTCCAGTTCACTCTTCTTTGGCGGAAGCTTCCTTTTTCGCAGAAGCTTCCACCTTAGCGGGGGCGGCATCCCCAGCAATCGGGGCCTCGTCCTTCTTGGCGGCGGTCCAGACCTCGGTGAACTCGACGGTGTCGACACCGAAGGCCTCACGTAGGTCGGAGACGACCTTGAACCGGGCGACCGGCCACTCCTGATGGAACTTGGTGATCTCGGGAAGGGTCACGGCGACCTTGCCGGCCGGGAACGCGAACTCGAAGCCGTCGGCCTGGCCGAAGTCGGCCTCGACGATGGCCTTGGCCTTCTCCTGCTGGTCGGTGATCTCCTCTTTCACGGTCAGTTTGTAGAGCAGGTCGTGGCCGGCGAGGGGGTTGTTGAAGTCGACCTTCACGCGGCCGGCGCCGACGGTCAGAACGGTACCGTTGCGGTTGCCGAGGTTGACCTGCATGCCGGGCATGGGGTTGATCTGCTGCTTGTAGAACTCGCGGACCGGGTAGGTCTCGACCAGTTTGGGGTTCCGGGCGCCGGCGCCCTCTTCGCAGGGTACGGCGACCTCGATCTCTTTGCCGATGGCGGCGGTCTCAAGGGCCTTGTCCAGAGCGGGGAAGAGCTTCTTGGAGCCAACGATGTAGGCCATCGGGGCGTAGTGAAGTTTCTCGTTGTAGATGCCGGCGTCCTTTGCCGCGGCCTCGTCGGTCGTGTCGTACAGTTTGTTGGAATCGGACATGTAGGCCTTGTAGTCAAGGCGGATGACTTTTTTAGCGTCGTTTGCCATTTTTAATCACCGGAGATATCGGTTGAATGGTGCGCGATTACCTTCTTTATAATAAAGGTTATCATCTCGATTTCCCAGAAACGGCGGTCCCAGCGAAAATAAATAATATGAACTCGGCTATAGGCGCGTACAAGGCCACTTTTGCATAGCCCGGTAGTGCGGCTGACTTGTAATCAGCAGGTCGAGAGTTCAAATCTCTCAAGTGGCTCCATAACTATAAATATCATCAAACTTAAAACTTATAAAGAATCGAAATTCTTTTGATTGACCGATTATTCAATGCCCCAAAAATG
>Ga0265294_10003876_pt1 | contig 18862 bp, 12 predicted proteins | sample MunlanPumphouse3_FD_192504 | JGI IMG/M metagenome (GOLD analysis project Ga0265294, IMG submission 192504) | Groundwater microbial communities from a municipal landfill in Southern Ontario, Canada - Pumphouse #3 | ecosystem: Environmental > Aquatic > Deep subsurface > Groundwater | place...
GGGAAAACCACGGTATCATATCTGCTTTTTCAGATTCTGCGCAAAATGGGGTATAGTTGTGGATTGATCGGCACCCTGGGATATTGGATCAACGAAAAGCATCATAAAACCAATCATACCACTCCGGATATCCTTGAACTGCACCAGATCTACCATGAAATGTCTTCTGCAGGTGTGCAGCACGTGATCATGGAAGTTTCATCTCACGCTCTGGCTTTAGACAGAGTCTATAATATAGATTTCGATTTTTGCCTGTTTACCAATCTCAGCCGGGATCATCTGGATTTCCATCGGGATATGGATGAGTACTTTGCTACCAAATATGTGTTGTTTGAACGCGCTATTCTAAACTCTGCCAATAGTGTAGTTAACATTGATGACGATCACGGCAGATTGATTGCAGAGCGACTCAGCGCATCAAATGCCAATCTGGTCACGGTTGGCCACAGCGCAGCAGCAGATTTTCAAATCAGTGAAACTCAGACTCGTCTGGACGGCAGCAAGATCACCTGCACCATCAATCAAACGGAGGTGCTGGAATTGCAGAGTCCCTTGATTGGATCATTCAATGTGGATAATCTGGCTTTGGCAGTGGCAACCCTGGTGATGAAGGGCATGGCACCGGGAGATATATCTGCAGTAGTACCACATTTACTTTCTGTCCCAGGCCGGATCGATTCGGTTCCCAATGATCTGGGCATTGGAATATATGTAGATTATGCCCATACCCCCGATGCGATTATCAATCTTTTGAAGAGTATAGATAAACTGCCCCATCAACACATATTCACTGTGATCGGCGCAGGTGGAAACAGGGATACCGGCAAGCGTCCTCTGATGCTGCAAGCAGCGCTGCGTCACAGTAATGCCGTGATTGTAACCGATGATAATCCCCGCTATGAGAATCCCGATCAAATTGTTCTGGATATCGTTCAGGACCGGGATATGGCACTACCCTGGTGGATTATCCGGGATCGCAGGATGGCTATCAATGCCGCTCTTAGAATAGCACAGCCTGGAGATATCGTATTGATATGCGGCAAGGGGCATGAAAACTATCAGGAGATTGAGGGACAACGCTTTGACTTCGATGATCGCCTGGTTGCCAAGCAATCGGTTGAAACAATCAACAATGACAAGGAAGAAGATGAACTCCTCCTTGCTCTCGATCCCTTGATGCTATACATCCTTGCCGAAAAGATCAACCTGGGGATTCTGCCCACAAGCTCCGGCAGCTACTCTCATATCTGCACAGATAGCCGCAAGATCAAAGCTCACTCGGTATTCTTTGCCATCAAAGGCGAGAACTTCGACGGGAACCAATTTATCCCTGACATATTGGATGATCCCAGTTGTTTTGCGATTGGTTCCAGAACAGATATCACAAATCCCCGCTATCTATGCGTTAACGATCCTGTATCATTGATGGCAGCAGTCCTGCGCAAGTATCTGCAAATGTTCGATCCTTACAAGATTGCCTTGACCGGTTCCACTGGCAAAACCAGCACCAAGGAATTGATTGCTTCTGTGCTGGAACAAAATGCCCCCACACTGAGGACTCTAAAGAATGAAAACAATATCATTGGATTATGCCAGACCATTATCAGGATTCTACCTCAACATAGGTATGCGGTATTTGAGATTGGAACCAATCATTTTGGCGAAATCGCTCTGCTAAGTGATACCATTCGTCCCGATGCAGGGATAATCCTGAATGTGGGGCCCTCTCATTTGCAATACTTTGGCGATGAAGAAGGTGTATTCAGGGAAAAAACTGAGCTCTTCAACCGCCCCCTTGATCTGTGCCTGTATCCTGCCGATGATCCCCGCTTTGAACAATATCGGTCTAGCGGTACATCCGTGGGATATGACTCAAAGGCTGGCTACAGGATTTCCAGGGTTCAGCCAGAAGATTCCAGCCAAACTTTCTTTTTGAATGATGAACAATATGTGCTGCCCTATGCCGCTCCGCATTATGTGCTCAATTCGTCATTTACAATCGCAGTGGCAAAGCATATTGGGATCCCTGTTGATCAGATTCAGATGGCTCTTCAGAAACCTGTTGCCATGGATATGCGGATGCAGATTGAACAAGTTTCTGGTAGGCAGCTTATCGTTGATTGCTATAATGCCAATCCTGTATCAATGCAAGCAGCGCTGGAGTTTTGGGCTGGATATCATCCCGAACTTCCACATCTTGCATTTCTAGGGGATATGCTGGAGTTGGGTGATAAAGCAGAAATGTATCACAGGATGATTGCCGCTATTCTGGCGGAGATATCTCATGATGAAGTTTACACCGTGGGTAATCACTCCCTTGCCTACAACAATCAACCGTGCCGGCATTATGCCATAGTAGAGGGCTTGCTTAGCGATTTCCCGACTTTGCCTGATCAAGCAGTGATCCTGGTCAAAGCTTCTCATGGAATCCATCTGGAAAAACTACTACCCAAGCTTCGAGGAGAATACTGATGCTTTATCACCTGTTGTATCCCCTGGCAGATTATTCCATCGTGTTCAATGTGTTTCGCTATGTTACTTTCCGTTCAATCGGAGCTTTCATTACGGCTCTGGTGTTCACGCTTTTCTTTGGGCCTCCCTTTATCGCCATGCTTAAGCGTAAAGCCGCAGTAGAAAGCATTGATGAAGATATGCCAGAGAAACACAGAATCAAAGCAGGTACACCCACGATGGGTGGCTTGATCATCCTGGTAGCCCTGATGGTGGCATCTCTGTTTTGGAACATCCTCACTAATTATGCCATTCTAATGATGTACTTGAGTACTCTATGGCTGGGGATTCTGGGATTCCTGGATGATTATCTGAAGAACTTTGTGAAAGCTAAAAAGGGCTTGATACCCCGCTACAAGCTTTGGGGACAGATCTCGATCGGGCTGATTCTCACATTGTCCATCTATTACAGTGCGGGCGCTGGGGATCACATCACCGCAATCCAGATCCCCTTTCTCAAAAACATGTATTTGGAGTTGGGAATCCTCTTTATACCCTTTACGATTTTTATGATCACCGGCAGTTCCAATGCTGTGAACCTGACCGATGGTCTGGATGGCCTGGCAGCAGGAACTCTGGCCTTTGCAGCGCTGGGCTTGGGGATCATGAGTTATCTGAAGGGCAACTTCATTGCTGCCGATTATCTGAATCTTGAATACATCGGTAATGCTGGCGAACTGACCGTCTTTATTTCTGCCCTGATGGGAGCTCTAATCGGCTTCCTGTGGTACAATAGCTATCCGGCTCAAGTATTCATGGGAGATACAGGATCTCTCGCTCTGGGAGGAATCCTGGCTGTGATATCAGTCCTGCTCAAAGAGCAAATCTTCCTGGTAATCATAGGCTTTATATTCGTTGTGGAAACCTTTAGTGTGATCTTCCAAAGAAGCTGGTTTAAATATACCAAAAGGAAGCTTGGAGCTGGGCGCAGACTCTTTCTGTGTGCTCCCATCCATCACCATTATGAGCTAAGGGGTATTCACGAAACCAAAATAGTTATGCGTTTTTACATAGTGGCCATCCTGTTGGTTGCAGTTGGCCTAAGCACGATAAAATTGCGATAGAAGGAATAATGATGTTTGATGCTAGCACAAAGTATGGCATTCTGGGTATGGCCCGTAGTGGGATAGCTGCGGCATATAAGATCAAGGAATTAGGCGGAAATGCCTTCCTCAGCGAAGTGCAGTGGAAGGATAAGATTCCCGCTGCCAAAGAGCTGATCAAGAACTTCGATTGTGAGTTTGGTGGTCATACTGATAGACTTCTGGATTGCGATGTCTTGATCGTGAGTCCGGGCATCCCTCTTGATCTGCCGATTATTCTCAAAGCCAGACAAAAGGGGATTGAACTGATCTCTGAGATAGAGTTTGGATTCCGCATCAAAGCCCCGGATAGCACTGTTATTGCCGTCACTGGTTCCAATGGAAAAAGCACTACAGCCAGCATGATCCATCACATCCTGGAAGGCATGGGCAAAAAGAGCATACTGGCTGGGAACATCGGTGATGCTTTCTGCAGTTTCCCAATTCACAAGCCTGGCATCGAATACATTGTATTGGAAATCAGCAGCTTTCAGCTGGATTTGATTCAAAGCTTTGCCCCTCATGTGGCTGTGCTGCTCAATATCACTCCAGACCATCTGAATCGGTATCCCAATTTCGAGGCATACAGTCTTAGCAAGATGCGTATCTTTAGCGCTCAGCAACCTGAGGATTATGCCATCATTCACCGTGATTCAATTGAAATAACCAGGAATGCTGGGGCAATCTGTTCCCAAAAGCTGGATTTTTCCATAGAAAGTGCTGAAGCTGCAGCATTCCTTGATGACAAGTTCATCAGTATCGATGGCCATAAACTCTCCATCTATGAATTGCAAATCATGGGGCCTCACAACATATTGAACTCGATGGCCGCATTATTGGCAATCAAAGCGTTGCAGTTGGATCTGAAGAATGCCATGAAAGCTTGCAAAAGCTTCAAGGCTCTTCCCCATCGTCTGGAGTATGTGGACAGCATCAATGGCGTCATGTTTTACAATGACTCCAAAGCTACAAACTGCGACTCAGTACGCAGTGCCCTGGAGTCTTTCGATAAACCCATCCGAGTAATCCTTGGCGGGTCAAATAAAGGCGAGGATTTCTCGGTTCTTACCAATGCCTTGCAGAAGCATGCCACAAAAGCATATATCACTGGTGAAACTCAGGATTTGATGCGTCAGGCCTGGTTGGGCAAGTTGCCTCTGCACTTCGAGGATGATTTCAAAGAGTGTATCCGCGCAGCGCTTGATGATGCCGCAATGGGCGACAACATCGTGTTAAGCCCTGCCTGTGCCAGTTTTGATCATTTTCTGAACTTTGAGCATCGGGGAGAAACCTTTAAGGCCATTGTAAAGGAACTTAAGCGTGAAAAGGAATAGACTGAGCAGCTATGTGATCGGCTTTGACCGTACCATTTTGCTCAGTTATCTGTTGCTGGCGATCATTGGGCTGATTGTGATGGTGGATATCTCATCCGTCCAGAGCTCCATGATGTATTTCTATAGGCAGGGATTCTTCTTTGTTATCTCAGCGATCGTGGCGATCGTGATTCTATATGTCGTCAATCTGGAAAAGATGCGCTTTGCCAATACCTATCTGGTCTATCTTGCAATCATCATGCTGGTTATGGTGTTGCTGAAAGGAACGACAGTTAAGGGTGCCACCCGTGGTTTGAGACTGGGACCCTTGAGTGTTCAGCCCTCATTCTTTGCCAGAATTGCTCTGGTATTCTTTTTTGCCAATGTGCTGGACAAAAAGAATGAACTGCTGCAGGCTACCAAGAACATCCTGCACTTCCCACAGAACTTTCCGGAATTGAGTTTACTTAGCCTACTGGTTTTTGGACTGATCTTCATGGAAAAGCACCTTTCGGCAATCATTATCGGAGGCATCACCCTGATCAGCTTGCTCTTTTATGCCGGAATCCGCAAACGCATCATCCTGATCTTACTCGCAGTGGGTCTGATTGCCGGCATGCTGATTATTACCAAAGGTGATAGTTTCCGAATGCAGCGAATGCGTACCTTCAAGAAATATAGCCTATTCTTCAAAGAACGAGATCTCTCTCAATCCGCAGACGCTGATTATCAGGTGCGAGAAAGCTTGACTGCGCTTACTTCCGGAGGCCTTTTTGGAACCGGCATATCCCGCGGACGCGCCAAGCACTACTACCTTCCTGAAGCCCGCACAGACTACGTTTATACTATCATTGGTGAGGAATGGGGATATCTGGGAGCCATGCTGGTGTTTCTCTTACACAGCATGCTCTTCTTTGCCACTCTCAGAATGGCCAATCGGCATGAGAACCGTTACTATCGTTTCCTGGGAGTAGGCATGGCTTTGAACATCTATGCCAATGTCCTGGTAAACACTGGAGTAGCAATGTCCATTCTGCCTCCCACTGGTAACACATTACCTTTCATAAGTTATGGCGGTAGCGCTCTCATGATGGATAGCATTGCCGTAGGTGTGATTCTGAACATCAGCGCACAAAGGAGAACAGTGTGAAGTTTGCTTTTGGAGCCGGAGGCACCGGAGGACACATCATTCCCGCCATCGCAATGGCAACCGAGCTGAAGCGTCGTGGGCATGAATGTGTATTTATTGGTAATGCCAACAGCATGGAAGAACGGCTGACTGCAAATGCCGGATTTGGCTTTCATACGATGAAGGTGCAAAAGCTCTATCGCAAGCTGACTCCTGCCAATCTGCTCTTCCCCTATTATCTGAGCAGCAGCATCCTGAAGTGCCGGAAACTTTTGCAGGATTGTGACGGAGTCATCACCACAGGTGGATTTGTAGCAGGGCCGGTAGCACTCGCCGCCATATCCCGCAAGATCCCCTGTTTTCTGCATGAAAGCAATTCCTATCCCGGGCTTACCACCCGGCATTTAGCCTCCAGACTCACCCGCATCTACATATCTTTTGAAGATAGCCGCAAGTATCTGCCACTGAATAAGCTGCGCAATTTTGGCATCCCCATTGTGGAACCCAGAGACAAGCAAGAGTTCTCCTTTGAGCAGCTTTCGCTTCAGAATAACAAACCTACAATCCTGATCACTGGCGGGTCTCAAGGCTCGGTGGCCATCAATGACGCCGTGGCATCAATTGCCAAGGTACTACTGCAGAATTGGCAGATCATCTGGCAGACAGGAGCGTATAGCTATCATCGTTATCAAGAAATGTTCAAGGATGTTCAGGGCATTTACCTGTTTGATTTCTCTCCCAATCTAGCGCAGATGATGCGCAAAGTGCAGCTTGCCATAACCAGAGCCGGAGCTTTGACCATTGCTGAGCTTGAAGCTGCCAGGATTCCAGCCATCCTGATCCCTCTTCCCACTGCTGCCGAAAACCATCAGTATTACAATGCTCTGGCTCAAAAGAACAAGGGCGTCGCAGAACTCATCGCGCAGAAGGATTTGAGCCCCCAAACCCTGCTGACAGCAATCTCAACCGTGGATCACTGGCTCAATAAAAGAGCAATGCAAGCCTTGCCAGAGAACAATGCAACCCACAACATCATCAACGATATTCTAAGCTTTTATTGAAGGAGAACACAATGCTTGGCAGAACTAAGAAGATACATTTCATCGGCATCGGTGGCATCGGGATGAGCGGAATCGCTGAATTCCTGCACAACCAGGGCCTGGAAATTAGCGGTTCGGACATGAAGAAAACCGAACTGACTGCACATTTGGAAAGCCTTGGCATTGCGATCACCGAAGGTCATGATCCAGGACTGATCAAGGATACGGACGTGGTAGTCAAATCCTCAGCAGTGAAGGATGACAACCCCGAAATCATTGCCGCCAAAGCGATGAAGATTCCAGTTATACGCAGAGCAGAAATGCTGGCCGAAATCACCCGTATGAGCTTCTCCATCGGCATCTCTGGTACTCATGGCAAAACCACCAGCACATCAATGGCAGGCTTGGTTTTGGAAGCAGCGGGGCTAGACCCAACCATCATCGTGGGTGGCAAAGTGAAAAACTTTGGCAGCAACAACGTTATGGGCTCCGGTAAATACATCGTGGTGGAAGCGGATGAATATGACCACTCCTTCCTCTCCCTCACCCCCTGCATTGCCGGAATTACTAACGTCGATGAAGATCATCTGGATTGTTACCGCAATCTGGAAGATATCAAAGGCGCATTCATCGAATATGCAAACAAAGTTCCTTTCTTTGGTAGTGTCATTGCCTGTCTGGACGATCCAGGGGTGCAGGCGATCCTGCCTCATATCAACAAGAAAATTGTCACTTACGGACTCTCCCGCCAGGCGGACGTGCAGGCTTTGAACATTGTGATGAGGAACTTCAAAACTACTTATGACCTTTCCTACAAAGGTTATAAGCTGGGTATCATCACAATGAACGTCTCTGGCAAACACAACGTCCAAAACTCCCTTCTGGCTGCCTCCATCGGCTTGGAACTGGATCTGCCCTTCAAGAGCATCCAGGATGCCATGGCTTCTTTTAATGGAGTGTACAGACGCTTTGAACTCAAAGGAGAAGCTGCTGGAATAACAGTTTATGACGATTATGCGCATCATCCCACTGAGATCATCGCTACTCTGGAAGGATTCAAGGACAGCGTCAATCGCCGCATTGTCGCACTGTTTCAACCACATCTGTATTCCCGCACTAGAGATCTATACGAAAAGTTTGGCAAGGCCTTTTTTAGCTGTGACTGCCTGATCCTTGCCCCAATCTATCCAGCTCGGGAGCTGCCCATCACCGGCGTTAGCTCCAAACTTATTGCTGATGTAGCTATTCAAAGCGGACATCACAACGTACATGTAATCTCGAATAATGATGATATCATCAAGCACACCATAGGTTTATTGCAACCCGATGACATTCTGATTACCATCGGAGCTGGCAATATCTGGCAATATGGTGAAGAAATCCTGGCTCAGCTTAAGAAAAGTGTTGACACAAACAGTAAAGCCCAAAAAAGTAGCAACTTATGAGTTTGCATGGACAAATCCAAATTCCGAGCTGGCAGCTGCAAACACATGAATAACAACAAGGTAGTGATGTGAGAGAAAAGAAGCGCCGCGGAAACAGCAGGTATTACCTGTTCTTCCTCCTTAGCCTGATGGCAGTTGTTGCCATTGCTACGGGACTGGTATATACTTTAAGGCATCTGAGCATCTTTGATCTGGATCAGATCACGATCAACGGCAATCTTGCCATCCCGGACTCCCTGATTCAAAAGGCCAGCAATTCATATCTCGGAACCAATCTCTTCAGTATCTCCAAGCGTGATCTCCGCCAGGATTTGCAGAAAATATCACGCCTGAAGGATGTCAAAATCCGCAAGCACCTGCTCAACAAAATGAGCCTGGAGATCAGTGAAAGTGAAGGCCTGCTTTATGTGAAGAGTTTTGAAGGGAATCTGTATCCTGTCGATGCAGATGGCGTGGTATTATCCCGCTACTCCAAGGTTTACCGGGAAGATCTGCCTATTTACAGTTCATATTACAAAGATGCCCAATTCAAACCCGGGATCCAGCTTACAAAGCCTGATCTCAAGCGCATTCTCGCCTTACATCAACGCATGGTCAAAGAAGCGCCGGAATATCTGCACATCATCTCGGAATACTATATGATTGACAATACTATAAACATCATTGATGCCAGATATGGCACCCGTATCATTCCCAGTGAAGACAATATGGCTACCCAGCTCAAGCGCTATCAGTTTGTTCAGGACAATGGCAATATCAGCCGCAAAAGCGTTGTTGATTTGCGCTTTGAAAACCAGGTAGTGGTAAAGGCAGGTGACAAATGAAATCAAGTATTATTACTGCGTTAGATATCGGATCGAATGCAGTGCGAAGCATCATTGCCCGCACCGCTGAGCATGATAAATTGGAAATCCTCGGCATCGGAATCTGCCCTTCCGGAGGCATAGAGAAGGGTGTGGTCAAAGACATCCAGGCGCTATCATCCTGCATCGGTAAATCACTTGCTGATGCTGAAAAAGCGGCTGATTGCAATGCCGAAAACATCTATGCCAATGTCACCGGTGAGCATATCCGAACTCAGCTTGGTGACGGCCGCATTTCCATCCCTTCGGAAGTGCCCAATGAACCCGGAGAAATCGACCTTGAGCATGTGGAACAGGTGATCAACGATGCCAAAAACAGCGTTAAAATCCAGAAAGGGTTTGAGCGGCATAAGATCTTACACGGCATCCCTCACGACTACATTATTGACTCCCAGGATGATATCCGTAATCCCATCAATATGAACGGATTCCACCTGACAGCCAAGGTTCTTACCATCCTCAGCGAGCTGACTCCTCTGCGCAATCTGTCCAAAGGTATTGAGCTGGCAGGCTATGAGGTGGATCAGGATAATTTTGTGCTGAATCACATTGCTCTCAGCCATAGTGTGCTATCCGAAGATGAGCGCCGTCTGGGTGCCATTTTGATGGACATCGGCGGGGGTAGCTGTGATATTTCAATTTACAATCGCGGAGCTCTTGAACGCGTATTGGTGGTTCCCATGGCAGGTCAGGCCATTACTGAAGACCTGGCTATTGGTCTGAAAACCACCATATCCAATGCGGAATACATCAAGAAGCAATATGGCTCTGCCATTGCCGCTGAGGCCGATCAAGGCCTGGAGATTGACGTGGAAGGAATCAGCGGCAGGGCGTCTTCACGCAAAACACAATACTTAGTGAGCCATGTTATCCAGCATCGGGTGGAAGAATTGCTCTCCATCTGCTACAATCGCAGCAAAGATTTCTACACCCCTGAGTTGGTGACGGCTGGGATCATTCTAAGCGGTGGAACAGCCAATCTGGATGCCATTGATACGGCTATTTATCACGCTTTCAATATGCAGGTCAAAATCGCCCGTCCCGATCTCAGCAAACTCGTTTCACACATTCCCGAGCTTGATAATCCGGCTTTTGCTACCGTGATTGGCATTCTATATTATGCCATGGGCTTTGAGCACGAACCTCAAACCAGGAGCTTTAATTTGGGCAATCTGGGCAACAGCAGATTCGTAGATAAACTAAAGAAAATAATAAAGGATTTTACTTAATTAGGGGGAACCATGATTGAATATGATGACAGACCTACCCAGGTTGGCACAAACATCAAGATAATCGGCGTCGGCGGAGCCGGCGGCAATGCTATTAACACAATGATTTTAAATGATTTAGGCGGAGTGGAATTCATCGCCGCCAATACTGATGTTGGAGATCTGGCAAAGTCCCATGCCAAAATGAAGCTGCAACTTGGAAAAAAGCTAACCCGCGGCCTGGGCACCGGAGCAAATCCCGAAACCGGCTCTCGTAGCGCTGAAGAATCCAAGGACGAGATCAAAAGTCACCTCGAAGGTGCCGATATGATCTTTTTAGCTGCCGGCATGGGAGGTGGAACGGGAACTGGTGCTACTCCCATCATCGCCAAAATTGCCCGCGAAATGGGCATTTTGACCTTGGGTATCGTTACAAAACCATTCCCCTTTGAAGGAGCTAGACGTGCAGATAACGCAGATAACGGCATCAGGCACCTACGGGAATATGTGGACACGCTGATTGTGATTCCCAATGAGAAGCTATGCGAAATCTATGGTCAATCCACTCTGTCCGCTGCATTTAACCAGGCGGATAACGTCCTCTATCAGGCAGCTAAAGCCGTAAGCGATATCATCACCATCACCGGTTATATCAATGTCGATTTTGCGGATGTGAAATCTGTGATGCAAAACATGGGCTATGCCCTGATGGGAACCGGTATGGCAGAAGGCGAGAACCGCGCCATCCTGGCCGCCCGTTCTGCAATTGACAATCCGCTGTTGAACGATATCAGCCTGGCCGGTTGCCAATCTCTGCTCCTCAATATCACCGCGGGCAGCGATATCCTGATGGACGAATTTACCGAAGTATCCAATGTGATTGTGAACGAAACTGGCAAGAACGCCAATATCATTATGGGTACCATCTTTGACGAAAACATGGCTGGCAAAATCTCGGTTACTATCATTGCTACCGGGCTTGCCAAGGATGAAGATCAGAGCAATGTAGTGGATTTTACACCCCCTACCCAAGTCAGATCAACAGCCCAAAATCCCAAGATGCCCAATGATGAGATCACAGAGATCATGCGGCGTCTGAACATCAGCGATCCCGCCCTGGATACAAGCAAGAAACAAGCTGCCAGTGCGGAAGAACCAAGCCGCATCCAACCGATGCGCACCGATGTTCCCAGTTTCCTCAAAGCGCTGGATTAGAAATTACCGCATAAAATCAAATAGCTAAAGGATATCCCGGTTTGTTTCCCCCTACCGGGTATCCTTTTTTTCATGATTACTTGCCCATTAGTTGTCGTCACGATGCGGTTACCTTGCCGTTACTTTTGTGACCACAAGGTAACGGCATCGTGACGATAACTAATGGGGATAAAAGCAGATAAGGAGTTCAGACGTTTCGTCTGCAGAAGCAGCTCAGTTGCTTACTTTTCTCGGCCTGCGGCCTGGTTCGACACGAGACGTGCCGAATCCTGGGCTTTCTTGTAGACTCCAATGGCATCAATCGGGTTTAGTTGCTGCGTACCACTCTGAATCCGGTATAACCGTTTTTGGCAAAGGGTTTCTGATAGTCTCGATTGGTAGTCCTCAATTCATTGCTGCCCTGATGCCAGGAGCCGCCCCGGATCACTTTATCGGTACCAGAGAGGGGACCTGTATTCAGATTGGGAATCCGGTATGTATAGGGAGCATACCAATTCCACACCCATTCTGCTACATTCCCGCTCATATCGAACAATCCCAATTGATTGGCCTGTTTGCTGCCTACTTTACGGCTCTTCCCTCCGGAATTTGCACTGAACCATGCTACATCATCAGCAAGCTCTGATCCGCTGTATAGATCAAATCCTTTACCCATGCCGGATTTGGCTGCCAATTCCCACTCTGCTTCGGTGGGAAGACGGTAACCATTGGCCTCAAAATCGCAGACAATCTCGCTACCATACACATCATAAGCGGGATTCAAACCGTCCTTGAGACTCTTGGCATTGCAAAAATCAATCACATCATAGAAGGATACATTCTCCACCGGTAACTGATCTCCCTTGAATTGGGATGGATTCTGCGCAAACACCATCATCCACTGTTCCTGAGTGATTTCTGTGGCACTGATCAAATAAGAAGACAAACCAATCGTCAGCAGCGGGAATTCGTCATCTTCAGCCAGCGGAGAGATGTTGCCCATCACCAGAGAATCAGCCTTTACCCGGATCATCTCAATGGCTTTGTTCTCTTTCAGCAAGGCTTGAACCGGGCTTTCTTCTACTGTCTCACTTTCAGCCTGGTTGGACAGCTCAGGGGTATCCCGGGTAAGCAGGTATCTGGCAAACAGGAACAGGATGATCAAAACACTCACGATCATCATGATCCGGAAGGTTTTCTGCATTCCGCTCAGGTCTTCCTTATGAGTATGATCAATACTGGTGCTTGCCTCGATTTTGATCGGCTTGGGAACTGGGGTTACTGGGGCAACAACTGTCTGTTCTAGATTCGGCGGGAGGCTTGCTGGAGGTTCTGGGAGTGGAGGCTGATCTACAGGAGCTTCAGGGTGTGCTTCAGGAAGTTCTGCATCGGATAATGACTCAGGCTCAAGATCGGCCTGGGTAACTTGTTCCTCAGGTTCAGTTTCACGGGTGGGTTCATCCTCAAGGATCTGCTTGATCTTATCCCAGGGCTGCTCGTCCTCGGTCTCCAGCGGTAACTCTATCTGGGTGGACTCTTGATCTTCAGTGCTGAGGTATTCATCCGCAGCCAGTAGAATATTATCTTCCTGCAGGTCTTCCGTTTCTGACTCTTCAGGTCCTTCGGAAGTATAGAGGTCTGGCTCCAATGTATCCTCAGAGGGCAGGGGCTCGATATCGGGCTCTTCGGAGAGGATTTCAGCAGGCTCAGTGACTTCTTCCATGGCTGATGTCTCAATTTCAGCTTCTTCAGGTAAAATAATTGGCAGATCATCATCAGAAGGCAGCTCCAAAGAGGGTTCAATCTCGTCAGCTTCCTGAAGTTCTGGATTGATCTCTTCCACTTCTTTAGGCTGTTCAATCTCTCGGATCAATTCTGCATGGAAGGCCGATTGTTCTGCGGCTTCTTCCAGTTCCGTATAATCTGCATAATTGCCCTCAGCTCGCAAAGCCTCCGCAAGAATGGCGGAGGTCTTGGGGCGGTCATTGGGATCAAGCTTCAGACAATCCAGGATGATCGAGTATAACCAGTCTGGGATTTTGTGGGAATCTGGTTGCTGGATGGCCCGGGTCAGGCACTGTTCCTTCTGCTCTTCAGGGCTTATGAAGCTATCAACGCGCCAGGGCAGGGTTCCGGTTAGCATCTGATATGTGATCACAGCCCAGGAATAGAGGTCAGAATTATCGCGGATCAAGGATCCCCGGAATTCCTCTACTGCTGTATATAGCACAGGAAAGGCAAACTTGAAATTACCCTCTGAATGCTTCCAGGCTTTGCGCTCTTTGCCAAATCCAATGATCTTGAGCTGGTTAGTTTGATCAATGATGATGTTGTAGGGATTCAGGTTCTGATGTTGAATCCCCAGCCTTTGGGCACAGGCGAGAGCATCAGCTATGTTTAAAGCCCATAACACACCCAATTCTGGAGATATCCCCCCGGGATAGTTCAACATGTATCTGCCCAATGATATTCCATCCACATATTCCGCAATCATGAAGACCTGTCCGGCATCCTCAAAGCAGCTAATGCCTTTGCGGATATGGGAGTGATTCAACTGCTGGGCAACCAGGGCTTCATTGCGCAGGCTTTGCCGGAGTGCTTCATCTGCAGATACCATTGGCACAGTGGTCTTGATGGCCACTCTGTCCCCACTGGCCAAAGCTTCAGCTTTGTGAATGATAAAGCGTTTTGATTCCTGAATGCTCTCGATGATGCGGAAGCTGGTCAGATCAGTCTGTTTGGGCATGTTATGCTTCCCGGAAAATGGTCTTGCCTAGCTTCAGTACGCGGTGAATATGTGACGATCCCAAATGATAAGGAATGAAATTCAAACTTGGGATGTCCCAGATGATCAAATCGGCTTGTTTGCCAACTTCCAGAGAGCCGCATTTATTCCCCCGGCTCAGGGCAAAGGCTGCATTGATCGTTGCAGCAGCCAGGGATTCTATCGGTGATAACCCCATTTGCAGGCATGCCAGACTCATTGTAAGAGGCATGCTGTCACAATTACAGCTTCCGGGATTGTAGTCTGTCGCAATCGCTACCGGAAGACCGCTGTCGATCATCTTGCGAGCCCTGGCATAAGTTTTGGATCGCAGAGAAAATAGTGTCGCTGGTAACAATACCGGAATCACTCCAGCTTCTTGCATCGCAGCTATTCCAGCATCTGATGCAGCTCCAAGGTGGTCTGCCGAGACGCAGTTCATCTCTGCGGCCAGCTCTGCCCCACCAATTGCCTCAATCTCATCTGCATGCATCTTGAGCTTCAAACCATGTTCCGCAGCGCAACGCAACACCCGTCGGGATTCCTCAATACTGAATACATGAGCCTCAGTAAAGATATCACAAAACTCCGCAATACCTTGTTCTGCCACAGCAGGGATCATCTCTTCAGTAAGAATCCTCAGATATTCCTCGTGATTATCTCTGTATTCCGCGGGGTATTCATGAGCGCCCATGAAGCTGGGTACTATCTCAATGGGAAGGGATTTATTGAGTCTATCAATCACTCCAAGCTGCTTCAATTCACTCTGAGTCTCAAGACCATAGCCGCTTTTTGCCTCCAGAGTAGTGGTTCCCAAAGCCATCATTTTGCTAATGCGCTCGGAGGCCAATTCGAATAATTCATCCTCTCTGGCAGCCCGAGTTGAGGCTATACTACTGCGAATCCCGCCGCCAGCGAGGGCAATCTCAACATAGCTTTTGCCCGCCAGACGCATGGCAAACTCATCTTCACGCGTCTGCACAAACACCGGATGGCTGTGGCTATCCACAAATCCGGGAGTTATGATCTTTCCAGTTGCATCAATCGCTTCATCCCAGCTATAGGTGGATTCTATCTCTTCTGAGCTGGCGATGGCCAGGATTTTGCCATCCTTGATCGCTAATCCGGCATTCATTATCAGTCCAGGATCACTCATTTCAGAGCGTGTTTTGGGTTTGCCGCCACTCTTCAGGGTGGCAATCTCTCGGGCGTTTATAATGATCAAATCTGCTTTCATAGAGCTAAACTCCTTTGATACCGGCATCTTTTCGTCATGGGATATTTAGTCAAGATCAAAAAAAGAGCCGGGATTCCGGCTCCTGATAGTGTGAACCTGAGTGCTAAGCTACTTCTCGTCCTCTTCAGCTGAGAGCATATCAGGATCTTCGGAATTGAACAGGTCGTCAAAGATGGCTGCTACTGCATCAAACTCCTCATCTTCTTCAATGATGCTCAGCTCAACGGAATCCTCAACCTCTTCAAAACGAAGAATGTCATATTCAGCGCTGTCAAGCTCTGCCAGAGCAATGTAGTTCTTGCCTTCGTGATTAATGATTTGTAGTACTTCAAAATCCTTCTGGCTGCCATCTTCCATATCAAGGGTGATGATATTGCTTTCGTGTTCGCCACATGTGCAATCTTCACCTTCACAGCAGTGCTCTTCGTGTTCATGCATATTATCTTTGGTTATCATTGGAAACTCCCCATGTTTTTTGCCATTTTTATGAGGGTGCACTTTCTGGCAAGAGAAAAAAACTTAAGGTGAAGTGAAACAAAAACTATTGACAAAAGCAGGCTGACTTATGAGGGTGCAAACAAAGTAAAAATCTATATCACCCTGGAGGTTATATGAGTTTCCGCGTGCTCGCGATCAATCCCGGTTCCACATCCACCAAGATAGCCGTCTTTGAGGATCACACTCCTTTGTTTGAAAAGACATTACGCCATGATCCCGCTGAACTGGACAAATATGGTGGCATCATCGATCAATATGACTTCAGAAAGCAATTGGTAATGGAAGCCATGCGTGAGAACAACGTCGATCCTGCGACACTGCATGCTGCGGTTGGTCGCGGCGGTTTGGTACGTCCGGTTTCGGGCGGTACGATGAAGATCAGCCCTTCTATGCTGCGGGATCTAAAGGACCCCAGCCTCTGGGGGCGCATTCATGCCTCAAACCTGGGAGCCTTCATCGCTAATGCCATTTCCGAGGATCTGAATATTCCCGCATTCATCGTTGATCCAGTGGTCGTGGATGAATTTGACGAGATTGCCCGCATCTCTGGCATTCCGGAGATCGAACGCAAGAGTTTGATGCATGCTCTGAACATTCGCTACATCAGCCGTCTTGTAGCCAACGATATGGGCAAGAAGCACGATGAAGCAAATCAGATCGGCGTTCACATGGGAGGCGGTATATCTGTGGCTGCAATCAAAGCCGGACGAGTTGTGGATGTCAATAATGCCCTTTTAGGAATGGGATCCTTTTCTCCTCAAAGAGCTGGTGCCTTGCCCATCGGCGACCTTCTGGATTTGGCATATAGCGGAAAGTATAGCAAAAAGGAACTCACTACTTATCTGACCAAAACTGCCGGGTTGATGGCATATCTTGGCACAGACAGCGGCATTGAAGTTAATAAGAGAATCCAGGAAGGAGACAAAAAGGCAGAACTGATCCTGAAAGCAATGTGCTATCAGGTGGCCAAGGAAATCGGAGCCTGCGCTACTGTTTTGAATGGTAAAGTTGACGCGATCTTCCTCTCTGGTGGCTTGGTATACAACGCATTGATCGTGGATGAAATCAAAGCCCGTACGGGATTCATCGCCCCCATTCACCTCTATCCAGGCGAAAAAGAAATGGAAGCATTATGCCAGGGTGGAATCCGGGTGCTTTCTGGCCTTGAAGAGGCAATGGAATATCCCTATCAATAAATCTATCATAAGCCGGAATCCCTCTCAAAAGATTCCGGCTCTTCTTTTCTAACATGAAACACTTGCTTCTGCTGCTCCTTATTCTACCTTTTAGCCTGCTCAGCGCTGATTCCTGGACTGTATTGATCTATATGGCAGCCGATAACAATCTGGCTGAGAATGGCAAACAAAACATCAGGGAAATGGAAGCAGCTCATCAACCCGAAGATCTCAATCTGATCGTTCAGGCAGATTTCCCCAATGAGGACGCCCGACGCTACAGGATTGTCCATGATCAATCTCCCACTCAGATCAATTCACCAATTCTGGATAATCTTGGCAGAATCGACAGCGGTGACCCCCAAACCCTGAAAGACTTTATCCTTTGGGGCAAAGGTCGTTACCAGGCAGATCATTATATGCTGGTGATCTGGTCTCACGGAGATAGCTGGTATAAAAACAACAAGTGGATTTCTCCGGATTATGATACCGGAAATATGATTGGAATTGCCAATGGTGAACTCCGCGGCGCTCTGACTGGTTCAGGCCCCTGGGATATCCTGCTCTTTGATGCCTGCAGCATGCAAGCTCTGGAGATAATCACTGAGATCAACGACCTTACGGATTACGTTGTTGCATCTGCTGATCTTGTCCCGGATACCGGATTTCCATACAGCAACATCATACCCATCCTGAGCCAGGACCCTCAAGAGATAGCCTCCCAAATCCCTGATCTATATATCGATAGCTATTTACCAGGAGGAATCCATAACCCTTCCCAAAGCTACCTGACGACTACCTGTTCCGCCATCTCCACTGCCGATTGGGATGCCTTTTTACAATCCTGGAAGAGCCTGTCCAGATCTGTGAGAACGCACTCTGCAGAGTTACTAAGCATCCGGCAAGATCTGTTTGAGATGAATACCGGCTATGCAGATGTTGACGTAAAACAGCTACTCATCCGTTTACAGAATCACGGAATCACAGAAGCTGATCCAATCCTGAACCTTTGGAATGAACACGTGCTCGCCAGCGGCTTCACTCTCCCCTATCCTGAAACTGACATTGGCACCGCTGCCCTTTGGTTTCCAGACATAAGATTCAATTATGATGCTGCCTGGCAACACTATATGAAGCTCGATTTTGCCAAAACAGGTTGGTTGGGAGCAGTAAATGCCTGCCTTGATGACGCTCCGGCAGCCCCAGATCCACCTTCAGTTATCAGCCAGAATGTACTCATCGACCACCTGATCTTGAGATTTGCAGCCCCTCTCAGCCCAGATTCCCTGTATTACCGGTTATCTTTGGATGATGAAGAGCATCTGATCTTCCCCCCGGCTTACTCACCCGAGTTCAGCTTTTCCACACAAGTAAGCCATAGCGGGAACTACAGCATCCGCTCC
>Ga0265294_10003877_pt1 | contig 18860 bp, 17 predicted proteins | sample MunlanPumphouse3_FD_192504 | JGI IMG/M metagenome (GOLD analysis project Ga0265294, IMG submission 192504) | Groundwater microbial communities from a municipal landfill in Southern Ontario, Canada - Pumphouse #3 | ecosystem: Environmental > Aquatic > Deep subsurface > Groundwater | place...
CCGAGGAAACAGGTCTCTCCGGTCGTGAATTGCAGTTGTATGAATTGATTTGGAAAAGGACTCTGGCCTGTCAGATGGCTGATGCACAAAAGTCCACTACAACAGCCACCATAACTGCAGGCGAGGGGACTTTTGTTGCAAGTGGCACCCAGATACTTTTTCCTGGATTCATCAGGGCGTATGTGGAAGGCAGCGAGGATCCTGAGGCTGCCTTGTTTGAGAAGGAGACCCTTCTCCCTCCCTTGACCAAGGGCGAGAAGGAGATTCTTAAGGATCTTTCGAGTGTTGAGCACCAGACGAAGGCTCCTGCAAGATATACCGAGGCTTCTCTGGTTCAGGAACTTGAAAAAAGAGGTATCGGCCGCCCCAGTACATATGCCACCATTATCAAGACTTTGCTTGATCGCAGTTATGTAATTCGAGAAAATGGTACTTTGGTACCGACTTTCATCGGATTTGCTGTTTGTCAGTATCTTGAGCATTGTTTTGCCCAGTTCGTGGACTATGATTTCACATCGAATATGGAGTCAGGCCTTGACCAGATAGCCGAGGGGAAAATGAAAAAGATCGACTTTCTGGATACCTTCTACCAAGGGTCGAAAGGGTTGTTGCAGCAAAACACGGAACAATTAGCCCTCATGGATAAAGCACTGGCTCGTTCCATTCATTTGAGTCAGGTCAGTGATGACAATCCTATCATGATGGGGCCGTATGGTTGTTATGTGCAAAAGAAGAAAGAGGGTACCGAGAAGCCTGAGTACATCACCATTCCTGAGACTTGGCTTCCCGGGACCGTCACTGATGAGATGGTCAAGGAACTGCTGGCCCAAGACAAGCAGGGCTCCAAGGCTCAGAGCATCGAGCTTTCAGAGGGTGTTCAGCTGAAGAATGGTAAGTTCGGGCCTTATTGGCAGTGTGGTGACAAGAAAGCCAGCGTTCCCAAGTGGGCGCAGGCGGAGCACAGCAATGACGTTGTGCTGGCTAAGCGGTATTTGTCACTGCCACGCATGCTGGGCAAGGATAGCACGGGCAATGAGGTATATGCGACCGTCGGCAAGTTTGGCCCTTATGTGGGGTGTGATGGCAACTATCGTAATCTTAGCAAGGTCGACAACGATGAGCAGTTGTTCTCCATTACCTTGCAAGAGGCTTTGGGTTTGCTTGCACAGGAAAAGGTGCCTTCTTATAGAAAAAGAGGAGGGGGTGGCAAGGTGAATGCAAGCAGTGATGTTCTTTTCACCTATGGTGACTTTGAGGACCAGAAGATTAATCTTGTGTCAGGCAGATATGGATTCTATGTGAAACATGGCAAGGACAACTATGCCTTGCCTGTCAAATGCAAGAAGGATGAGGCACTAGCCAAGGGCTTGAGCTTAACTGAAGTGTTGGACATTATCCGCGACAAGCGAGAGAAGGATAGTAAGTAAAGGTCATGGCAAAATTCTTTAGCCGTAAAGCTCGTCCAGTTTCCACCCCTGTTCTTAGTAGCGATTTTATTGCCGTTTTGTCGGATGAGTTTCATCTTCCCCAAACGACAGTGCTCAGTACCTTGCGGAGTTTTGGTGTCAATACAGAAAAGGTCCCTTTGGACCAAAAGGACCTGCTTCGTGAGGTTTTAGCCTGCAAATTTCATGATTACCAGCGATATCAGAGCAAGGACAAGGTTTATCTGGAGCGATTGGATGAGGAGCTTCGAAGTTTTGATGAGATTTACATCGATACGGCTCCCATCATCCAGATGGATTGGTTTCTTCATTTTGTCGCCGATGCCGAGCCTATTCTCCGAAGAAGGAAGAAAAAACTTCTGATATTGGAAAAGACCATGGAGGAACTTCATGGTCTGAAGGACAATCCTGAGAAGGATAAGGATGTACGGATCAGGGCGACCATTCGTCCGATGTTTATCAGTTATCTGGCCAAAAGGGGATTGGTCCGTATCGGGGATACAGGTTCGACTGGCATTGCCGATGATCATCTTGTGAAATTGTTCTCCGAAATCGGCAAGAATGAGGATTTGCTTCTGGTAACACAGGACAGGCTTTTAAGTGAGCGTATCGTGGAGCTTGCGCATCAGATGACGGGTTTGCAAAAGCCGGAAAGGCGTTCTTTCTTGCAAAGGCTTGTCAAGAAAGTTCCTGAGCCCTCTAAGGGACACTCCATGGTGGTGTGCAAGCTTATTGAGAATGGAGTACTGCGCCGTTGTTATGTTTGTCCCGAATGCAAGGAAAGTTATTATGATGTCTTTTCTGATTGCGATGGCATGGTTCCTTGTTCCAAATGCGTGCTGCTTCTCAAGGCAAAAGGAGAGAAACAACAGGAAAAGACGGTGCCTGTGGTACCTGAACCTGTGAAGAAAGAGGTACCTCTTGTTTCTGTGGGGAGCCGTATCCAGAGGAAGCATCATGCCATGGGTCTTGGGCTGCTCATTTTCTTCATCCTGCTTATTCTTGTGATTTTATTGTTGTTGTAAAAAAAGTCGTCCGGTTTTGAACCCGAACGACCTTGCCTGACCCGGATGCGATTCGAACGCACGACCTACTGCTTAGGAGGCAGTCGCTCTATCCAACTGAGCTACCAGATCATCATGCATCGCAGTAAGCCATCCTATATCAATTTGATTCTTTTGGAAACCCCCATGGCGAAATTACCTTCCATGTAAATATCCAGGATTGTTTATCTGATTAGCAGTGTGCAATCCAAGGTTTCTGGATAAGGGATCCATGAAAAAATGAAGAAGTTCCCGTTTGATGTCCTTTATGGTTGATTACATGGGCACGGACTAGAAAGGGAAAACCAATGAAGAACCAAAAGCACAACCCCGCCGGTTTCATGTTGGGCTGTCTTGTTCCCCCTCCATATTATTGGGTATCCATGGGCAGAAGAGGCCACCTAAGGTAATCGCGATGAAAGAGGGCTCCTATGTGGAAAATACCGTGGGTCCGTAGTTCTCGATGTGGGGGGAATGCATATATGCCAAGGAGGGCAACGGAAAGGCCTTCCAGCTGCAGGATACTTATAGCGAAAGCTATATTTTAGGGAGCGAGGGTCTCTGCTTCTTCTATGGCAGTCAGCAGAATTGTCAGGGCAAGTAGGTCTGCCGATCCTCCGGGACTGATGTTACGCTGGATGAAGTCATTATCCAGCCATGCAAGAAACCCAGTGCCTTCCTGGGTATATGCGCCACCAAGGACAAGAGCCTCCATTGCCTTGGCCCGCACATAATCAGAGCCTTCCCTTCCGTTACGATACAGGACGTTGGAATCCTCGACGGTCGTCATCAGGGAAAGAAGGGTGTTCACCAGTATCTGATTACGAGGCATGCACTTGTTTTTTCCTTCATGATAGTGAGCAAGGGCGACTTCCCTTACCGAGGGGAATCCCTCCATCACCTCCCCCCTAATACCTTTGACATGCATATTTCGCCATAGTTTTTCCCCATGCGTATTCCCTTCCATGGTGGAAAACTCTGCTTGCAATGTATCATGGCACATTTCCTTCACAACATCGCAGATTGATTTGATTGTGAGTTTTTCTTGATGCGTCTCGCAAAAGGAGGTAGCAGTGACGACGATTCCCATGGAGAAAAGGATACCTTTATGGGTATTCACGCCTCCGGTGGCCTTGAACATCGCTTTTTCCGCTTGGATGCCGATTTTTCTGATTAAAGGAAACAATTCGCCTACCATGCGCCTTGAGTCTTTTCCTGTATATTCCATCAGTTCGAAGTAAGGGAACAACGCTTCCGCACTCCGGTAGAAAGTCCCTCTGTCCATATCGGTATGGGAGCCGTTGTTGTTTTTATCCACCAATCCAGGTTTTGGAGTGGTGTCCACTTCTTCCAAGAGTGCGTCTCTTGCAAGTTTGGCAAGGTACATACTAGATCTCTTTCTTCAAAAAGGAGGCAAGTTCCTTTCTGGTGTAATCGGCCAGTTCTTCTACTGAGTGACTGCGGTTTCTGCCACAGTCCTTGGCGTTTTTCTCACACAGGAAGCAACATCGCTCAGGATAACCGAGTTCGGTCCGGGAGATTTGATTTCCCTCTTTCGTAAAGACATCTAGATCAAGGAATCTTCCGATAGGGCAGGACTCCTCAAAGGCGATAAGTTGCTTTTTCAGGGATACCGCCTCGCTATCGATGGTGAAGATGGCATAGGGGCCAGTAATGCCCCTGTGTTCCAATTTCAAGGCAAGGGCAGGGAAACCCATTCTCAATGCATCGATGGACCAGGAAAAGCATTGGTCGATGATCCTGTTGCTTTTCACCGGGCCAGGGATGTTGAGCGAGAAGGCAAGGGTGGTGAGTCTTTCACTTGTACAAAAATGCATGACCGCTTTGGCTTTCCTTTCCCGTTCCAAGAGCACTTGTGCCAAGGTAGGAGTCTTTTCCATTTCCTGCATTGCCTTCTATTCGTTTTCCTTCACCTGATAGATCAAGTCAATGACCGAGCCATCACGGTAGGTGACAACACCGACAATCTTGTCTGTGTACTCAATGGGAGTTTCAATTCCTACAATCTTACTTGCCTTACGTTTGAGATCCTCGATAGAGCACAGGCTGACACCGGCCTTAATCAGAAGGTCGATCAGGTCCTTCCTGAGTGGATTGACCACCACACCCTGGTCGGTGACGACGATGTCGACAGTATTACCAGGGGTGACCACCGTATTAACCTTGTCGACAATGGTCGGGATCCTCCCTCGGGTTAGTGGGCATACAATGATTGATACCGAGGCTCCTGCTGCAGTGTCGCTGTGTCCGCCGATAGCTCCACGGATCACTCCATCGGATCCTGTAAGCACATTGACGTTGAAATCGGTATCGACCTCAAGGGCGGAAAGCACCACAATGTCCAACTGGTTGACCGCAGTGCCCTCGTTGTTTGGGCTGGCATAATACGAGGCGGATATTTGCTGATGGAATCTGTTGTTCTTCAGGGACTTGGCCGCATCGAGATCGAACGACTGAACGTCAAGGATTTTTTTAATCAGACCTTCCTCGTGCATGGCGACGATTTGGCCGGTGATGCCACCAAGTGCAAAACGCGCCTTGATGTTCTTTTTGAGCATCTTTTCGCGTAGGAAGTGCGCGACAGCAAGGCTGGCGCCACCTGAACCCATCTGAACGGAGAAATCCTGCCTGAAACGGCCACTGTGCTCAATCACCTCGGCTGCTGTCTCCGCAATCATCAGTTCCTTTGGGTCCTTGGTGAAGCGGGTCGCCCCGCTCATAATCCCATTGGGATCCCCGATTGCATCCACCTTGACGATGTAATCCACGTCGGATTGGGGGATGCCGAACGGTACGTTGGGAAAGGGGACGATGTTGTCGGTGATAATGATTACCTTGCAGGCATACTGTGCATCGGTCTTTGCATATCCCATTGAGCCACAGATGACCCCGTTATCATTATCTCTCGAGTAACCGTTCGCATTGCCAAAAGCGTCGCAGGATGGCGCGCCGAGGAATGCCACATCTATTTTCAACACCCCTGTCTCAATCGCGGCGGCCCTTCCTCCATGGGAACGGAAGACCACCGGTACATCCATCAGGCCTCGGCTGACCGCTTCGGCCAGTTTGCCACGCATGCCACTGGTCTCTATCCTGCGTACCACACCGTTGCGGATGTGTTCTATCAGAGGGCTATGGCATTCATTGAGGGAGGATGCGGCCACTGTGAGGTTCTTGAAGCCCATCCTGGCGATGCAGTCCATGACCATGTTCAGCACGTAGTCTCCATTACGGAAGTGGTGATGGAAAGAGATGGTCATGCCGTCCTTCAGTCCAGAGAGCCTGATGGCCTCATCGAGGCTCGGGACGATTTTATTCTCCTTCTCCTCGCGTTCCAGGCAGGTATAGTAGTCCTTGTGTACCTCGCATATGTCGAACCGCTTGTGAATTCCTTCCAGCTCATTGACATAAGGGATCGCCTTGATGTCTATCTTGTCCATGCTCATTGCTCATCCTCCAATGGTAGCACCTTCGCAGCCCTCGCCAGTGCAAGAATTCTCTCCGCTCTCAACACAATTGGCCTGTCCACCATCTTGCCATTGAGCGAGATGACTCCGGAACCTTTGCTTTGAGCCTCCCTGCTTGCCTCAATGATGGCTAGAGACCTATCGATTTCCTTTTGTGTCGGCGTGAAAATCTCGATAACAGGTTTAATCTGCCGTGGATTGATAATCGACTTACCATCGAAGCCAAGTTGCTTTATCAGGCTCACCTCGGCCCTGAAGCCCTCCTCGTTGTTGACGTTTGAGTACACAGTGTCAAGTGCGGCGATTCCTGCGGCCCTTGCGGCCTGCAGGATCATACAGCGGGCGAACAGCAGCTCTGTACCCTCGGGCGATCGGCTTGTCTTAAGGTTTGTCACATAATCCTCGGCCCCCAGTGCGATACCGACAAGGCGTCTGCTTGCCTTCGCTATCTGAGGGGCGTTCAGCACTCCCTCTGCGCTCTCGATGGCTGCCATCATGCCTATTGTGCCCAGTGGCTTGCCGATTGTCTTCTCGATGCGGGTGATCTCCCCATCGCAAAAGACCACATCCTCCGGTCTCTCCGTTTTCGGGAGCCTGATTACGTCGACCTTTGAGCGCACCATCGCCTCAAGGTCCTCTATGCCGACAGGTGTATCCAGTGCGTTCACCCGTACCACGATCTCCTTATCCCCATAGTCCACTGTGCTCAATGCTTGAAACACCAGTGCCCTTGCGGCGTCCTTCTCCGTTACCGACACCGAATCCTCCAGGTCGAACATGATTGAATCGCAGTTGTAGATATATGCGTCCTCCACCATGCCTGGATTGTTCCCTGGTACGAACATCATTGTTCTTCTCAGTCTCTCTGGCATCTCAGGCCTCCCATTGATAATCATGGCTCTCGCACGCACGGTAGAGTGCAGTCTCAGTCCTCGCCTTGATGACACAGTCCAGGGCGCCTTTATCCACCGCCACGATTTGTACACCATCGATTTTGAGACGTTCGGCACAAGAAAGGATCACCGATTTGATTTCGTTCCCGAACTGTTTTGAGACCGAGCTGGTCAGCATCACGTCCACCCCTTTCCCTGCCTTTGGTATCACGGAAATCATGATGTCACTCGATTCCATGGTCCCTGCTGTCGCTGTTTTCTTCACCTGCATAAGTAATCTCCTAAAAAACTTGAGTCGCACTCAAAGAATTCAAATATGGTATGGGAAAACATGAATCATCAGTAAGAAGGGAGTGGAGGCTTACCATTCTTGTCCTCATAAGAAAAATAAGTATTGGATGATAGTATCCAGGAAACGCCTTCAAGGGTTTCCTTACTCATTTATGCTACTTGCTATTCATGCAATCCTGGAAGATCCACCTTAGCGCATCAGGAAATCTTCTTCCAAAACAATAGTTGCTGTGGGTATCCATGGGGAATCCTTTATACAATATCTGTTCATCGCCAAATCCATGGGAAATCAATTTGTCATAAAGCCTTGCATTTCCTTTTGAAAACTGCTCAGCACTGGTAATTCTTCCGCAGTCTTTTCCTCCGTAATCAAAATAGCAATATGCAAAATTGAAATCAGAATAATCTATTTCTTTTTCCAGAGCGTCAAACCAATGGTAGAAGGCTCCGCTTAAGGAGAGGAACCTACTAAAAACCTGAGGATATTTTACAATAGCATATAAGCTTAACACTCCAGCTGAACTATCCCCACCGATTGCGGTATATCGGGCACTTGGGATTGTTCGGAAATTTGAATCTATCCAGGGCTTCAGTTCTTCAATGATCACTAGAAGATACTGTTTCCCTTTTCCTTCGACTTTCGCATGGTAGTTCTCACTTTCATTATTTGAAAAATCTTTTGTGAAGGGGATATAGAGAGCGGTTCGCCTCTCGTTATCCAAAGGGCAATCAATTCCCACAATTATGACTTCAGGAAGGAAGGCATGATATTTTTCGTAATAATCGCTAAAGTTCCAACTTTTTCCATCCACGGAATCCTCATCCATGAAGATGTTTTGTCCATCCATGATATAGAGGACAGGATAGTGGGAATTCCCTTTCTTATATGAATCGGGAGTAAAGACCCTAAAGGTAATATCCTCGTCTATGGTTGATGTTTTTGTTTTAAATACTTGCAACATGAAATTCTCCTACCTTCTAATCTTATGTAATGTGTTCATTTGATGACAAATTATACTCTAGATTTGTTTGGTAATGGAAAAAGTTTTAGTCTTGGAAGCTTCATATATACTACTCGAATGATGATATCACATAAACTTTAGCTGTCAACTATAATTTTAGCAAAATGTTAAATTTTAGCAAAAAATAGGGAATTGATGAAGAGAGAACCCTGGGTCCAAGGATTTCCCCTTTGTTTTTCTTTGTTATTTTTTTACGCAAAGAAAATAAATCAGCGTTTATGGTACTTTTTTCTTGTTTTTAGTCTGGAAGTCTCGTATAAGAAGCTAGGAGTAAAAAAACACAAAGATAAAAATAGTGGTAATGGAACAAGGATAACGTTAGTATAAAGAAGCAATGGCATGAATTGACAGTGATTGGATTGATAGTGTTTGTTTTTGCAGAAGGATGAAAAATGGGCGTAACAATAAAGGATGTGGCAAATAAAACGGGAGTGTCAATCGCTACCGTTTCATTGGTGCTAAACAATAAGGCGAAAAAAAGCAGAATATCCGAAAAGACCACAAAAAAAATAATAGAAGCTGCAAATCAGATGAATTATCCACAAAAGAACAAATTATCTGAATCAAACAATACTATTGGAATCGTTACTTCTGTAAATTTTGCCTTGTGTTGCTCCCCTCTTCTTTCTGTGATCGATGCGACTTGCCGGAACAATAAATATTACTATTCTTTTGCTTCTGTAACGAATTGCCAGGAAGGTGAAGAAGGATATTTACGAAACTTTTTGTCAAGTGGCATCGCTGTTGTTATTGTTGATCCCACATTTATGAATGAGGATTGTACCAGGAACGTTCAGCGGATTATAGAGGAGACGGAACTTCCTCGAGTCTATCTGGGAATGATCAATGCGACCTTGTACCCAAATTCATTCGCCCCGAATTTTTATCAAGCAGGAGTGCTTTGCTATGAGAAGAGCAAGGAATCTGGTGTTGCACGCATCGCAGTTGTGACTGACGAGCTATGGAGTCCTGTCGCAACAAAGATAATGATGGGGATGAAAGATGCTTCAGAAGAGAAAAACAATGGTGTTTGCGTTCTGGTCAAGGAATATGCTTCGCCAGGAATTCTAAGCAAGCTCTCTGAAAAACTTGTTGGATTTGATGGTATATTCTTTCTTTCAAAAGAGTTACTTATGTTATATATTTCATCTGTTAGGGAAAATAGTACTAAATATTGCTCAGTGCTGCGATACATGAACGATTCCGAGCAATCTTCTTATTCTCATTCGATTTGCTTGAATTTTGATTGGATATACCGTAAGGGGATTCATCAAGCGATTAATCTTTTGAAGAGGCAGGATGAGAACCATATGCCCGAAATGCTTCCTGTGCTGTACAGATAAGATTGTTTTTTTACTCAAAGTAAAAATTATTGCATAATGCTAAAATTTTAGTTGACAGCTAAAATTTGTAAGTTATAATGGGTTTCAATAATGAAATTGGAACCCATTGGTTTGTTATGCAGTTATTTTAGGAGGGTGGAGAAGAAAGAATTAATCAAGAATGCCAGTTGACCACCAAGACAAACGAGGTAATTCAATAATCTGATGCAAGAGTAATGAAATTTGTGAAACTTGAAATAGTTCTGTGGTTCGATATTATTTTTATTATGAATATAGAATTATTTGTATGAATATTGGAATATTAAAATTGTTCTGGTTCATTGTGGCACTAATCTTTGAACAAAGTATTTTGGGGCATTTTTTTTGCTTGGTGAGAAAGTAGTTTAATAATAAGGAGACAGAAAATGAGTTTTTTAAAGGAAAAGAAAGTCCTTGGATTCCCTGTATGGATGTTCTCTATTTTGTGCGCAATGATGATTTTCCTAGGTGCGAAAGACTGGCTGCTTGGGAATATGATTGGAGCCTTGTGCTTTGCCATGATTATTGGAAATCTTTTCGGTGTGGTAGGGGATAATATTCCCGTTTGGAAAACCTGGTGCGGTGGTGGTATGCTGTTCGCCTGTCTTGCCGCAGGTGCTCTCAATACATTTAAACTGATTGGACCCAACACAATTAAGATTCTCAATACATTCAATGGTTCGACCGGTTTTCTTGATTTGTACATCCTTGTCTTGATTACCGGATCCGTATTGTCGGTTGATAGGAAAATGCTTGTGAAATCATTTGCGGGATATCTTCCTACTATTCTTGGCGGTGTCGTTTGCGCCCTTGGCCTTGCGGCCTTGGTTGGTTTGGTTACTGGCGTTGGTGCTGTTGATGCTCTCACCAATTTCGCAATTCCCGTTATGGGAGGGGGGAACGGTGCGGGAATCCAGCCTATGAGCAAGATGTGGGCGGCCGCTACCGGTGGTGATGCTTCTGTGTGGTTTGCTTCAGAATTTGCCGTCATTTCCATTGGGAACCTGTTTGCGGTTATCGCTGCTGCCTTGCTGGTGAGATTTGGGAGCGGGAAGCCGAACTTCAATGGAGAAGGAAAACTGATGAAAGGACAGTTTGATGAAGAGAGCAGCACGAAAACCGAAGTGAAAATTGGTCCTGCTGATTACGCTACTGGCCTTGCCCTTGCAATGTTCTGTTTTATCTTGGCTGGACTATATGCAGACCATATATCAATTATCAACAACCATATGTCGCTTGGATTTACGATTCATAAATATGCATTTATGGTTATCCTTGTCGCTATATTGAACATTACCAATATCCTGCCTGAGGAAATAAAGGCCGGCGCACATGGGATTCAGATGTTTTTTGTAAAATACATGTCTTTCCCTCTGATGATTACCGTAGGTGTGGGTACAAACCTTGCCGACTATGCAAAAGTATTTGTCCATCCCGGTAACGTCCTGGTCATTTTGGCTACTGTTATTGGGGCGATGGCTGGAACTTGGTTCGTTGGTAAGCTTTTCAAGTTCTATCCAGTTGAGAGCATGATTACCGCGGGTCTTTGTATGGCTAATGGAGGTGGTTCCGGTGACGTGCAGGTTCTTGGTGCTTCAAAAAGAATGGAACTGATGCCCTATGCCCAGATTTCTTCTAGAATCGGCGGTGCGATAATGTTGGTTATTGCAAGTGTCGCTTTTGGAAAGCTTTTGTAGAATTGTTGAAGATCAATAGCACAGGAAAGGGAAATGGATCAGAATAAGCGAATTTTGTTTAGGCCTTCAGAGAAATATCAGAAACTCCTTGTGTGGCATGAGAAGTTGGCTAATCAGAACAAGCTGTTGATTTCTTTATTGATCATTCCCTGCCTGCTTTATTATTGTACGAGAAATTATGTTTCCATTGTGATAGGACTTGCCTATATTGTTTTTGTTTTGTGCAATGCGAAAATCCAGGAAAAGAAAATAATGAAAATGGCTTCTGAGATGGATTCTTCGTGTCTGTCGGCATTTAACAAGAAAATGGCACAAGCGGTGCCTGCTTTTGAGAATACCAAGATGACTTTTGGCTACCTTGTCAGCGATAGTGCCTTCCAATGTGTTCTCCTTGTGAAAAGAAGGGATAATGTTGTGATGTTGGACAATGTATTGTTGCTGAATTATGTCTATGGGAATTATGACGGGACGGTTCTTTGCATGGCTGATATCGATGAGGCTGCATCTTTTTCATCTTCTGTCGTACTTCCAGATATCGCCGTGGCCTTTTCGCTTTGTAACGAAAAACATCAAGCGGTTCTCCGGAAGGAAGCAATTGGAAAAAACAAATATCTGATTATGGAAAGCTTTATGTATGAGAAAGTGTATAGGCAAATGTGTACCTGCAAACAAAAACAGTTGATTCATATAACCTATGAGTTGACGAAGATGAAGAAAGAAAAGGTGTATCAATTGAGACTCTCAAGTGAGGATACCCTTTTGGTTCCAGCCAGCAACTTGTCCCGCTTATCATAAAAATTAAGATTGAAAGCAGATTCTCAATTTCAACTATTCTTAAACTTATCAAAGAAGGAACTTATGAATATTGATATAATCAATACAAAAATCACCACATTGGATAATCGACCGATCAAAGTCAGGGTCATGACCCCCAATGGATATGAGGATACCGATAGGAGATACCCCGTCATCTATGTGAATGACGGACAGGACGTGTTCTGTGACAAGCAGACTTTTTGGAATGCGGAGAGTCTTCGTTTTGAGGAGTACTACAAGGATTATTCGCAGTTTCTTCCTCGGATAATCATTGTCGCTCTTGAGGCTCCTGAAGACCAGGGGGTGAGGACCGCTCAGTATTCTCCCTACACGAAAGATTTCAATGTTCCGCCAGAGAAGCATTTTGAATCGCACATTGAAGGAAAAGGGAAAGAATATCTTGACTGGATGACCGGGCCTTTCAAAGCAATGGTTGATGCGTCTTATCGAACTCGTCCGGAAAGGGAATACACCGCGATTTGTGGATATAGTACCGGAGGTCTCATCAGTATCTATGCCGCACTTGTGTATCCTCATGTGTTCGGACGTCTTCTTGCAATGAGCAGTGCGGTCGCCATTTGGATGGATTGCCTGTCAAAGACCCTTCATGATTCTGATTATTCCCATCTCGAATATGTGTATCTTGATACAGGGACGAATGAATTCGGGCGGATGTCCACTAAAGAGGAGTTCCTTGAGGGGGCGAAGACAATTTACCAAAACATGGTTGAACATGGGGTTGCAGAGAATCGGTTGAGGTTCAATATTTATCCCGGGGCGGTCCATGCCCAAAAAGAATGGAGAACCCGTTTTCCTGATGCGATTCGATGGGTTTTCCAGGATATGGGAACAACATAATAGGCAAATGGCGGACTTCTAGAAGGGTTGGTTTGTTTTTAAATTCAGAGGGATAGGGGTTTTTCAGGAAATTCTCAGACTTTTTCCCCTTTAGCCTCTGATTTTTATAGTGGGTTTCTAGGTGCTTTCACAAGGTGATTCCTTTGCAAAGAGCAAAATGAATATGAATATGCACAAAGGCCATATGGACAGTGGGGTTACCTCAAAAGCCACAGATGTGTCTTGGCCGTAGGATTATTTCCTCTTGAAGAGGAAATTGCGAAATGAGGTAAGGCCAGAGATGATGCTGAGGAACACGATGAAGATTTCCAGCCGTCCTAAAAGCATACCGACCATTTCTATGATTAATGTTCCTGCGTTGGTGGTAGGAGTTGTGAGGCCGATGGAAAGCCCTACGGTGCCAAGAGCCGATGCGAACTCAAACATCGCTTCTTGCAAAGTACAGTTTGCCGTAATCATGATAAGTGATGTGCCTAGTATGAAAAGCCCAAGATACCAGACAACAAATCCTGTGGTATCAGAGGCAAGCTCCATGTCGATTGGGGTTTTCCCTTCTGCCTTGATATACGAGGGGGCCTCAACTTTTCGGTCAGGAGAAATCCTTTTCTTCAGATTTAGCTTTGCAAGCCGTAGCATGAGATACACCCGAGATAGCTTTAGCCCTCCAGCTGTTGATCCGACGCCTCCTCCGATAAGCATCATCAGAATGAGATTGCCAACTGCAAAAGGTGGCCAGGTGGCATACCCCATGGTGGAATATCCTGTTGTTGACAATGCCGATACAATATCAAACAGAGCATGGCGGAAGCTTTCTGTTATGCTCATATTCAGTCGCAAGCGCAAAGAAATGGCGGTCAAGGGAACGAAAACAGCAATCAACAAAAACATGAACCGGATTTCACTTATTCTTATTACCCGGCGCCATTTTTGTTTGGACATGAGAAGCAAGACTGCAAAATTTGTAGTTCCGATAAGCATTAATACGATGGTGACGAGTTCAATGGAAAGGCTGTTATACTCTCCAATGCTATTCAGTTTGGTTGAGAATCCTCCCGTGGATAACGCACACATGGTATGCAGCAGGGCATCAAACAAATCCATACCAACCAGGCGATAGGCTATCACCCCAAGGACAAGGAGACTGCAATACATCATGAATATTACTTGGGCGGTCTTCCTGAGATTTGGCATAAGCTTATCGGTATGGCCCTCGGCGTTATACAGATTCATTGATTGCTTCTCTTGTACAAGCATGATCATCATCGTCACAAAGCCAAGACCACCACAAAATTGCATCCAGCTTCGATGAAACAGAAAGATAGGACGTGTCTGGGATACATCCATGACTGACAAACCCGTGGTTGTCCATCCGCTTACTGATTCAAACAGGGCTTGGAGGAAGGAGAGTTGTCCGCTGAATACGAAAGGAATTGCTCCGAGAAGGATGCCCCAAAGCCAGGCGAACAGCACCGTCAAGCTACTACGTTGTACTGAAGATCGCCAGGAAAGCCCTCCTTTATTGACGTCTTTGGTAAGTATGCACAAAATCGTTCCCGCAAGGACGGACCCAAGAGCGGGAATGACGAACGCCAAGGAATATATCCTATCTTGGGAATAAAAAGGAAGAACTCCAAGAGGAACCGCTACAAGCGCGCCAATTAGCAACATGAGTTTGCCACAACTTGAACAGTTGGAGAAAGAATATTTCATATGATTATCGTCCTGTTAATTCTTTTATCGCTGCTAATTCTTGTCCATTGCTGGAAATGAGTACGATTAGGTCACCTGCCAATATTCTGGTGTCTCCCCGAGGGACCATGGTCTTCTCTCCGCGAAGAATGCAACCGATGATTACTTCATTGGGGAGGTTCATTTCCCAGAGTTTTTTCCCTACAACAGGGGCATTCCCCGTGATGGGAACTTCGGAGATTTGCAATCGTCCTTCTCCAACGGGAACCAAAGTTGTCATCTTATCGATGAAAGCCTGTTGCTCAATGATGCTGGTGATCGCTGAGATAGCGCATACAACGCTATCGATTCCCATTTTATAGAAAAAATCCGTTTTCTTCGGGTCGGATACCAAGGCAACAGTCTTTTTGATATGGAAACGCTTCTTGCATAACTCACAGATCACGAAATTATCTTCATCCTTTGTGGTCAATGCAATTACGATATCCGCACTACTTGCATCGGCATCCTCCAAAATGAATGGTTTCGTTCCATCTCCGTGAATCACACACAATTTGTCTATTGTTGCCAATTCGAGACAGTCTTCATAGGTATCATTGATTGCTGTTACCTGATATCCTTTGGCAAGCAACGAGATGGCAAGTGACTTTGTTTTGCTTTTTCCCCCAACCAGCAAGAGTCTCTGTTTCATTCTTTCTCCTCCACGGAATCTGTTTCCTCTTCTTGGGTTTCCTTTTTGGAGAAAATCTCGAAGATTTCGTTTGCGGATAAAAGGGAGGGGCATATTGTTTTAATGCCGGATTCAGAGTATACACACTCACGTTCAGGGTCATATAATCGTATGATTACCATTCTAACCTTGAAGAGCTCATGTGCGATTTGGGCAACCATGATGTTTATATTATCGTTGTTAGTGACAGCGACTACTGCGTCGGCCTTGATTATTTGCGCTTGGTGCAGAATGTCAAAATCTATGGCATCACCTATCACCGTCATACCCCCAAAGGAGGAGGATAGTTTTCTAAATGCCTCTTTGTTCCTATCGATTACAAGAACCTTGCCCTTCTTGTCTGACAAAGAATTCGCTAGATAGGCACCAAGTCTGCCACAGCCAACAATAATAGTATAGTCCGGGATATCTTTTTCCATACCAAACAATTTCATCCCAATTCCTCCTGCTTCTTGGGCATCTTTACCACTTGCCCTTTTTGCGAAGGCTCTTGTTTTACCTCTTCCCTTGAGCAATCGCTTTCGTTAAATGCGATTTTGCCTTGGGCAAAGAGTGTCCCGAAGTTCTCAAGGTTCTGTCTTGCCGGGGTATAGGTAGGGTCAAGTGCCCATGCAACACGAAAATGCTTCATCGCCATAAAATGATTGCCTTGTTTTTGAAGAACTATCCCCAATAGGTTATGTGGTTCAGGTTCATTGGGATATTTTCCCAGCGCCATGGATAGGAGATGCTCGCATTTCTGATAATCTTCCTGGGTGACAAGTTTTCTGATGTCATTGCATAGATCGTCCATTTCTTGCTTGGTTATTGTTTCTTTCTGTGTTTCCATCGTTATTCCTCGATTGTTTTCACCTGTCCAATCGTATCAGGATTGCTGTGAACCCGAGGTGAAAAAGGAAGGAACCCTGTGAGGAAGTTGTGAGAAAACAAGGTCGGATGATATGTCTTATTCGTCCACCAGCCGGTATCCGACGCCAATCTCGGTGAATATGTAGCGTGGTTTGGCCGGATTCTTTTCAATCTTTCGCCGAAGACCTGCCATGAGGGCACGAAGTGCCTGGGTGTCGGTTCCATGCCCGATTCCATAGATTTCTTCAATGAGGTATTTTGTTGTCAGCACTTTCCCCATATTCTTGAAAAACAAGGAAAGCAAATTATATTCCAGCGGAGTAACGTGAAGTTCTGCACCATCTGAATAAAACAGATGTTTTTCAAAATCAATTTTTAGACTTCCCACAGTCAGAATTGCCTGGCCTTGCCTTGCATCCGATTTTCTCAAATGCCGGAGTGCGACACGGATACGAGCCATAAGTTCTGTTGCGGAAAAAGGTTTTGTCAGATAATCATCCGCACCACTATCCAAAGCCGCAGCTTTTTCTTTATCCTGATCTCTTGCCGATACGATGATGATGGGTATCTCCGACCATCCCCGCACGGTCCTGATTACTTCCATGCCATCAAGGTCAGGCAATCCAAGATCAAGTACCATCAAATCAATTTGCCCGTTGGCAAGTTGCGAAAGGGCGTCCTGTGCCGTACCGGCGGTGGTGGAGGAAAACCCCTCATGCTTGAGCGCATAGCAAATGAAGTTCCTGATTTGCATATCGTCCTCAACGACAAGTATGTATTCGTTCTTATTTATCATAATCCGTCCCTTCCATGGGAAGCATGAAAATGAATTCCGCTCCTGGCCCGTCAGTCCTGTTATGTGCTTCGATAGCCCCTCCGTGCGCCTTGACTATTGATTCGCAAATCGCCAGGCCTAACCCTATGCCCCGTTTCGCATCAGGTCCTTTTCCTCCTGTAGTGAAAAACATCTGGAAGATATGAGGTAAATCGGACTTGGCAATCCCACTACCGCGATCTGCTACTGAAAAGACCGCAAGTGCTTTTTCTTTGTCTTCCCTCACAGTGATGCTGATTTCATTCCCCAACGGAGTATGCTTTACCGCATTGTCCAAGAGATTGACAAGGGTTTGCTCTATGAGTTTTGCATCCATGGGGACTAGGAGCACCTCATTGGGAATATGCACGGTGATCTCGTACTCCGGTGATCTTTTCGCAATGGCGGCAACCGCGACCGAGATGATTTCCTCGACCGCCTCCTTTTGCTTATTCAAGGTCAGTTTGCCATCCTGCAATCTGGTGAGGCTCAATATATTTTCAACAAGAGAATGAAGCCAGTCTGCGTCTTGGTAGATATCCTTGGCTAACGCATGTTTTTCCTCATCTTTGTCAGTCATGTCCATAAGCATTTCTGATGTTCCCATGATGCCTGAAAGTGGTGTGCGTAAATCATGGGAGATTGCGCGAAGAAGGTTGCCTCGATACCGTTCTTGCAGGGTTTCTTGCTGGGATTTGAGTTTTGCTTGCATACTGATGAACCGGTCCATCGCCAGGGCCGTGCTTTCTATCAAGGAGCGTAAAAGACTTTTTTGTGCCTCGTTCATCTTTTTGGCGGTTTCCTTTGGTATCCGCAGTATGCCCAGGGTGGATTCCCTTCCATAAATCGGCCAGTCATAAAATTCGGGACCGACAGCATAGGCTGTCCTCAGACTTTCGATACGATGTTTTGTTTCTTCAATATCAATCAATTTACGTCGGGCCTGAGAGTCATTGTCTCTTTGTTGTATGAAGCTTTGTTCCGGTTGCCCTTTTTCAGTGAAGCACAGGCAGGCAGCATGACAATTCAGCAGGGTACTCGTCGTGCTGACGGCAATACTGGCAATCTCTGAGATATCGGATGCGTCGGAAAGCCGATTCGTAAGCTGGTATATGGCGCTGGTCTCTTGTTCTCTTTCTTGTGCCGCAAAAACACTTTGCTTGACTTTTGAGGTCAATGTGCTGGTGATGATGGCGGTGATTGTCATTATTGAGAAAGTTATGAAATAGGTTGGATCATTTACTGAAAGGGTGAAGTAGGGTTCAGTGAAAAAATAGTTGAAAGCACAGGTCGCGATAATTGATACTGCAATGCCATACACATAGGATTGGGTGGAGCAAGCAGTGAGAAGGACGGATAGCAGATACACAATCACGATGTTTGTCTCTGGAAATCCCTTGAGGTGGAACACCCATCCGATTCCCGTTGCTCCTGTGACACAAACCAAGGAGATGAGTATGGAGAGAAGGATTTCGATTCTTGTATTTGTTTTGCCGGTCCTCATTCTGTCAATCTCCAATTCTAGCGTGCTCTTTCTGGCTAGAATTTGTATTTGGGATTCTCCTTTGTCATATTTCCTTTTAAGGAAACGATTATTCCTCAAAAGTATACAAGGATTGGTGAAGAAGAGCAAAGGTTTCTTTATTCGTTCCTTTTCCACGGCACAATTCCCGGTGTCTGGACAGTGGAAGTATACGTTCTTATAGTTGAGGGGAAAGAGGATTCTGTATGGATACGTTGTATATTCTCTGGACAAATGCGGATGCCGTGACTTTCGACAAGATGGTTGCCATGTATGCAAGAAATGCAAAGAGTAACAGATGGTGGCAGGATGTCACCCTCATCATCTGGGGATCAACAGTGA
>Ga0265294_10003878_pt1 | contig 18858 bp, 12 predicted proteins | sample MunlanPumphouse3_FD_192504 | JGI IMG/M metagenome (GOLD analysis project Ga0265294, IMG submission 192504) | Groundwater microbial communities from a municipal landfill in Southern Ontario, Canada - Pumphouse #3 | ecosystem: Environmental > Aquatic > Deep subsurface > Groundwater | place...
CTTGCGGAAGGCGGTGGGCGTACAGCGCTCGAAGCGCCGGAAAGCGTTGTTCAGGTGCTGCGCGTGGCAGAAGCCGGTCGCTTCGGCGATCTCCTTGACCGGCTGGTCGGTCAGTGTCAGACGCCGCTTGACCTCATACAGGCGCAGGCGCATGAGCGTGGCATAGACGGTTTGGCCCAGCACGCGGTCCACATGCTCTTCCAGCTTGTGGCGCGTCTGGCCGAGCGCTGCGGCCACGTCGTCGACCCCGATGCTGCGGTGCAGGTTGTCGCGGAAGAACTGCAGCATGGCTCGAACGAGCGGATCGGAGTGTGTCAGGCTGTCGGTGCTGGCCCGCAGTTCGATCCCGCGCGGCGGAATCAGCCCCGGCGCCTTGGGCGGCGGTTGACCGGCCATCAGCCGGTTCAACAGCGCGGCGCCTTCGTACCCCACGCGGATCAGGTCGTGGCGCACGCTCGAGAGCGGCACGCGGATGTTCTCGCACACCAGCGCGTCATTGTCGACGCCGAGGATGGCGATGTCGTCCGGAACGGCAAATCCTGCCTCGAGGCAGACCGACTCGATTTTCGCCGCATCGTAATCGCAGTAACAGAAAACGGCCAGGGGTTTGGGCATCGCCTTCAACTCGCGCTTCAACCACCGGTATTGCGCCTGCCAGTTGTCGGCGTCGCGGCTGCGGCAGTGCTCCCAGATCAGAAACTGCGGCGCGTTGCCCGTCTTCGCCCGGAAACGCTCCGCAAAGCCGGTGCCGCGCAAGGCGTGGGGGTGCTGGTATTCGGTGGCGAAGTAGGCGGCGCTGTGAAAGCCTCGTTCGCTCAAGTGATCCGCGGCGACAATCCCGATCTCGCGGTGGTCGCCGCAGATGCGGGGCAGCGGGATGTCCATGCGGAACGCACCCACGTCTACGCACGGCACCGGCTGCCGGCGGATGTAGCGGATCATGTCGGCGCGGTTGTTCAGCAGGGTGATGATGCCGTCACCGGACCAGCCCTGCGGCAGGCGGCAGCCGTCGTTGACCGTCAGATACCAATTCTTTTCTGCCGCATAACGCCCGATTCCCTCGCGCAGACGATGGTCATACCACTCCATCAAAACCAGAACATTCGGGTTTTTCATGCCGTGATTCTACAGATGCGCGCCGGTGCCGACAACCCTGGATGCGATTTTTTGCACGTTGAATGAGAAACATGCACGCTGTTTGGACGTGACCGCCCGTTCTGCCTGCCTTATAATCACATCATCCCGTCAGCGCTTTAACGACGTCCAGCCTGGAAAGGCTTGGCGTGTTGATCGCCCGGTTCACAAGGAGACCGCACATGGATACGAGCGAGAGGGTTTCGGTCAAGAGAAGCACGCGCCGCGCGTTTTTGAAGGCGGCTGCGGCCGGCGTCGCGCTGGGTCCGCAGATCGTGCGCGCGCAGACGCTGGGCGTGAATGCGCCGTCCAAACGGATCACCCTGGGCATCATCGGCTGCGGCAACCAGGCCGAGCAGGATCTCAAGCAGTGGCTGCCGATGGCGGATGTGCAGGTCGTGGCGGTCTGCGACGTGAACCGGGCCAGTCACGGCTACAAGAACGACAAGCAGTTTCTCGGCCGCGAACCGGTGCGCGACATGGTGCAGAAGGCCTACGCTGAACGCGCGGTCTCCGGCGCGTTCAAAGGATGCGCCGCCTATACCGATTTCCGCGATCTGCTGGCGCGCAGTGACATCGATGCGGTGGCTGTCATCACGCCGGACCACTGGCATGCCGTCCAGACGATCCAGGCCGCGGCGGCGGGCAAAGACATCTATTGCCAGAAGCCGCTGGGGCTGACCGTGCGCGACGGCCAGCAGATGGTGAAGGCGGTGCGCGCCCGCAAGCGCGTGCTGCAGACCGGCAGCCAGTGGCGCTCGACCGCCTTCCTCGCGGGGTTCCGCAAGGCCGTGCGCGACGGCGTGGTCGGCACGCCGCGCCGCGTACTCACCTATGTCGCGGAAAACAACTTTAAGGGGCCGGGCCCCGGCTGGCAGCCGATGCCGGTGCCGGACGGGTTCGAGTACGACATGTGGCTGGGCCCCGCGCCCAGGGCTCCGTACCACAAAGACCGCTGCCTCTACCGCTTCCGCTTTGTGAGCGATTATTCCGGCGGACAGACGACCAACTTCGGTCACCACGCGATCGGCGTCGCCATGTGGGTGCTGGGGCTGGATGAGACCGGGCCCGAAGAGGTGTGGAACATGGGGGCCGAGTGGCCGCTCAAGGGCGACCTTTTCGACACGGCCACCAAAGTCCATTTCGGCTGCCGCTACGCGGGCGGGCTTGAACTGGAGTGCGTGACGTCGCCCAAATCGTTCGGCGTGCGGATCGAAGGCGACAAAGGGTGGATCGAGACCAACGGGCGTAAGATCGAGGTCTCCTCGCCGGAAATCGCCAAAGCGGTCCCCGGCACCGGCTCTTACGGCGAGTTCGTCAATCACTACCGCAATTTCATCGAGTGCGTCAAATCGCGCGGCACGCCGGTCGAGTCGGTCGAGATCGGCCACCGCGTTTCAACGGTTTGCCACCTCGGGAACATCGCGATGAAACTGGATCGCAAGCTCCGCTGGGATCCTAAGGCCGAGGCCTTCCCCGGCGACAGCGAGGCTTCCGGCATGTTGGCGCAGCCGCACCGCGCGCCTTGGTCGTACAACGTTTGAGGACACGGGCATGTTTCCGCTTGTGGCGGGGCGGCCCGACGCGCTATCGTATAGGCCATCCATGGAAACTCAGACGCCCCCGCTGATCCGGGCCGCCGTCCTTCGGGACGCGGTGCAGATTTTCGAGTTGATCCGCAACCATCAGGAAGACCTGATCTCGCGGCCGATCGGTGATATTATCCAGAACATCGACCGGTTCGTGGTTTGTGAGATCGAAGGGCGCGTAGCCGGCTGCGCCGCCTGGCAGATTCTGCCGGAGATCGGCGAGCCGGAACGTGCCGCAGTTGAGATCCAGTCAGTCGCGGTGTCGCAAGCCTATCGCCGCCTGCATCTGGGTACGCAGATCGTCACGCGCATCCTGCATGAGGTGCGGCGCTTCGAGCCCGCGCAGGCGATCGTGCTGACCTTCGCGCCGAAGTTTTTCGAGGCACTCGGATTCAAGGTGATTCCCAAGACCCAGGTCATGCATAAACTTTACATGGGGTGCATCAACTGCACCAAACACGCCAACCCCTTCACCTGTCCTGAAATCGCGATGGCGCTGGATCTGCGCCAGCCGCAGCGCGCCTGAGCCGGGAGACCGCTTGACCGAGATGAACACACGATACGCCGCCATTCAGTCGATCGCCGCCACCTTGCCGCGCTTCGCGCGCGCGGAACCCGATGCCTTCCATGCCGCGCAGCAGGCGTTCGGAAGCTGTGTCTTCAGCGACGCCGTGATGCGGCAGCGCCTGCCGGAAGCGGTTTATCTCACGGTGCGGCGCACGATCGATCTCGGGGATCGGCTCGATGTGTCGGTTGCGGGCGCGGTGGCCGAGGCCATGCGCGACTGGGCGATCGAAAACGGGGCCACGCACTACGCCCATGTCTTTTATCCGCTCACCGGCTTGACGGCGGAAAAACACGACAGCTTTCTGGAGCCGGACGCGCACGGCGGCGCCATCGCCAAATTCTCGGCCAAGCAGCTTGTCAGCGGCGAGGCCGACGGCTCCAGTCTGCCCTCCGGCGGTCTGCGCGCGACCTTTGAAGCGCGCGGCTACACGGCGTGGGACGTGACGAGCCCCGCCTACATTCTTGAGGCGGCCGGTGGCCGCACGCTCTTTATCCCCTGCGCGTTCTGCGCGTCGACCGGCGATGCACTCGACAAGAAGACGCCGCTGCTGCGTTCGATGCAGGCGGTCGACCGCCACGCGCGGCGCATCCTGGCACTGTTCGGCGAGCCCGAGCAGAAGGTGGACGCCAATGCGGGGTGTGAGCAGGAGTATTTTCTGATCGACCGGCGCCTGTTCCTGCTGCGGCCGGACCTGATCAGCGCGGGCCGCACGCTGTTCGGCGCGAAGCCGCCCAAAGGCCAGGAGCTGGAGGACCAGTATTACGGCGCGATCCATGAGCGCGTGCTGGCCTACATGATCGAATGCGAACGGGAACTCACCCGGCTCGGCGTGCCGGTCAAAACGCGCCACAACGAGGTCGCGCCGGGGCAGTTCGAGGTCGCGCCGATCTACGAGCAGGCCAACATCGCCTCGGACCACCAGCACCTCGTGATGTCGCTCCTGCAGCGCACGGCCGCCAAACACGGCCTCGTCTGCCTGCTGCACGAAAAACCTTTCAAAGGCGTGAACGGGTCGGGCAAGCATGTCAACTGGTCGCTCAACACGCCGACCGCCAACCTGCTTAACCCCGGGGAGACGCCGGAGGCCAACGCGCGCTTCCTGGTCTTCTGTGCGGCCGTGATCCGGGCGGTCTCGCTCCACGGGCCGCTGCTGCGCGCGTCGGTCGCGCATGCGGGCAACGACCACCGGCTCGGCGCGTGCGAGGCGCCGCCGGCGATCATCTCGGTTTTTCTGGGTGAGCACCTGACCGAGCTGTTCGAACAGGTCGCCGCCAGCGCGTCGCGTGAGCCGCGTCACGGCAAGAAGGCCTTGGCGCTCGGCGTAAACTGCCTGCCCCTGCTGATGGCCGAGAAGGGCGACCGCAACCGCACCAGTCCCTTCGCTTTCACCGGCGGGAAATTCGAGTTCCGCGCCGTCGGCTCCAGCCAGTCCGTCGCCGGCCCGATCATGGTGCTGAACGCGATCGTGGCGGATTCGCTTGACACGTTGGCCACGGAATTGGAAACGCGCGTCAACGGCGATCCCGGACGCCTCAGCGCCGCGGTGCAGGCGTTGGTCAAAGAGGTGTGGGACGCGCACAGCCGGGTCGTGTTCAACGGTGACAACTACACGGCGGCCTGGCACGAAGAGGCGGTCCGGCGCGGTCTGGAAAACATCCCTTCGGCGGTTGACGCGCTGGCGCAGTATGTGGCGCCTGAAACTATCGCAGCCATGACGCGCCAGGGGGTCCTGACTGAACGCGAGCTGCGCGCCCGGTACGAGATTTATCTGGAGCGCTACATCAAGGACATCGCGGTCGAGGCGCGCCTGACGCAGGAGATCGGTCGCACCCTGGTCCTGCCGGCCGTGAGCCAGGCGCAGGGCCGCCTGGCCGATACCGTATTGAAACTGCGCCAGCTTGAGCTGCCAGCCGACACCTCGACGCTGGCCGAGGTCAGCCGCTTGACGGTCAGCCTGCAGGAGGAGCTCAATCTGCTGGCCGAAATCTCACGCGAGGTGGAGGCGCATCACGCCTGCAAGGTCGGCCACGCGCGCTACATGCGCGAGAAGGTGGTGCCTGCCATGGAACGCGTGCGCGAGTTGGCCGATGCGCTGGAGGGGCTGGTCGACGATGTGCTCTGGCCGTTGCCGACTTATCAAGAACTGCTGTTCATCCGATAGCCTGCGGGGTGCCATGACCGCAATCCACCGCCGCCTGCTGGACTGGTACGACGCGAACCGGCGCGAGATGCCGTGGCGCGACCACCCCGATCCGTATGCCGTCTGGGTCAGCGAGATCATGCTGCAGCAGACGCAGGTCGAGACCGTGCGCGGTTATTTTGCGCGCTTCGTGCAGGCCTTGCCGACCGTAACCGCGCTGGCCGCCGCGCAGCAGCAGCAGGTGCTCAAGCTGTGGGAGGGGCTCGGCTACTACACGCGCGCCCGCAATCTCCAGCGGGCGGCGCAGCAGATCGTGACACAGGGGGGCGCGCTGCCGCGCGCTGTCGCCGGCTGGGCCGCGTTGCCCGGCGTGGGGGCCTATACCGCCGCAGCGATCGCCAGTATCTGTTTCGGTGTGCCGGCACCGGTGGTGGACGGCAATGTGATCCGGGTCTTTGCGCGCTATCTGGGATGGGATGACGACTTCCGCAAGCCGGCGGCGCGCGCGCGACTGGCGTCCTGGCTACAGCCGCACATCGCGGCGTCCGGACGTCCCGGCGATTTCAATCAGGCGATGATGGATCTGGGGGCCGTGCTCTGCACGCCGCAGGCGCCGGGTTGCGCCAGGTGCCCGTTGCGCGGCGGCTGCGTGGCGCGCCGCGAGGGGCGGCAAGCCGCACTGCCGACGCGCCCGGTCCGCCAAGCGGTGCCGACGCGGACCGCCGTGGCGGTGCTGGCGCGCGACGCGGCCGGACGCGTGCTGCTCGCGCAGCGCGCTGCCGGCGGGCTTTTGGGCGGACTGTGGGAGCTGCCGAACCGCGCGTCCGGCGACGCGCCGACCGCGCGCGATGCGGCGCGCGTGCTGCGCGAGACGGCCGGGCTGCGCACCGCGCGCGTTGAGGCGCGGGGGCGTTTCACCCACGCCTTCTCGCATTTCAAGCAGGTTTGGCATCTCTTCGAGGCCGTCGGGCCCATCCGGGGGACGTCAGCCGAGCGGCCCTCGTCGGTTCAGTTCGCGGTGCCGTCCGACCTGCCGCTCACGACCTTGACGCGCCGCGCGTTGGGGATGCGGAGCGAACGTGGAGTCCGTTAACCAAGACACTACAATGAACTCGAGATCAACGGCGAGAATCTTAGTGCTGGCGATCATGACCAGCCTGTCAGTCCTGAATGGCATTGCGGAAGACAAAACCAACATCACCGAACCGCAACCTTGCCAGTCATGGGCTTGCATTGGTGAAACCCAAGAAGAAGTACTTAAGAAATGCGGCGAGCCAAAGTGGATTCCATTCTTCGACTTTGCAACGGTTGGTGAATATCGAAACGGGGAACCACATTGCAGATGTTATTTTTATACCAACAAAGTGGGCAAGAGTGTTTTAGGGTCTACAGAATATTTTTGTCGAGAATCTAAAACTCTGACGGAACCGCAAATAAATCAAATTCTCAAAGTCAATTCTGCCGGGAAAGAATGGAAGGTAATAAAGGGCACAGGCACAGAACCGGATTCATATTTCCGTGACGGTGCAAGTGCCTTATACTGGCATCATAATGATGTGAGCAGGTTTGAAGTCCTGCATACTGATTATCAGGATTACTGCCATGAACTGATAGACAAACGGATGGCTGATATTAAGGCGGCGGAGAAAAAGTGAGTTGCTGAAAAGCAAGTTGAAGGTGGTTTTGGCAGCAACCCCTCTCTGATCAAAAGCTGCCGCCCCCCTATCCATGCGAGGGTGGGGAGGTCGATTTGATCGGGAGCCTGTACAGAAAGTTCTCCCAATACACGTCGTGCCGCATCTCTACAGACTGTTTCCTGATACTCTGTCGTCATGATTGAGTGTCTTGATCGCTCGCGCGCAGAATATCATGTACGAGTGCCTGAAGCTCTTCCGTGTCTGGATCATCGCCACTTGCGTTTCTGGCGGCTGGGCAACATACTCGTCATGATCGTAATTGCCCTTACCAGTGAGCCAGTCAACGACTTCATCGACGAGCGTTTTCTCCACTCAACGCCCACTCGGAGGTTTACACGTAAACTACGGCGGCGTATACTCATTGGCGTGAAAAGCAAGATGCATTTTTGAGTTTTGCGCGCAAGGTAAGGTGGCAACAGGGGTTGAGGCATGAAACAAGCGCTGGCCGTACTGAATGACATGGTGGCTGCCGGGGTGATCCGGAAGTACGCGATCGGCGGAGCAATGGGTGCCGCATTCTATACCGAGCCCTTCACCACGTTTGATCTGGATGTCTTTGTAGTGTTCGGCGGGAGCGACGGGGTGATTGTTTCCCTGTCGCCCGTTTATGCTTATCTCCGAGAGCGCGATTATACGGAGACAACGGGCGAGTGCGTGATGATCGAAGGGACTCCCGTTCAGTTCCTGCCGACTTCGCCCGGACTGTTGGACGAGGCAATGCAATATGCCGTCCAAATTGACTACGACGGCATGCCGACATGGGTGTTGGGCGCGGAACACCTGTTGGCCATTGCGGTCTCGACCGGGCGCGCGAAGGACCGTATGCGCGTGCCCCTTTTTTTGGAGAGCGGGCGAATCGATATTGCCCGTTTGACGGACATTCTTGAACGTTATGCCTTGCTCGAAAGGTGGAAATCATGGACGCAATCATGAGCGTGGAAACCGAGTATGCGCGAGGCAAGGCGGCGCACCGCCGCCGGCTGGCCGATTTGCCTTACCCGGAGAAGGTACGGATCGTGGTCGAATTGCAGAAGATCGCCGCACCTATCCTCAAAGCCCGAGGTGTGACGGCCATCCCCTGGTGTTTGACTACCCCGGACGGCGAAAGAAACGTGCGACAAGATTAAGGGTGTTTCATGCTTTCACGTGTCTATTCGGGTGCTGTCTACGGGGTCAATGCCTATGCCGTGGAGATCGAGGTCAACGCGGGGCGGGGCGAGCCGCAGTTTGTGATCGTCGGGCTGCCGGACGCAGCCGTGCGCGAGAGCAAGGACCGTGTCTGGACCGCGATCCACAACGCCGGGTTCCGGCCTGATCCCGGCCGCAACACGATCAACCTCGCGCCGGCCGACATCAAGAAGGAAGGGCCGGTCTATGACCTGCCGATTGCGGCGGGATTGATCGCGGCCACCGGGCAGGCGGAGATGCCCGAGCTCGACCGCTATGCGCTGATCGGCGAGCTGGCGTTGAGCGGCGAGGTGCGCCGCGTGCGCGGCGTGCTGCCGGTGACGCTGGAAATGCGCCGTCAGGGCAAGCGCGGCATTCTCGTCCCGGCCGACAATGCCGAAGAGGCCGCGGTCGCCGAAGGGATCGACGTGTATCCGGTGCGCCATCTGCGCGAAGCGGTCGACTTCCTCGCCGGGACGCTCAAGCTGGAGCCCTGCCGCGTCGATCTCGCCGATCTGATGGAACGCGAGCGGCGGCATGTCGATGATTTTGCGGATGTGAAGGGGCAGGAGACCGCCAAGCGCGCGATCGAAGTGGCCGTCAGCGGCGGGCACAATATTCTCATGATCGGGTCGCCCGGCGCCGGAAAGACGATGCTCGCGCGCCGCATCGCTTCGATCCTGCCGGAGATGACGCTGGAGGAGGCACTTGAGGCGACGCGCATCCACAGTGTGGCCGGAACGCTCAAGAGCCATCAGGCGCTGGTGCTTCACCGGCCCTTCCGCGCGCCGCATCATACCATCTCTGACGCGGGGCTGCTGGGCGGCGGCGCGCATCCGCTGCCGGGCGAGGTCAGCCTCGCGCACCGCGGGGTGCTCTTTCTCGACGAACTGCCGGAGTTCCACCGCAATGTGCTGGAGGTGCTGCGCCAGCCGCTCGAGGACGGCCACGTCACCATTTCGCGCGCCGCCGCCACGCTCGATTTCCCCTCGCAGTTCATTCTGGTCGCGGCGATGAACCCCTGCCCGTGCGGATACGCCGGCGATCCCAAGCGCGAGTGCCGGTGCAATTCGCAGAAGATACAAGCCTACCGCAATAAGATTTCAGGGCCACTGCTTGACCGGATCGACATTCACATCGAGGTGCCGCCGGTGCGCTATCATGACCTCAGCGCGCTGGCGCACGGCGAATCCTCCGAGACCATCCGCGCGCGCGTGGCGTCCTGCCGCGCGGTGCAGCGCGAGCGGTTCGCACGCACGCCGCACGTCGCCTGCAACGCCGCGATGTCGGCGCGCGATGTGCAGACGTTCTGCCGGCTCGACAGCGATGCCGCCGATCTGCTGAAAATGGCGATGAGCGAGCTCAACTTCAGCGCGCGGGCCTATGACCGCATCGTCAAAGTGGCGCGCACCATTGCCGATATGGGCGGCGCGGCGTCGATCGGCGCCGTCCACATCTCCGAAGCGATCCAGTACCGCTCGCTCGACCGGCTGATGTGGGTGTGAAGACGCTGTGGCGTCACACGGTCTTGCACTGAAAAAAAGATCTGTGTCTTCTGTGCGCGAAGCACCGAAAACACAGACCTTCATGTCACGCAGCGCCCATGCCTCGGCGGCGGGGGGAGCGGATCACCAGTTGCCGGGAACCAGCTCGAAGTGCGCTTTCGGATGCGCGCACGCCGGGCAGACGTCCAGCGCTTCCTTGCCGATGTGGATGTACCCGCAGTTGCGGCAGCGCCACATGGTGTTGGGGTCTTCGCGCAGGAAGACGATGCCCTTCTGGATGTTGGCCGCCAGCTTGCGGTAGCGCTCGCCGTGGAACTTCTCGGCCACCGCGATCGACTCCATCGTTTTCGCGATCTCCTCGAAGCCCTCTGCGCGCGCCACCTTGGCGAAGTCGGGGTACATGTGCTGCCACTCGTACTCCTCGCCCTCGGCCGCCGCGTTCAGATTGTCCATGGTCTTGCCGATCACGCCGGCCGGCAGGCCGATCTCGATCTGCACCTCGCCGCCTTCCAGAAACTTGAAGAGGCGCTTGGCGTGCTCCTTCTCCTGATTGGCGGTCTCTTCGAAGATGGACTCGATCTGCACGAATCCGTCTTTCTTGGCCTGAGCCGCCCAATACGTGTAGCGGTTACGCGCCGCCGACTCGCCGGTAAACGCGGTCAGAACATTTTTTTCAGTCTTTGTTCCCTTGATGGATGCCATGATTGGGTTCCTCCTTGATGTCCGTGAACATATCATAAAACGCCCGGCCGGACAAGGTCGGCTGCCGTGAGCGTTATTTCAGATCGCGTAGCACCTGGCGGCAGCAGAGCACTTTCTCCAGCAGGTCCTGCGGGATGTAGAAGTAGTGGTTCGATGACTCGTATCCGATCCGCGAGTCGGCTTTGGCGAACGGCAGGAGCTGTTTGGCGGCCGCCAGTTCGGTGCGCGCGGCGGCCCGCAGTTCGCTCCGGCACAACGCGCGTTCGGGCTCGGTCGCCGCTGCCTGCATGCGGTCGCGCGCGACGACGAAGCGCGCCTGGTTGGCGCAGGCGGCGAAATGCAGCTCCGCAGCGCGGAAAAGTCCCAACTCGCGTCCGGCCTCGGCGCGCGCCGCCTTCTGCACGTCCGGCAGCAGGCTGCCCCAGAGGCCGCACCCGCGCGCGAAGCCGGCGCGCACCTTTTCCATCTGTGTGATCCAGACTTCGGCCGGATAGACCGACCGCCAGCGCGCGAGGTCGTCATACGGGATGCCCACCATGGTGGCCCGATAGCCGGTCGGGTGCAGATAGAGCGGATTGGCCGGTCCCATGTGCTGCGGCCCGTTGTAGAGTGTGCCGATGTGATAGGGGTATTCACGGAAGCCGTCGGAGAATGCGGTCCAGGCCTCTCGCACGCGCGGCGCCGCAGCCGCGCCGTACTGTCGTGCGGCCACGCGGTCCAGTACCGGCCCCGTCTCGTTCGCGCCCTTGGTGAACGCTTGGAACACCTCCAGATTGGGCGAGGGGTAACAGCCGAGGCTCCAGCTCAGCATGACGCCATCCACGCCGGCCGAGGCCAGGTTGCGCGCGTGCTCGGCCACTAAATCGAGTGTCGGCAGGTAGGGGATGGCGCAGAACTCCCAGGTCGCGCCGACCTGCACTTTCGCCGAGGTCTTGAGGCCTGCGGCGCGCGCCAGCGACCAATGCTTCGCTGCTCGCGGACCGGGGCCGACAGCGGAGATCGAATATTCGCCGACTGCGGAAGCGATGCCGCCGCGGGTGATCGGCAGCGACCATTCGCTGACCGACTGCACCCAGCAGTTCTTGGGCAGGCGCGCGATGATCTCGGCGGCCTGGGTGTCGTCCCAGCCCCAATCCCAAGCCAGAACCTTGGCCTCGGGATTGCCGCGCGCCACGCCCTGCGCGATCGTCGCGTTCACTTCGGCGATGATCTCGGCATACGAACGCTGCTTGCACCGCTCGCACTGCGCCTGCTGCCGGTGCGACGCGCAACTGGTGGGGTTCTCGGAGGCGGTGATGGAGAAGACGCCGCCAAGCCCCGGCACCTGGGTGAACACGGTGGCCAGCGCGTCGGACATCCAGCGCCGCACCTCCGGATGCGACGTGCAGAGCCGCGCGGTGTCGCCGGCGGCCGCGACCCCGCGCAGGGCGGCACGTTCCGGCCTGGCCTCAAAGAACGCATGGTGCATCGTGCGCGGTTCGTTCAGATAGAGATAAACGTTCAGGCCGTACTTGCCGGCGCGCGCCACCAGCGTGCGCAGTCCCTCGATCCGCCGCTCGCAGCCCTCGCCGAATTCCGGGAAGGCGGGATCTTTCGCCAGCGTGCGCAGCACGGTGTGGACCCACACGCCGTTCACACCGGACGCCGCGAGGCGCTGCAGCAGCCCCTCGGGATACGAGGCGACCTCCGGGTCAAAGAGCGGATCACCGTACTCGGCAAAGTACGAGAAAATGAAACGCAGGCCGAAAGGCGAGTTGTCAGACGGCGGCGCGGCTGCGAGTGCGGGATCAGGCCGCGAGAGCCGATCGATAAAGGCGAAGCGCGGTTCTTCCGGTTCGTGCAGGCTCTCCGCGACGCCCTCCTCGCGCAGCCAGGCGGCGAGCTGTCCGGCTGCCGCGCGCTCCGCCTCAGAAGGCGGCGCGTAGCGCAGCGGCGAGCAGGCAGGCTTGACGCTGCCGAGCTTGATGAAGAGGAAGTCATCTTCCATCAAGGCGTAGCGCAGCCGCTCGCGCGTGAAGCCGGTGAGGGTCAGAAGTTGGTCGTAGGGCAGCAGGTGCCAGTTGCGCCGCACCACCGTGATATAGCCCTTGTCCTGCCAGGCCGGCAGGATCGCGCCCTGCGGCGGCAGTCCCATGGAAGCCGCGACCTGCGCCACATTCTCGGGCGTCGTGGCGAGGACCGTGGCCAGCCGTGTCTGCGGCACCACGCTCCAGTTGCGCCACACGAACTGGTGCAGCCGGCTGGGGAACGGTTCGCACCCCAGCGGGGCTTTCTTGCCGGCTTCGTCCGGAAGCGGCGTCTCCGCGCCGCACGCGGCACCCGCCGCGAAGATGCCCGCAGCCATGATTCCTGCCATCCACTGTCGTGTCATAGTCAGTCTCCTCTCATTGGCCGGCTTGCGGCGCGCTCGCTGAGGCGAGCAGTTCGCGGGCATGGCTCTCGATCACGCTGGTGAGCCCTTTGCCGCCCAGCATGCGCGCGATTTCATCGACGCGGCGCGCGTCGTCGAGGGCCTCGATCCGCATGCGCGTGCGGCCTTTGGCCACCTCTTTCGAAACCACATAGTGCTGGTGGCCGTAAACGGCGGACTGCGGCAGGTGCGTGATGGAAATGACCTGATGGGTCGCCGCCACATGACGCAGCTTCTGCCCCACGACACGCCCGACCTCGCCGCCGATGTTGGCGTCAATCTCGTCGAACACCAGCACGGGAATGCTGTCGTGCGTGGCGAGCACCGCTTTGACGGCGAGCATCACGCGCGCGATCTCGCCGCTGGAGGCGATGGCTTTCAGCGGCCGCATCGGTTCGCCGGGGTTGGGAGCGAAGCCGAACGTGACGAGGTCCGCGCCGTGCGGTCCCGGTGCGCAGGCCGCGAGATCGACCGAGAAGCCGGATTTGAGAAACCCCAGGTCATGCAGCTCGCCGGTGATCGCGCGGGCCAGTCTGCCGGCGGCCTGCGTGCGGCTCTTGGTGAGCGCGGCGGCCTTGCGGGAGAGGACGCCCTCGGCCTCGGCGATCTGGGCCTGCAGCCGCTCGACCTGCTCGGTGCGCGTCGCGAGGTCGTGCAGGCGTGCCTGATGCTGGGCGAGCGTGGCCAGAACCTCGCCGACGGTGTGCCCGTATTTGCGCTTCAGCCGTTGGACCAGGGCCATGCGCGCTTCGAGCTGCTGGAGGCGGTCGGGGTCGGCCTCCACCCGGCTGAGCCGGTCGCTGACGGCGCGTCCCAGTTCTTGGAGCTGGACGGCGGCGGATTGCGCATCGGCGCGCCAGGCGGCGGCTTCAGGCAGGATGCGCGCCAGTTCGGCGAGCTGCGTCTGAATCTCGGCCAACAGGTCGAAGGCTGACCGCTCGCCGTCGGTCAACCCGTTGCAGATTTCTGTGCCCAGCGCGAGGATTTGCTCGGCATTGGCGGCCTCGGCGTGTTGGGCAACCAAGGGCTCTTCATCGGTCTCGCTCAACCCGGCCTGCGCGATCTCATCGACCATGAACTGCAGGCGGTCAATCTCGGCCGCGATGTCGGCAGAGTCGCCCTGCAGCTCATTTAACCGCGCGTCCAGGGACTGACGTTCGCGCCAGGTCTCGCCGTAGGCGTCGCGCGCGGGGGCGCAGTGGCCGTAGGCGTCGAGCACATCGCGCTGGAACTCCGCATCGAGCAGCGACTGATGGTCATAGGGGCCGTGGATGTCGACCAGCAGGCTGCCCAGGCGGCGCAGCGTCTGGACCGTGGCCGACGTGTCGTTGACCAGGCAGCGGCCCGCGCCTGCGGCGGCGATCGAGCGTCGCACCAGCAGCGCGCCCTCTTCGCAGGGCGGCAGGCCGGCGTCATCGAGCAGGCGGTCGGCGGCGCGGCTGTCGGCGAGGCTGAAGGCGGCCTCCACCCAGGCTTCGGAGGCTCCCTCGCGGATGGCCGATTTGTCGGCGCGCCCGCCGAGCACCAGATCCAAGGCGCCCATGAGCACCGATTTGCCAGCGCCGGTTTCGCCGGTGATGATGTTGAGACCGGCGCCGAACGTGACCTCAGCCGACTCGACGATGGCCAGATTTTTGACGGACAACTGAACGAGCATCGCGGGACATCAGGGGTTGGGTGTTAGGAATGAGAAGTTAGGATGTGACGCGTAGAGAATATCACAGGAGGGCATGGCTTGAACAGACGGACCGTGTGTGGTACGCTGGCCAACAATCGGGAGCGCGGCAGGTGTGGGCAGGCTCCTTCACGTTTAGCAACGAGGTCAGTGATGGCTTATTATCTGGGCCTGGACAGCAGCACGCAGAGCATGAAGGCCATGGTGATCGACCCTGAGGCCGGCTGCGTCGCGGGCAGCGCCAGTGTCACGTTTGCCACAGACTTGCCGCAGTACCGGTGCCCGGACGGGGTGCTGGCCCATGCGGATCCCTTGGTGAAACATGCGGACCCCCTGATGTGGCTGGCGGCGCTGGATCGAGTATTGGAGCGTCTGCAGGCGTCAGGTGTTGATATGGGGCGCATCGCCGCCGTCGGCGGCGACGGCCAGCAGCACGGGTCTGTCTATCTGAACAGCCGGTTTGAAACGGTGTTGGCAGCACTGGATCCAGAACGTGCGCTGCCGGACCAACTCGCTCCGGCGCTGGCGCGACCGACAAGTCCGATCTGGATGGACAGTTCGACCTCGTGCGAATGCCGTGAACTCGAGGCTCGTTTCGGCGCGAGGCTGCAGGAGGAGACCGGGTCGCCGGCGATCGAGCGGTTCACCGGACCGCAGATCCGCAAATTCGCGAAGGCAGAGCCGGAGCGGTACGCGCAGACCGCCCGCATCCATTTGGTCAGTTCGTTTCTCTGCTCGGTGCTGATCGGACGCGATGCGCCGATCGATTCGGGGGACGGCGCCGGCATGAATCTGCTCAATCTGCGCACGCTGGCGTGGGACGAGGCGATCGCGTCGTTTACGGCGCCCGAATTGCTGGAGAAGCTGCCGCCGGTCGGGTGCGGCACAGCCGGCGGCCTACATCGGTATTTCGCGAAATACGGACTCCGCCCCGGCATCCCCGTGGCGGTCTGGACCGGCGATAATCCCGCGAGCTTGGTCGGCACCGGGGCGTGGGGGACGGGCGTGGCGGTGGTGAGCCTCGGCACGAGCGATACGTTTTTTGCTGCCTTGGAGGCTTTCCGGACCGATCCCGCCGGATGCGGCCATGTGTTTGGTAATCCGGCCGGGGGCTTCATGAGCTTGGCCTGTTTCAAGAATGGTTCGCTGGCGCGCGACCGCGTGCGCCAGGAGGCGGGCGTGGAGTGGGACTTTTTTGATCGCACGGCCTTTGAGCGCACCCCGCCCGGCAACGAAGGGCGGCTGGCGCTGCCGTGGTTTGTTCCCGAGATCACGCCGCCTGTGCTGACGCCCGGCGCACGCGCCTGTTTTGACTTTGCTCAGGCCGCGCCGGAGGTGCGGATCCGTGCGGTGGTTGAGGCGCAGGCGTTGGCGCTGCGTGCCCACGCCGAGTGGATCGGGCGCTTCGACACGTTGCGGGTGACGGGCGGGGCGTCGCGCAGCCCCGGCATCCGGCAGACGCTGGCGGATGTCTTCCAGGCACGGGTCGAGAGTATTGCGGTGGCGGATTCTGCCGCGTTGGGCAGCGCCATGCTGGCGGCGCATGCGGACGGCGTTCCGCTTGCGAAAATGGCCGCGCATTTTTCGCCTGTGACGGATGTGTGCCAGCCGCGCGCCGCGTGTGCCGCCGTGTATGACCGCCTCTTGCCTGTGATCCGCGAGTTGGAGCGGATGCCGCCTGTCGGCGCCTGACACGGAACGGATGCCGCGCGGCCGTGCGGTCGGCGGGATGCGAGCGGCGCGCGCGATGCAGTGGGACGTTACTGCGGCTGCAAGGCCTCGGCAAACCCGAGAATCGCGGGTCGCTCGAACGGCACCTCGATCTCGGCGGAGCCCTCTGCTCCGACCTGCGCACCGGTGCGGAGATCAAAGAGCGGACGTCGCTCGCCGGTTGCGAAGGTCACGCGCACCGGGTCGCGCCGCGTCGGCAAATGGTGCGCCGTGACATCGTCGCTGACCTGTCCCTGCTGCCGCTGTTCCAGCGCGAAGAGCCGCACGGGCCCGTCGCGGAACCGGTAGATGCAGACGCCGCTGCCGGGCGTGGTGAGGCGGACGGCGGGCGGAGGCAGTGCGGCGACGAGCTGCTCGACCGTCTGCGTGCTCGCGGTGAAGAGCGGCTGCGAGCGCGGCGTGCCGTTGGCGTTGAAAACGCCCGGCTCGCCGGTGTAGAGCAGGCGGTTGCCGGGTTTCCGCGCGAAAACGCGCAGGGCGCGCGCTTCGCGGTCGGAGAGCGCAAAGGCGTCAGGCAGCAGGCAGGTGTGAAACCCGTCCGTTTCAAGCTTGTCGGCCTCGACCTCCTCGTAGGAGACGAAATGCGGTGACCAGCCGGCCTCGCGCAGCGCCCGCAACAGGTCGGTGCGCAGCGCGGCATGGCGGTTGTGGCGCGCTTCGTAGCTTGAGAACCGACGTGGCCAGGTCGCGCCGTCTTCAAAGGACTCAAACAGCCAGGCGAGCTGAATCGAGGCGTGGGAATAATGGATGGCGACCGGGTCGTGCAGCCGTTCGGCCCGCAGCAGCCGGCGCGCCAGCGGCGTGTGCATCTCGCGCACGGCCGGCGCCAGTGCGCGCCCCTTGGCGCTGAGCCGCAGCGCGGGGCCTTCGCCTTCGAGCAGGTCCTCGCTCCACCAGAGGATCGCGCCGCAGTCGCCTTCGAGCAGCAGGTGCCAGAGACGGCGCGAGACCGCCACCGGATCGCGTTCGCCGTATGTGGCGAACAGCGGCTTGCCGCGCATGAACGATCCGAAGATCGCACGCGCGGCGGTGATGTCATAGGGCTCCACCCAGTCCAGCACGCGCGATAATTTCCAGAGATCATACCCGCCCCAGGCGCTGGGCATCTGGGTGCCTTCGATGCCGGCCGGCGTGGCAGGATCGGCCTCGCGCGCGCCGTCGCGCAGGTCGGCCAAGGTCTCGGCAAGCGTGTCGTCCATGAAGGTACGGAAATCGCACCACGGCGCGAGGTGCCAGCGCTCGGGTTCCGCGCGCACGCGCTGCGGCGTGTAGCGCATGGCGCGCAGCGCGGCCCAATCCGGCTGCTGATTGAGGGCCTCGCCGCGGCCGGCCAGACGCGCCTTGATCTCGTCGGTCGAGAAGGGGCGCACCGCCTCCCATGCGTTGAACCGCGTCAGCCAGGCCGCGTTCAGGGCGTCCAGAGAGGGGTAATGCTGCCGCAGCCGCAGCCGCAGGGCGGCGAGGCTGGCCGGCGCGAAATCATAATCGAACGGATTGGCGGAGACCGTGACAGAGAGCTCGTCGCGGATATCATACAGCAGAGGATTCCACGGAGCGTGGCGCGCGGCGGTGCGGCGCATGCCGGCGCGGGCTTGGGCACGCCAGATCGGATCCGACAGACAGACGTCGCGCGTGAACGAATCAGGACTGCGCGTCTTCATCCACTGCGTGATGAACGCGTTCCAGTCGGTGACGGACGACCGGAACTTCAGGCAGAGTCCGGGGCTGACGATGTTCTCCACGTAGTAGTCGAAGCCCAGCGCGCGCCACGGCGCGGGGTCGCCCGTCGGACCGGTCATCAGCGTGGTCACGCCCAGTTCGCGGCAGGCCCGGGCAAGTTCTTGGGTGCTGCCGCGGTTGCGCGCCACGGTGTCGCCGCACCACAGGATCACCCGGTACCCGCCGTCGCCGAGGCGCGCCTGCGCCGGATATGCCGACAGGGCGCAGCCGAACAGGATGAGTGCCGTCGTCATATGCCGCATCGTCAGATGACACATTTCCCCTCCTCCGCTTGACGTGGGTCCGAGTGCCCCGCGTTCCCGTCCCCGTACACGTCCCCGTACACGACGAGGGTGTTACAGGGACAAGGTTATCCGATGCCGCGTTCAACGACAACTCAACTTTCAACGGTAATCGGTCACCCTTCGCCCTCCAGGGCCGACGCATCTTAAATTTGACGCATAACATCAGAACTGCGGGTGTGACATGCACCCGGTGAGTGCCATGCAGTCGGCACTGCGGCATGGTTTTTGTGGCCCCTCGTCCCCGTACCCGTTCACGTACACGTACACGACGGCCTCATCGCCTTCCCGGGAACATGAACGGTCCCGCGACTGGCCGGAGCTTGCTCTCATCCAAATCGCCATCGGGATCGTCCATTTTGAGCCGTCCCGCGCGGCTCCTCTCGCGATGGGGTCGAAAGATGTCCGATCCCGATAGCGATCCCGATAGCGATCCCGATCTCGATTTCGATGTCTACTCCCAACGTCAGCGTTGAGCGCGTGCTTTGAACGAAGAGTCGGGGGCGCGGACGGCCCCGT